>Ga0118677_10011672_pt1 | contig 13085 bp, 15 predicted proteins | sample AliMusrvi5mmetaG_FD_86154 | JGI IMG/M metagenome (GOLD analysis project Ga0118677, IMG submission 86154)
TTCTTATTCTGAAAAGCCAAAATTGGCAGAACTCTTTTCGTAACAAACAATGATGTTATTCTACGTAAAGCTATTGCATGACAAGACGTTGGTCTTTCTGAGATTACGCCGCACCCCCTGTTTCATTAATCCATAGCCGACGAGATCATCTTCTGCCGTCATCCATTGCACCTTTATTCGCAAACCCGAAAGGTTGATTTTTCCTGGGGCATGGAAATAATTTTCTCCCTCTGTATAATGCATGTGGTAAACAAAAGTCACTTCCGCTAAGATCGGCACCGCTGAGGTCAGCAGCTGAAAAATCGGTCTCGCTGAGGTTTGCATCTGTGAGATAGGCTCCATTAAGACTTACCTCGCTGAAATCTGCACCATTAAAGTCTCCTTCACTGAGGTTAGCGCCACAAAGAGCTGCATTGGCAAGGCTTCGTCGTGGAGATCTATCTCTATTTCCGGATGTGCTTTACGGGCATCATTCCACTCAGCAACTGATCGTAGCAAAAGGTCAATGGTAAACATGGCAGTAATTTTAATGTTAGTTGATTAGCGTCCTTGATTTCAATTCAAACAATCTCGACGGCCAATTCTCTCATTTTATTGCAGGAGGTGACCACAAACATTCTGTCAATCCCTGTCAATGACTCCACGGATCATATACTACAATGCCCTATGTATCAGGGCAGAACTGTGTTGTACCGTACGGGTGAAGTGTACATCAGGGTAGCCAAACACCATGGCATAGCCAATCAGATGGTCATCTGGAATGCCAAGTAAGTGACGGGTTTCTGGCAACAAGTCGTTGATAGCCCACTTTGCAAGACCGTTCCAGAGGGTGCCAACCCCATTGGCTTGAGCAAACAGCTCAAAATACGACAGGGCAATCAGGCAGTCCGGCATCGGTGAGGGCAGGTTCATAGGTGTTGAGGTAATAAGCAGATGAGGAGCACTGCGGAAAATGATATCGACTTGATGGTTTTGCCATATACGAACAAAGTTGCCGTAAGATTCCTTCCCTTTCGGCAGAGCATTTTCTTTGACGAGTCTTACCAGTCCAGTCATCACTTCATCACGCAATTGTGCAACCTTATCCTTGCTATCCAATACCGTGAAGCGAACCTGACGTGAGTTCACACCGGTAGGAGCGTGCCAGGCAACTTTCAGGAGTCGTTGAAAAAGTGCCGGATCAAGATTTTCATCCTTGTAGCGACGCACTGATCTCCTCCCTTTGATCAGTGTTTCAAGTTTGTCGGGGTCAGGATATCCGCCGGCAAGAACAGTACTGGCTGCTGGATCCAGACCAAGGATTGAGACTGATCCAGTCGGGCAGATTGCAAGGCAGTGCTGGCATTTATAACAACTGCCTTCTTTTTCAAGAGCAATGGTCGGGTAGCCATCCTCCGACAGAGATATTATCCTTGCCGGGCAATCAGCGACGCACTGACCGCAACGAGTACAGTTCAGTTTATTTATTTCGAAATCCAGCATTGTTGTCATTTTGAAGTTTTTCAGAGTATGTGACGTATATACCGACTAATCGTTAATTGTCCACAGATGAGCAGGTTGCAGCGGTAAAATCAGCATAGACGAAGATAGACCGTCGACGGGTGTCTCGAATGGTTCGGCCCATCATCCGACCCTGATCACCAGTTTTCCGAAATGACTCGCGCTGGCGAGGTGGCGATACGCCTCTTGGGCCTGATCAAATTCGAACACGCGGTCGATGATGGGTCGCATTTTGTGCAATGTGATTGCGCGATTCATCGCCACGAACATTTCACGCGATCCGACATAGATTCCTTGCAGTGTTGCTGATTTTCGCATCAACGTGGCGGGATTGATTTCCCCGCTCGTCAGCACGCCGATCAGCGCAATCTTCCCTCCAAACCGCACGCAATCGATCGAACGCGGCAACGTACCCGCGCCGCCGACTTCGACGACGAGATCGATGCCGCGCTTGGCGGTGTCCTCAAGTACGCCATGCTGCCAATCCGGGAAGGATTTGTAGTTCACCGTTACGTCGGCGCCCATCGAATGAGCACGGCGGATTTTTTCCTCATTAGATGACGTTGCAATGACTCTCGCGCCGTGCATCTTCGCGAACTGCAACGCAAAGATCGAGACGCCGCCGGTGCCGAGCACCAGTACCGTCTCGCCGGCGCGTGTCTGGCCGAAATCCACCACAGCGTGCCAGGCTGTAACAGCGGCACAGGGTAAGGTGGAGCCTTCCTCGAATGAGAGATGCTCCGGTATATGAACCAGTCCATCCTCGTGCAGCACTACCTGCTCGGCCAGCATTCCGTCGATCGCACCGCCGAGCGCGCTGGCGCCGGCTTGCCGCCCCCCTTCGGCGGTGACACCACCCGCGATCCATTTCTGCATGAAAATACCGGCGACGCGGTCACCCACCTTTACCCGCGAGACTTGGTTGCCGATGGCGATCACCTCGCCTGCGCCATCTGAACAGGGTACCAGATTTGGCCGTTGACCACCGCGCCCATACGTGCCGCGGATCACCAACAGATCGCGGTAATTGAGCGAAACCGCGCGGACGCGGATCAGAACCTCTTGATTCCCAGGTGCCGGATCGGGCGCCTCGGTTAACGTGAGGTTTTCGATCGCGCCGGGTTCAGGAATTCGATATAGTTTCATGTCCGTCAGCCTCGTTAATTTTGTAAAATGCTCCTCGTAAGCTTTTGGGCAAATCAAACGTTCATGCAAGGTATGGCAAAAAAATAGTAATGATATTTTATCTTTCAATCACGCCATTCTGCCTTATGCTGAAGAAACATTATGAACAGGGTAATGGCTCACCATTCTGTCCAAAACTGTAGAAATAATCCACCCCCCAAAGATGCAGCCTCTTACTATAATCGAACACTGGTAAAATCTTCATACTTTCGGATTTACCTAAGGTATTTCTATTATTTATGGCATAGTTATGATGATTGCAAAAGCTGATTAATAAAATGCAAATTCATAGATTTTCAGCTGGCTTATTTTGAAATACTGCATCAATAAAGTGCATGTTAAAATTTAATGGGATATAAATAATGGTCAAGCATATTGTAATGTGGCGACTTAAGGAACATGCTCATGGAAATGACCTGCAAACCAATGCATATCTTATTAAAGAAAAGCTTGAGGGACTTCGGGGAAAAATTTCAGGTATGATTGCTATTGAAGTGGGAATTGATTTCAGCAGGAGTGATAGCGCTTATGATGTAGTGTTGTATAGTGAATTTGTTGACAGGGAAGCTCTTAGAGTCTATCAGATAAATCCGGAACACCAGGCATTGATTCCGTTTATCGGTGAAGCGAGTAAAGATCGCAGGGTTGTTGATTATGAGGTTTGAGGAGGAATTGTTATAAAAGCAACTGATAATAGGCAATAAAAAAGCGGATGTTTAAAAACCATCCGCTTTTTTATTGTGTTGCTCTGTTGTGGGTTTATCCCTGAACGATGCACTCTGCCGGGCAGACTGCAGAGCAGGCTGGGGTGTCAGAGTATCCTACGCATTCGGTGCAGGCTGCAGCATCGATGATATATACATCATCACCGGCAGAAATTGCATTTACTGGACAATCTGGTTCACATGCTCCGCAGTAGGTACATTCTTCAGTAATGTAGAGTGCCATATTAACTTCCTTGCTTAATAGTTGTAAAAATAAAGAAAGAACGATTCGGGTGAATTTCGAACAATATAAGATTTTTTTTTAGCTCTAAAAAAACCGAGGCAACGCTCAAGGCTTATTTTAAGCGAAATAACCGTGGTAACGTAAAGACTGACACAAAGGTCAGTAAAATAAAGGTTTCAAGAGATATTTTACGCTGCGAACCAGACCCTCAGTGAGACTGTTTGAGCGTGTGCATAGTCGGGTGTGAACTTCCAATGAAACATATTCCGGAAGCGCAACCCAACTTTTTTACTTCTTCGTGCCAGAGTCAGACCTTGATGATACAGTCAACCGGGCAGACTGCGACACATGCAGCTTCATCATGAAACCCGATGCAGTCAGTACATGTCGTTTCATCGATGACATAAATATCTTCTCCTGCAGTAATAGCACTGACAGGACATTCAGGTTCGCATGCTGCGCAATAGGTGCAGGTATCGTTTATTCGATGTGCCATGTTGTTCCTTGATTAAAATTAAGAAAAATAGGTGTTATATGCGTAACGAATGATCATCTCTCTCAATGTTCAGATTATCCGAACTCTTCACCAGCAAACAAAGTTCCGGAATGACTTTAGAATCTTATTCCTGTTCATGGATTTCGTATGCATTGATGATATCCCGGACCAGCTTGTGGCGGACCACATCGGTTTTGTCAAGATAGACAAAACTTATTCCTCTAATGTCTTTCAATATCTTCGGTGAATTTGTGAGTCCGGAATCGACCTCCTTTGGAAGATCAATCTGGGTGACATCGCCGGTAATGATTGCTTTCGAATTGACCCCCAATCTTGTCAGGCACATTTTCATCTGCTTGTTCGAGGCATTCTGGGCTTCATCGAGAATAATAAAGGAGCTGTTCATTGTTCTTCCTCGCATATAGGCCAGAGGAACAATCTCGATAACACGCTGTTCCGTAAGAAGTTTCAGCTTTTCAGCCGTCAGCATATCCTGAAGAGCGTCATACAGGGGGCGAAGATACGGATCTATTTTCTGAGCCAGATCGCCCGGCAGAAACCCAAGACTTTCACCGGCTTCAACGGCCGGTCTTGCAAGAACGATCCGCTTGACTCTTTTTGCTTTCCATGCAGCGACAGCTATGGCAACAGCCGTATAGGTTTTTCCGGTTCCTGCCGGGCCGATGGCAAACATAATATCGTTTGTTTTTGCTTCAGCCACCATTCGCCGCTGGCCGTTTGTTTTTGCTCTGACCGTATAATCAGCTGAGGCGACAATAATATCCTCATCCCCGAGAGGAGTTGCTATCGGTCTGGGGGAAGGGGAGAGAGCAAGATTGATGAGTGCGTTCAGGTCATTGTCAAGCACCTCCCCATGCTTGTTGGCAAGCAGTATCATCTCACTGAAAATCTGTTCAAGGAGTGTGACGCCATCGCGACTTCCCCGGAGGATGATCTGAGTTCCACGCGCAGTGATCTGCATTTCCGAAAACTCATTTTTGATTTTTTTAAGGAGAGAATCGTAAGGACCAAAAAGAATCACAGGTTCAATACCCTGAATGTCGATTATTTTTTCTGTGGTCAAAATAGGGTTGGTTATGCATTATAAGGAGTTCGTACGATATCAAGATACGGATTTAAGGATGAGAGGTAGTGCTGCACGTACTCTTTTATGCCATCCTCAAGTGAAGTGAAAGTGTCGCTGAAGCCTGCAGAGCGAAGTTTAGCCATGTCAGCACAGGTATAATACTGATATTTGTCACGCAGGGTTTCCGGCATGGGAATGTAGTTGATAGCGGGTTGACGGTCTAAAGCAGAGAAGGTTGCATTGGCAAGGTCTTTGAAGCTCCTTGCTGTTCCTGTACCGACATTGAAGAGACCCGCTACTGAAGGATTTTCAAGCATCCAGGCCATTATCCTTGTGCAGTCTCTGACGTAGATAAAATCCCTTAATTGTTCGCCATCAAGGTAGTCGGGTCTGTGCGATTCAAACAGGCTGAGCGATCCGTTTTCCTTTATCTGATGGAACGCTTTATAGACCACACTGCTCATATCCCCTTTATGGTACTCATTCGGCCCGTAGACATTGAAAAATTTCAGACCGGCAGCCTTGTCCAGAATATTCTGCTTCACTGCCCAGCGGTCAAAAAGATGCTTGGAATAGCCATACATATTGAGGGGACGGAGCACGTCCAGTCCTTCGATGCGATCGTTGTAACCGCTTTGTCCGTCGCCATAGGTCGCGGCGCTTGACGCATAAATAAGCCTGACATCATGCCCCAGGCAGAAAGCTGCGATTTTTTTTGAATAGTCAAAATTATTGATCAGCAGGTGATCAGCATCGGTTTCTGTTGTTGAACTGTTCGCTCCCATGTGGATTATAGCAGAGATTCTTTTCAGGGCATTTCTCTCAAGCAGATCGGGAAAAAGATCCTTGGAGATAAAATCTGTAAAGTGAAGTCCTGAAAGATTGCGCCATTTTCCAGTTGTTGTCGATCCCAGATCGTCAACGACAATAATATCTTCCGTCCCGTTGCGGTTAAGTTCCCAGAGCATGGCACTGCCTATAAATCCAGCTCCGCCGGTGATAATGATCATATGGAAACAAGGTATTGTTTAATGCAGGTATATCGAATATAAAGAGGCGGGTATAAAAACAAAAGACCGCTTTCAACTTTAAGCGGTCTTTCATAGAATGAGGTCAGGCTGTGGCTTGAAGAAGACCATCGTTGGCAAGAAGTTTCCTGCCCCAGTAAAGCCATAATCTTACAGTTTCAAGAGGTTTACCGACAATGTCGGATATCTGGCGATGTTTAAGGCCCGATATTTCACTTAAGAGAACCGAAAGTTTGACATCTGCAGCCCACTGCCTCAACGAATCAACCAGCTGAAGATGATTTTTACAGGGCTTCCCGCTGATACAGAAATCAGTGTGTTGTCCAAACTGATCAACATAGCACTTCCTGAATGTTTTAAGCAACTCGGTCTCTTGCGTCCTTGTGTTGGCGTAGAGATAGGTTTTGTTGACAAGGTCATGTGACACATTCTCATTGCCAGTCATCCAGTATGCAAGACTGTATATGTCGTCCAGAAGATCAAGAGGTGTTTTTTTAATCTGTGTCATTATCTCTCCGTTATATTGGATTAATTTTATCTTGTTTTAATTTATAAAAAAATTGAAGATTGTCCAGATTATTTTTCGTGAATTGTGTGAAAAAGATGTTTTTTAAATCATGTACAGTGTCCTTGTCGGCTTATCCATCCGTTTTAACAGATTTACAGAACGAAATACAGGTTTACCATGCAGAGAGATATCAAGAGTCTTCTTAACCCGGCATTACAGAATATTGCGACATACAAGGTTGAGGGCGGACAGCAGGCCGAGATCAAACTGAATCAGAACGAAAGCCCTTTTGACGTGCCGATGTGGCTCAAGGAAGAAATTATCAGTGAGTTTATCAAAGAGTCATGGAACCGCTATCCTGACATTCTGCCATACAGAGGCATGAAGGCTTATGCTGATTTTCTTGGTGTTTCAGCTGATTCGGTGATGATGAGTAATGGATCAAATGAGATGCTCTATACGATATTTCTTGCATGCCTTGGACCTGGCAGGACGGTTCTGATTCCCGATCCATCGTTTTCGCTCTACGAAAAAATAGCGCTGCTTCTTCAGTCTCGTATTGTCAGCGTTCCCATGCTTCCATCTCTTGATTTCGATACCGATGCGATTATTCGCGTTGCACGTGATGAGCAGGTTGATTTTATTGTTCTTTCAACGCCGAACAATCCTACAGGCAAATCCCTCTCTTTTGATGAAGTTCGACTGATTGCGGAGTCCTCAGATGCGATTGTACTTGTTGACGAGGCTTATATTGAGTTTTCCCGGCAGCGATCAGTTGTTGAACTGATTGACGGACTGCCGAATCTCGTTGTGCTCCGCACCATGTCCAAAGCTCTTGCTCTTGCCGGAATCCGGATTGGTTTTGCTATTGCAAACCCGGTACTGATGGCCGAGCTTGCCAAACCTAAAATTCCGTTTGCTTCCAGCAGGCTTGCCGAGATCACCTTGACCCGTGTGCTGGCTAATTACTCTCTGGTTACTGATGCGGTAACGTTCATTCTTCATGAGCGGGATAAACTCTATACTGAACTGCTTTCCATCGATGGCGTTGAACCCTTCCAGAGTGATACAAATTTTTTGATTATCAGGATCAGAGATGCAGTGTCGGTTTTCAAAAGCCTTCAGAGTGACGGTATTCTGGTGAGAAATGTATCCGGCTACAAGCTTATGGACAACTGTCTGAGGTTCAATGTCGGCCTCGTTGAAGAAAACCAGCGTATCATTAATAAACTCCGGACGATTTAACATGCAGGAGTTCAGAAAGCTTCATGGGTCCGAAATGAGCCGGTTGAGTGTGGAACAATATGCTGAAGCACAGAAGCACCCGATCGTTCTTATGCTGCATAATATCAGAAGTATGTGGAATGTTGGATCAATGTTCCGCACCGCGGATGCAGCAGGCATCGAAAAAATTATTCTTTCAGGTTATACAGCGACACCGCCAAGAAAAGAAATTGATAAAACCGCACTGGGAGCTCAGGAAACCGTTTTGTGGGAGTATCATCCGGATCCCCTTGAAATACTTTCCGGTATGAAAAAAGAGGGTATTCGAATCTGCGGACTTGAGATTACTGAAGGGAGTCGCCCTTATACATCGTTGGGCTCCGGTGTGTTTCCTCTCTGCCTTGTTGTTGGCAACGAAGTTGACGGTCTTGAAAAAGAAGTGCTTGAATTGTGTGATGAGGTGCTCGAAATTCCACAATATGGCACCAAACATTCACTCAATGTTGCTGTTGCTGCCGGTGTTGCCTTGTTTGAAATGGTAAGAGTTTTTCGGAATGGGTTGTAACTTTTTGTTTTTTAATGTGGTTTTGTTTACTTAATAGCTTAAATGTTTATAACTGCGGTTTTTCATGCTTCATTACAAGACATACGAGTTGGATGACTCCAATGCCCCTTGGGTCGTTTTTGTTCACGGCGCCGGAGGTAGTTCTTCAATCTGGTTTTTGCAGATCAAAGAATTTATCAGGCATTTCAACGTCCTGCTTGTTGATCTGAGAGGTCATGGCAAGTCAAAAAGCCTGGCAGCTCACAAGGAGGACCGGCATTACGATTTCGAGGATATTACCCGTGATATCATCGAAGTGCTCGACTCCCTCAATATCAGGAAAGCCCACTTCATCGGTATTTCACTTGGAACCATTCTTATCCGCAACCTGAGCGAAATTGCCCCGGAAAGGGTAAGCTCAATGGTTATGGGTGGTGCCATCATAAGGCTTAACATCAGGGCAAAAGTTCTTGTCACCCTTGGCAACATGTTCAAGAGGGTTGTTCCCTACATGTGGCTGTACAGTTTTTTCGCATGGATTATCATGCCAAGTGAACGACATAAAAAGTCGAGACTTCTTTTTGTCAACGAAGCCAAAAAAGTTGCACAAAAAGAGTTCATGCGCTGGTTCCGTCTCACCTACGAGATTACCCCGCTTTTAAAATACTTTGAAGAAAAAGATACAGCCATTCCCACGCTCTATCTTATGGGTGATGAAGACCACATGTTTCTGCCCGCTGTCCGCTATATCATTACTCGCCATACCAACTCCTGGCTTGAGGTGATAGTCAATTCAGGCCATGTCTGCAATGTCGATCAACCGAGGGAGTTCAATACCCGGGCTATTTCCTTTCTTAAAAAAATGTCTGCAGCCGATTCACATGATAAATCAACAATGAAGCTTGCTGCATGTTAAACAGCCGGTTTGTTGTAATTGTTCATGGCGTGCTCGATACCGTTGATTGCAAAATCAAGCGCAGCATCTCCCGAGACAGGTAGTATCTTATGCATAACTTTTTTTTCCTCCTCGCTGAACTTCCCTAGTACAAACGATGAAAAGGAACTCAAAGGCTGCTCAACAAGCCTTATTCCTATTCTCATCCGGGCGAACTCTTCGCTTCCGAGACATTCAATGATGTGTTTCAGTCCATTTTGACCGCCGGCGGATCCTTTTGCGCGTATGCGTATTGAACCCGACGGGAGGTTGAGATCATCACAAATTACAAGGATATCTTTCCGCTCTATCTTATAGAAATTCATGGCGGCAACAACCGCATGGCCAGATAGATTCATATAGGTCATTGGCTTGAGAAGAATGACCGATTCCCTTCTATGGATAAGTTTCGCACTGAGATATTTTCCTTTTCCCCGGCTGAATCCTGCTCCGAAAGAGGCTGCCATGGTATCAACAACATCAAAACCGATGTTGTGCCGTGTACCGTTATACTGGGATTCAGGATTTCCAAGACCTGCAATAAGTTTCATAACACAAACACTAAATCCGGGGGATTTTACCGGTTTTTATTCAAAAGGGAGTAAAGAGAACCGCAAAGAATATAGCAGGGGCAAAGCAAAATCAGTAAAAAAACATTTATATCGAACCGAAATAAAAAGGGGCTAACATCATGCTTTATAAGAAGGGTACCTGTTAAGAACTTCTACAAAAAGGTATTGAGATTCCTGAAAAAAGTTGCAAATTACATCTTCCTGTTTTTAACAGGATTGTTCCTTGTTATGATTTAGCTGACAACATTTTTTTCTTGAGTCAAGAAAAACAGTGAAAAAAAAAGCAATGAAAAAATCGTTCAAAGTAACATGGTTATCCAGAATTGTATCGATTCTGGGAGGTCTTGGCATTGTCCTGCAGGCGCAAAATGCGTTTGCGAGCGAGGCCGATTTGCTGTTGCCTGATTTACATTCGGTGTCATTCCTTGGTGGAATACCCGGAAACACTCTCCTGCTGTGGGGTCTTGCAGTCTGCCTGTTCGGTATGGTCTTCGGTATCATACAATATGTCGGTATCCGCAAGCTTCCTGTTCACAGCGCCATGCGCGAGATCAGTGAACTGATCTATGCAACCTGCAAAACCTACCTGGTAACACAGGGTAAATTTATCCTTGTGCTCTGGGTTCTTATCGGCGCAATTATTGTCGCTTATTTCGGTTGGCTTCGACACCTTCCAGCGATCAAGGTTATTTTCATTCTTGTAGCCAGTCTCATCGGTATTCTCGGAAGTTATATCGTTGCCTGGTTCGGTATGAGGATCAACACCTTTGCCAACTCAAGGACAGCATTCGCAAGCCTCGGCGGAAAACCATTTCCAACCTACGAAATTCCTCTCAGAGCCGGTATGAGTATCGGTATGCTGCTCATCAGCATCGAGCTTTTCGTTATGCTCTGCATCCTTCTCTTCGTACCTCGCGACTTTGCCGGTCCATGCTTTATCGGATTCGCTATCGGTGAATCTCTCGGTGCTTCAGTGCTCCGTATTGCCGGCGGTATCTTTACAAAAATTGCCGACATCGGTTCCGATCTCATGAAGATCGTTTTCAAAATCAAGGAAGACGATGCCCGTAATCCTGGCGTTATTGCCGACTGTGCCGGCGACAATGCCGGTGACTCTGTTGGTCCTACTGCTGACGGTTTTGAAACTTATGGCGTTACCGGTGTAGCCCTGATCTCATTTATCCTTCTGGCCATCAAAGCACCCGAAGTGCAGATCATGCTGCTTGTCTGGATTTTCGCCATGCGTCTTGTGATGATTCTTGCCAGTGCCTTCTCCTACTGGACTAATGCCGCCCTGGCCAAGATGAAGTACAGCAATGCTGATGAGATGAACTTCGAAAAGCCACTGATTACTCTTGTCTGGCTTACCTCGATTGTCTCAATTATCCTTACCTACATTGCCTCCTACTACCTTATCAGCACACTCGGCGATGGCACCATGTGGTGGAAGCTTGCTTCGATCATCACCTGCGGAACGATTGCCGGTGCACTTATTCCTGAACTGGTGAACCGCTTTACCTCCACAGAGTGCGCCCATGTTCGTAACGTTGTACAATGCTCCAAAGAGGGTGGTGCAGCCCTGAACATTCTTGCAGGTCTTGTTGCCGGTAACTTCAGTGCCTACTGGATGGGCCTTGCCATTGTCAGTTTGATGGGAGCCGCTTACGGCCTCAGTACTCTTGGTATAGCCACTCTCGGATTGACTCCTGAGCTGATTGCTTCGCACGGGCTTCTTACCGTCGGTCTTTCTAAAGTGATCATGCTTGCACCTTCGGTTTTTGCTTTCGGTCTTGTCGCTTTCGGATTCCTCAGCATGGGTCCGGTTACCATTGCAGTTGACTCCTATGGACCAGTTACCGACAATGCACAGTCCGTTTACGAGCTCTCGCTTATCGAAACAATTCCGAATATCAAAAGTGAGATTCAGAGGGAGTTTGGTTTCCAGCCTGACTTTAACAATGCCAAACGGTACCTGGAAGCCAACGATGGCGCAGGCAACACCTTCAAGGCAACTGCAAAACCAGTGCTTATCGGTACTGCAGTGGTCGGTTCTACCACGATGATCTTCTCGATTATCATGATCCTGACCAACGGTCTCGCCGATACAGGTGCAATTGCAAAGCTCTCCATTCTCTCCCCTCCGTTCCTGCTTGGCCTCATGATGGGCGGTGCAATCATCTACTGGTTCACCGGTGCGTCAATGAATGCCGTCACAACGGGAGCATACTACGCAGTGGAATTCATCAAGAATAACATCAACCTTGATAGTTCTGTTGAAAAAGCCTCCATCGAGGACAGCAAGAAGGTTGTTGAAATCTGTACCAAGTTTGCCCAGAAAGGTATGATCAACCTCTTTCTTACCGTATTCTTTACGACACTTGCTTTTGCCTGTCTCGATTCATTTTTCTTTATTGGCTACCTGATCTCCATTGCGCTATTCGGTCTCTACCAGGCCATCTTTATGGCCAATGCCGGCGGTGCCTGGGATAACGCCAAGAAGATTGTTGAAACAGAGCTCAATGCCAAGGGCACTCCGCTTCATGATGCTTCCATTGTTGGTGATACGGTCGGTGATCCATTCAAGGACACCTCTTCGGTTGCTTTGAACCCGATCATCAAGTTTACCACACTCTTTGGTCTGCTTGCTATTGAGCTTGCAATTGAACTTCCAGCTCAGCTCGCGCTCTCTCTGGCAGCAATCTTCTTTGCCCTGTCGCTGGTTTTTGTACATCGCTCCTTCTTCTCCATGCGAATCAAGGTCGACGAACATTAATCGCACATCAGCAAATAATTCAAAACGGAGCCGCAGCAATGCGGCTCTTTTTTTTGGTGCGCCCAGCATGGGCGCAATCTTGGAGGTGCAAGTCCTCCCGTAAGTTGACCACAGCGAACGAAGCGAAGCGCAACTGCATAAGGGTAACTGAATGTAGGAAGGAAGCGTGGAGCGAAACCGTGAGCCGATGAACAAAAACCGGATATGAGGCGATGTCGAACAGGGCGAGCAGGCTAAAGACTGCAAAGCTCTCGTGGTCAAGGTTTCGGCAGCGTAGATCGGGCGG
>Ga0118677_10011674_pt1 | contig 13082 bp, 10 predicted proteins | sample AliMusrvi5mmetaG_FD_86154 | JGI IMG/M metagenome (GOLD analysis project Ga0118677, IMG submission 86154)
CTGAGAACCGCAAAGTATTAAAATAAAGAAGAATATCTCTGCGTAGCTTTGCGCTTTCTCTACGTATCTCCGCGGTAAAAAGACTTTTGATACAGCCTCGACATCTTATTTTGTTCTCGTTCTAATCGGACAATAGAGATCTATTTTATATAATTCTTGATGTTAACAGCGGCGCTGTACATATTGTTGACGCATGCACATATGATATCGTTGACTATATTTGCCTTCCTATGAAGCAAGAATGCCCGCAGAAAGCTATTAACGCCCTCAATAAGATATATTCGCACGAAGACATCAATGAGGCTTATACAGAGCTTTATGAGCTTTATATAAGCGGTCTGTTGTTTTCAAATGATTCATATGAAGATTTTGCAGCTAAACTTGGCGCCGCGCCGATTAAATCAATGTGCCTAAACATAGCACACGATTGCAATCTTCGCTGCGGCTACTGCTTCGCGGCTCAAGGTGATTTCGGGCACGGACGAAAGCTCATGTCTTTTGAAATTGGGAAAGCCGCGATAGATTTCATGATCGCGAATTCTGCCGGTCGAAAAAACTTGGAACTTGATTTCTTCGGCGGGGAGCCGCTGATGAATTTTGAAACAGTGAAACAAATTGTAAAATATGCTCGAAGTATTGAAAAAGAGAATAACAAGAACTTTCGTTTTACCATAACAACAAACGGCCTTTTGCTTTCGGATGACAAAATTGAATTTATAAACAGTGAAATGTCTAATGTAGTTCTTTCGATTGACGGAAGGCCCGAAGTTAATGACGCCCTTCGATACAAAGCTGACGGTTCTGGTTCCTATAACTCAATATTACCCAAATATAAAAAGCTGGTCGCTGCAAGAAATGGAAAAGAATACTATGTGAGAGGCACCTACACAAAATATAATCTTGACTTCACAAAAGATGTATTGCATCTGTTAGAACTTGGATTTGACCAAATTTCTATTGAACCGGTTGTATCGGAAAGCAGTCAGCCGTATGCATTGACTGTTGATGATTTTCCATTAATTTTTAAAGAATACGATATTCTCTCAAAAGAAATAATTGAACGCAAAAAGAGGGGAGATGGCTTCAACTTTTTCCACTTTATGTTAGACTTGGACCAGGGACCATGCGCAATAAAAAGATTAAGAGGATGCAGCTGCGGCAATGAATATGTTGCGGTAACGCCTGAAGGCGATATTTATCCGTGCCATCAGTTCGTTGGTATGGAAGAAATGAAAATGGGCAGTGCGTTGGACGGAAGTTTGAACAGCAAAATAAAAAAAAGCTTTTCAAAAGCAAATGTTTACGCAAAAGAAGACTGCAAAAACTGCTGGGCTAAATTCTATTGCAGCGGTGGCTGCAACGCAAATAACTATATTTATGCCAAAAGTATTCTAACGCCTCACGAGTTATCCTGCGCTATTGAGAAAAAAAGACTTGAATGCGCAATAATGATAAAAGCTGCTTTGGCAGAATAATAAAGATAAGAACAATATAAATAATATATTTGAAGCCCTCAGAAATATACTAATTGTATATAGTCCTGAGGGTCTTTTCAAAGTTGCATTATTAGAAACAAAAGGGGAGTACTGCAAAAATCATTCATTGTCAGCATCAGTATTATTTACAGGTTTGATGTTTTGGGTAACTTTGCTTAGCGGGTTGGCGTCAACGGCACCGCGAAGCTGAGAATCGACTATATGCGTATAAATCTCAGTTGTTGAAAGGTTTTCATGACCTAATATTTCTTTTATTAAAAGTATATCAACGTCGCCGTATTGATACATTAGTGTGGCGGCCGTATGACGAAGCTTATGCACGGAATATCCCTGTCCGCCAAGGCCGATTTTCTCTAAAAATCCGTTAACAATGTTCTGAACTGTTCTCGGGTTAATCCGGCGCATATTTCTGCTGATAAAAAGAGCGTTCCTATCTTTGACACCGTCAACCGGACGAACAGCCATATAGCGGTTTATAGCTTTTACACAAGCTTCATTGAGGTAAATAATTCTTTCCTTATTGCCTTTTCCGGTGACTTTCATCGTATTATCGGACCTGATAAAGTTGTAATTAAGGCTGACAAGCTCTGCAAGTCTCAGACCGCAGTTTAAAAACAATGTAATGATGCAATAATCTCTTTCTTTATTTTTTCCGTCAATACAGCCTAAGAGATCCAAACTTTGTTCAAGAGTAAGATATTTAGGAAGGGATTTCTTCAGTTTCGGCGAATCAAGCTCCTGCAAAGGGTTTTCATCCATAAGTTTCATTTGAACAGAAATATACCGGAAGAAGCGTTTTATTGCAACAGCCTTGCGTGCGCGGGTTGCAGCTTCATTATCACGGTCAGACCTGCAATAGGAAAGAAACGCATAGGCATCCATAAGCGTAACGGTTTTTAATAAACTAATATCTATAGTTGAAATGTCAACATCTTCAAATTCAATGTCAGCAGAGACAAGACCGCGTGACTTTAACAAAAATCTAAAAAACGTTCTGATGTCGGATGCGTATTCAGCAACGGTTAAAGGTGATTTGTTTTTAACCACGTCAAGATATCGGATATATTCCAGCACCAAAGGCGGAAGTTTGTCGAAATCATCTCGTTTCAAGCCTAATATCCCTACTTTACTCTTTTCTAATCCCCCCAACTTCGTAAAACATTTCTTTTGCGAAGTTGGTTAGTAAGTTTTTGAGAGAGAATTAATTTCTCCCCTTGTTAACAGATAAATTCATTCTCTTGCAATATTGGTAATATTCCGCCAATATCCAGAAGATCACCTGCATACAAACTAATGGGTTCTATGTTGTGCTGAGCTAAAAATAAATCAATTTGTTTGGAATCTTTGTGATTTCTAAAGTCTCCGCAAAAAGCAAGTTTGTTTTTGTCAATCAATCCGGTGCATCCTCCGATAAATCCGTAATCATGACCGCTCAATTTAATAGACCCTTTGCTGATTAACAGAACATCAATCCCCTTTGCTTTACAAGCGTCATTTATCCCTATATCTTCTGTTATAATAGTATTTTCGTTTAAGACACATATGGAACATTTTGTATAACCTTGTTTTACAGCGATAATATCCAAGTTCATTTCTTCCGCGGCTGATAATATTTCGGGTGCTGTTGTTTTTATATTACAAATTAAATAATGGCCTATTCTTGCAGCATTTAAATATGCATCCGAAGGATAAGGTGATTTTATTCTTGAAGAGATAAATTTTACATTAAATTCAAGTTTAGTGAGATTATCGAATAAGAACGTTTGTTCGGTGTCTAATAATATGGTATTATTACTTAAATGATGAATCAACATATCGGCATGGCTCGCTAAACTATGCTCAAGAAAAGGATTGTTTTGGCAGTTCAGCACTTCTATTGATAAATTGTTTAATGGTGTCTTTAACGCTGAAACATTCCCTGCCGTAATGACCAATCTGACCGGGGATGTGGGAAGGTTCGGAATATAAACGGGAATTAGATTTTTCTTATTCAGTTTAGTTAACTGATTCATCGAATGCATCCCTTATGCCTCTCGCGCCAAATACTTCAATGAGATGTTTTGTTTTATCTGTAATGGATTTTAAATTATGGTTTGGTACAATGCATCGCTTAAACCCCAGCCTTGCCGCTTCTTTTATTCGCTGTTCGCAGTTACTAACGGCGCGGATTTCGCCTGCGAGTCCGATTTCACCAAACGCAATCACATCGTCACGAATCGGAACATCTTTTAAACTGGATATGAGCGCAAGAGCTACCGCCAAATCCGTTGCCGGCTCATCCAATTTTAAACCGCCGACAATGTTTATATAAGCGTCCATATTGCCGAAAAAATATCCGGCCCTTTTTTCCAGGACAGCGAGAAGCATGGACATTCGGTTATAATCAAAACCTGTTGCCATTCTGCGCGGCGTTCCAAAACCAGTAGGTGTAACCAAACCCTGCACTTCGGCAAGTATTGGCCGGGAACCTTCCATAACACAGGCTACACATGTACCCGAAGTATTTTTGGGTCTGCCGGAAATAAGCATAAGTGAAGGATTTTCGACTTCTGTCAATCCCCTGTCCATCATTTCAAAAACGCCGATTTCATTGGTTGAACCATATCTGTTTTTAACGGCTCTGAGAATCCTGTATGATAAGTGTCTTTCGCCTTCAAAATATAAAACGGCATCAACAATATGCTCAAGTACTTTTGGTCCCGCAATATTCCCGTCCTTGTTTACATGGCCGACAATGATGATGGGTATATTTAAGCTCTTTGCAGTTCTCATAAACAGGCTTGTAGACTCTCTTACTTGTGTAACGCTGCCTGAGGATGATGTCAGTTCGGAAATAGTCATGGTTTGAATTGAATCAATTATAACTAAATTTGTATTGCTTGTGCGAATATATTCGGCAATCACTTGCGAATCTGTTTCACACATAAAAGACAAGTTGTTGGTTTTTACCCCTAATCTGTCTGATCTTAATTTGAGCTGATGAGCCGATTCCTCGCCGGAAACATATAAAATCTTTAAATCTTTTCCAAGGAACTCACATATTTGAAGCAATATTGTTGATTTCCCAATTCCGGGGTCACCGCTTAGCAGAACCAGTGAACCTTTGACGATTCCGCCGCCCAACACCCTGTCGAGTTCACCCATGCCTGTTTTATGGCGAATATTGGTGTCGGAAGTTATTTCATCCAGCGTAAGAACATTTGGTGTGTTGCTTCCAACGGAATGTTTTGCCGATGAAGACTGAGGAACCTTAACTTCTTCATTCATACAGTTCCATTCACCGCAGCTTGGGCAGCAGCCATACCATTTTATACTTTCATAGCCGCATTGGCTGCAGATAAACACTGATCTGTTTTTTGATGGCATAATTCACTGCCCTCCCCTGATAAATATATTGTCAACTATTAATAATAATCGAATATAACATTCCAATTCATTATCTTAATTTCAAAGATAACAGAGAATAAGGCTGCCATACAAACAATGTCTTTTCGGATCCAGCTGTTATTTTGACGACTATTTTGTCTGCTATTAATTTAATAAACACGCCAAGATAAAAGCCCATAGAATTTAATATTACATCATCAATATCGCAATTCCCGTTTTTAAGAATTAGTTGTGAAATCTCGATTATGGAACTGATAATCACCGGCAGCAGTAATAAAACAATAAAATGCGTATTATTCTTAATTACCTTTGTATAAAATCCAAAAGGTGTAAAAAGCAGAAGATTCCCAAAAAATACCATAAAGGTTTCATAATCATGAATTCTTGCATATTGAATGATCATATGAAATGGGATGAAGTTTGGAACAGACGGGCGTGAACCTAAATCCCTGATAATAACAAAACTATAAAATAAAAGCAGTAAATAGTATATTATAAATCCTCTGCTAGATGCATTGAAGAAGCTTACATAATCCTTGACTGCCATCTCGTTTTTAAAACTCTTTTTCTTCATTCTAAATGATGTAAATATTGTCATTATTGAAAACCATACAAGACCGATGGTCATAGATTTATCATAATAAAAAAAATGAATCCAACCGCTGAATTTTACGCCTTCAGTATGATTTCTTATCTGTAAAAATAATTCCCATCCAATTGCAAAAGCAATCCAAAAAAAAATAAAAATATTGAATGCCAAAGTCATTATTTTTAATCCGTTTTTTACTCTTAAAGCTATTAATGACACCATTGAAGAAAGAACAACAGTGGATATAATTTGCAGTAACAACTTCCCGATATTTGAAAATGAAGGATAAACACAGAGCATTAACAAAATGAAGAAAACTACTGCAAGAAGAATGTCTTTTTTAGCTATAGAAACCTTCCCTTTATAGCTGTTTCGCATTACTCATTCTCCTAAAGCTTAAAAAATCCTGTAATATAATTGTCGCGGCGACGGCATCGATAATAGCCTTGCGTTTTTTACCCCGCGTATTTGTGGCATTAAGCGCATGATTAGCCGAAACGGTTGAAAGTCTTTCGTCCCACAGCACTGCTTTTATACCTGTTTTTTCTTCAAGTGTCCTTGCAAAATCGGCGCTTTTCCGGGCTCTGTTTCCCTCACTGGAATCCATATTTTTAGGATGACCGACAACAATAAGCTCAACTATTTTTTCTGCTGCAATCGCTGAGATTTGGTCAATAAGCTTTTTTGCATTTGTCTCGTGAATAACACAAACCGGTGAAGCCAACATTTCAAAATGATCACATATTGCTATACCGGTTCTCGCATCCCCGTAGTCCACAGCCATTATGATCATTCCCATGTTTTAACCTTTCCGACAATATCCTGAACATTGATATAACCGTTATCATTCAAATATTTATCAATCCCGTCGATAATCTTTAATGGTGTGTAAGCATCTGTAAAGTTAGCGGTTCCAATTTGAACTGCAGAGGCACCCGCTAGCATTATTTCCACTGCATCCTGCCATGAAGCTATCCCGCCCATACCGATTATAGGAATATTTACCCTGTTTGCGGCCTGCCAAACCATTCGAACCGCAACCGGAAGAACCGCTGGGCCTGAAAGCCCGCCTGTATTGTTTTTTAAAACTGGCCTGCGGGTATTGATGTCGATTTTCATACCGGTGATTGTATTGATCATCGAAAGAGCATCTGCTCCGGCTGCCTCGGCTGAAGCAGCAATTTCCGAAATATCACTGACATTCGGTGTCAGTTTAACAATCAGCGGTTTTTTGCAAACACTGCGAACAAGCTTTGTAATGCTCTCTACCCCTGCGCAGCTGGTTCCGAAAGAAATTCCTCCTGCTTTTACGTTAGGGCAGGAAATATTTAATTCAATCATATCGACTGATGTATTATTCAGTTTTTCAGCAACTTCACAATACTCCTCGGGAGTGCTTCCCGCGATATTGGCAATAACAACCGTATCTTGATTTGAAAGCCAAGGCAGACTGTTTTCAATAAAATAATCAACTCCGGGGTTTTGAAGCCCGACACTGTTCAGAATTCCGGATGGAGTTTCCGCAATTCTCGGCGAAGGGTTGCCGTTACGTTCGTTCAGTGTTGTGCCTTTGCAGGAAATTCCTCCTAAAAGTTCAATCGGAATAAGTTCATTGTACTCCAAACCAAAACCATAGGTTCCTGAGGCTGCGATAACAGGATTTTTAAAGATTACGCCGGCAATATTTATGCTTAATCCGGCCATTACCAAATCACCTCTTCAGCATTAAATACGGGACCATCCTTGCACACATGCTTATAAATTTCGGCTTCGTCAGCTTTTATTTTGCATGCACAGACAAGACATGCCCCTACCCCGCACCCCATTCGCTCTTCAAGTGATATAAAACATGGAATTCCGTTTGTTTTTGCGATTATGCTTACTTCCTTTAACATAGACATCGGACCGCAGGAATAAATAATGTCATATCTTTTATTCTTAATGCATTCAATCAAAAGGTTTGTTGCAAAACCTTTTTCACAAAGACTTCCGTCATCACTTGTTAAAAATACATTGGCGCATTCTTTTTGAAAGTCCTCAATAAGAATAGAAATTTCGGAACATTTGAAACCAAGTATTGCATCAGCTTGGCCGTTAAACAACTTCGCGGTTTCAAGCAAGGGAGGCACACCGATCCCCCCGCCGACAAAAAGTGCATTTTTCTCTGAATCGAATACATTAAATCCGTTGCCAAGCGGGCCAAGAATATCTAACCGCTCTCCCCTTATCCTTTGAGAGAGCCAAAGAGTACCTTCGCCTCTTATATCAAAAACAAAACGAATGGTATTTCTGACTCTGTCAATTTCGCATATTGAAATCGGACGCCTAAGCGTTTTACCTTCACAGCGGATATGCAAAAATTGCCCTGCTTTTGCCAATGCAACAATCTCAGGGCAAAATATTGAGAAATCATAACAGGTTGAATTCAATTGTTTTACACTTATCAGCTCAAAACTGCCTTGAATATAGGACATAATATCTCCTTAAATCTTTGTTATATCTACAAGTTCAATGTCCTCGAGAGAGCGTTTATTTGCAAGGCACCGTGCCAGCGCATTTGCGGTGTCAAGGGTTGTAAATGTCGGGATTTTTCTTTCGATGGCTCTTCTGCGAATTTGAATATCATCTCCGTGCGCGTCATTTGATTTTTCCGAGGTGGATATAACATAAACTATTTTGTTGCTGTTTATTAAATCTAAAATATGAGGTGAACCTTCATGCAGTTTATGCACAGAACTTGCGGCCACAAAATTAGAATTAAGTGTTTTGGCAGTTCCCGCTGTTGCATATAAATTAAAGTCAAGCTGTGAAAATTTTTCCGCAACAATAATCGCATCCTGCTTATCGGAATTTCTTACCGTTACCAGAACACCGCCTGACCGCTTGATCCTCATTCCGGACGCGATAAGTCCTTTTAAAAGAGCATCTTCAAAGTTTTCGGCGATACCAAGGACTTCGCCTGTTGATTTCATTTCAATTCCCAGTTGCGTATCTGTGCCTTGAAGTTTGTCAAAGCTGAAAACAGGAACTCTTACAGCATATAACCCCTTGTTGGGATATAGCCCTGTGCCATAATTCATTTGTTTTAATTTTTCTCCAAGCATACATCTGACAGCCAATTCAACAATTGGCAACCCCTTTGCCTTGCTGATAAAAGGAATATTGTGAAATGAAGAGGTAGAAATATCGGAAACATAAAGCCGGTTATCATAAAGAAGCATCTGAATATTAAGAATGCCTTTCAGCTCAAATGCCTTTGCAATTTTATATGCCGTTTCAACAATGATTTCTTTGATTTTCTCACTTAAAGTTATTGTCGGACAAACCGAAATAGAGTCTCCGGCATGAATACCTGCCCGCTCAATATGTTCTGAAATCCCCGTAATCAGACAATCGGCGCCATCGCAGATAACATCAGCTTCTATACCTGTCGCATTATAAAAGCGTTCGGCGGCAAAAGCAATATTCAACGCTGAAAGTTTTTTGATCAGTATCTCTTTGTTTGCTAAAATATCGGCAAGTTTATTGTCTGTTCCTATTAAATTTACTGAAGCTGCTTCAAGAGCTTGAGTCAGTTCGTAGGCTTTTTCACCGGAAAATTGAGCAATGACGCCCCATGGCCGTTCTGTAGCAATTAAATTCATTATATCCTCAACACAAATAGGGTCAATATATAAACGGTCTGAAACTCTGTAGTCTGTAGAAACGGCCTCAGGATTATTATTCGCTAAAACGGTTGAATATCCTAATGCAGTCAAAGTTTTCAAACAATGAACATTGCAATAATCAAGTTCGCTGCCATGCCCGATAGTTGTCGGCCCCGAACCGATAACAAGAATCTTTTGTTTGCCTCTTACCGTTAAATCAGGAAACATATGTGCTTCATTTTCATCGTCAAAAGCTGAATAAAAATATGGTTTTACAGCATCAAATTCAGCTGCGCAAGTGTCAATCATCTTGTAACTGGGCGTAATTTTAATATTTACATCGCTGCCTGAAAGTTCTGCAATGGTTTTATCAAGAAAACCGGTTCTTTTGGCTGTATGGTATGTGTCCTCGCTTATGTTGCATGAAAGAACAGTTTCAATTTCAGCAATCTTTTTTAATTTTGAAAGAAACCAGCTGTCAATCTTTGTCAATTTATAAATTGTTTCAAAAGAAATGCCTCTCTTTATTGCTTCATAAACCGCAAATATTCGTTCATCATCTGAATTAATAATAACTTCAATAATTTCTTCATCGCTCTTGAACTTCAATTTTGGCAGCCATGGTGTATTGATTCCGATATTAATAGATCTGATTGCCTTCATAAATGCAAGTTCAAAACTTAATCCTATAGAAATTGTTTCCCCGGTCGCCTGCATTGATGCGCCAAGTTTTCTGCTCGCATGATCAAACTTTTCAAATGACCATTTTGGAAATTTGATTGCGCAATAGTCAATGGCAGGTTCATTGCAAGCAGTCGTACAACCGGTAATATCATTAGATATCTCAAACAGTTTATAGCCGATGGCAATTTTTGCCGCAACCAGGGCGATCGGATATCCTGTTGCTTTTGAAACCAAAGCGGATGAACGGCTTGCTCTTGGATTTATTGAAGTAACCGCGTATTCGGTGCCGTCCGGTTTTAGAGCGAATTGAATACTGCAGCTTCCTTTAATGCGTAAATGAGAAATAATTCTGAGCGCAGAAGCTCTTAGCTGCAAACTTTCCTCATCTGCTAGCGTTTGAGCAGGTGTAACTATAATACTGTCGCCGGTATGTATTCCGACAGGGTCCAAGTTTTCCATACTTGAAACACAAATGCAGTTACCCGCTGAATCACGAACCACTTCGTATTCAATCTCTTTCCAACCGGAAATACATTTTTCAATCAGAATTTGGTGAAGCAAAGAAGCTTTAAGAGCAATTTCCGCCTTTGCTTTGATTTCCTCGATCGTGTTGCAAAGTTCAAAATTTTCATCGCCCAACTCAAATGCAGGGCGGATATTAACAGGGAACCCGATTTTAAGCGCAAAGTTTACCGCGTCCTGAATATTCTCTGCTATAACAGAGTCAACAGAAGGTTCGTCGATTACTGAAAGCGTCTGCTTCAGTGCGGAACGGTCCTGAACACTGCTGATAATTTCAGGAGTCACTGATAACAGTGATAGATGATGATCATCCAAAAAACCGCTTTGATATAATTCAAGGGTAATTTCAAGGCTCGTATCTCCGCCCATTGTCGGAAGAATGCTGTCAGGTTTTTCTCTGATGATAACTCTTTTTACAATATCGACATTAAGAGGTTCAATATAAACAGCATCTGCCAAACTTCTATCGGTTATTATCGAAGCGGGGTTTGAGTTAATTACAATTACTCTGATTTTATCTTCTTTTAACGCTTCACATGCCTGCACACCGGCATAGTCATATTCTGAAGCTTGGCCTATAATAACAGGTCCGGAGCCTATAACAAGAACACTTTTGATGTTTTTATTCATGCTCCCCTGCCCCCTTTATCAAATCAATAAATTTATCGTATATCCAGGGTGTATCAGAATAAACTCTTGAATCAGCCGGGATGAATTGAATTGAAAGGCAAGGAAATAACTTATATATAAGGCCTTCAATAGATCCGTCATTAACGTTTCTAAGTATGACTTCGGCAATATTCTCTCCTTGACTGCCGTCGGCAACATCATACCCGTGATTCTGGTTCGTTACCATAACTTTATCGGTGCCGCAAATCCTAACCGGCTGGTTTGAGCCTCTGTGCCCTTTTGGCATTTTATTAATTTTTCCGCCCGTTGCAAGAACAAGCATCTGATGCCCTACACCTATTCCAAGTGTTGGGATTTTTGCCGAAATGAGCTTCTTGATATTTTCTATTAATACAGGATCATCATCGGGATCTCCGGGACCATCAGTGAATACCAACCCGTCCGGGTTGAATTTCATAATCTCCTCCGGATTTGTCCTTGCCGGGACTACGGTTAAATTACACTCTCTGTCAGTTAATGATTTGAGCATCAGTCTGGAAAAGCCATAGTCGATGACCACAACGTTAAATTTTGAAACATCTGCATAATACTTTATTGTTTCCTTTATGGTTACTGCTTCGACCGCGCCATGAATCGAATAGGAATCTATTTTGCACATTAATTTGTCAAAGTCATCTAGTGAATTTGTGATTGCTCCGTTGAAATAGCCTTTATCCCGTAAAGTTCTTGTTAACCTGCGTGTATCAATTCCGCATATCCCAACAATATTTCTGCTTTTTAAATACTCATCAAGTGTTATCCCTTCATGAAGATCCGTTGGAGTGTCACACCACTCTCTTGCTATATATCCGTTCGCCGTTATATTTGATGAGTAAATATCTTTCTCCATACCTCTGTTGCCTACAAGCGGATATGTTTGTGCAACAATTTGGCCATAGTATGTCGGATCGCTTAATAACTCATGATATGAAGCAGTGCAAGTATTAAAAACGACCTCTCCGATTGTTTCTCCGGCGGCACCCATCGAACTGCCTTTAAAAACTGTCCCATCCGCCAAAACGAGATATGCCTTGTTTGTTTTGAATGTTTCCAAAACAAATCCTCCTCAAGTAAATGTGAATTTGGGTAGAAATGAAATTATTTCATTTCTCATTCTTTCAGCTTCATTGCGGGCCGCCACCGCATATTCATGCTCATCTCTGTCTGTTTTTTGGTAAGCACACATGATTGCTCTGGATGAATTGACGATTGCTCCGAGCCCGATATCATCAAAAGCAAGCGCTATATCTTGAGATTTTCCACCTTGCGCGCCATAACCTGGCACCAGGAAAAATGTTTTTGGAAGAAGTCTTCTTAACTCATTCAGCTGCTGAGGGTATGTGGCACCAACTACCGCTCCGACACCCGAATAACCGTATTTCCCCGGTAAAGCTTCCCCCCAATGTTCGCACATTTCACCCATTATACTGTATACCGCTTCGCCTTCAATCTTTTTATCCTGAAGTTCACCAGAGGAAGGGTTTGATGTTTTGCATAATACAAAAATACCCTTATCGCTGCTGCTGCATATTTTCAGAAGCGGTTCAATGCCGTCGCTTCCCAAATATCCGTTTACAGTTAAAGCATCTGCACCGAAAGGCTCAATCATCTGCCCGTTTACCGAAACGTTGCCAAGATGTGCCTGAGCATAGGCTTGCATGGTAGAGCCGATATCATTACGCTTGCCGTCGGTTATTACAAACATTCCCTTTTGCTTTGCATATGCAATTGTTTCATTAAGAGCTTTTATCCCTTGCCAACCAAAAAGTTCATAATATGCGCATTGAGGTTTTACAGCGGGAACAATATCGAACAGTTCATCAATCAAGCCTTTGTTGAATTCAAGAATTGCCGCAGCAGCAGCTTCCAAAGTATTGCCGAATTTTTCAAAGCAATTGTTTTTAATATAATCGGGAATAAAATCTAGTGTAGGATCCAAACCGGCAACAGTCGGGTTACCGGTCTTTTTAATATTTTCAATCAAACGGTCAAGTGACATTCTTACACCTCTACAGTTTATCTTTGTAAACCAATTCACCGCGGCAAACAGTGTATTTAACTTTACCGCAAAGTTCCATTCCTTTAAAA
>Ga0118677_10011675_pt1 | contig 13081 bp, 15 predicted proteins | sample AliMusrvi5mmetaG_FD_86154 | JGI IMG/M metagenome (GOLD analysis project Ga0118677, IMG submission 86154)
TTCCTTAGGAGGGAAGTGCTCTATCCTGCTGAGCTACGGGGACATTAGCTGAAAGCAGGTTTGTTATAACAGAGATGCTGATCCTGTTCAACCTCTTTCAAAATAAACTAGAAGTTCAGAAGTGAAAACACTTTATCCTTCGGCAGCTTCTTTCGCCCTTCCAGAAAATCGAGTTCTGCCATGAAGCAGCACTCCACAATCTCCCCCCCCATGCTTTGCACCATATCGACCACGGCCGACATTGTGCCACCGGTCGCCAGCAGGTCGTCGGTGATCAGAATGCGCTCACCTGGTTCAATGGCGTCTTTGTGGATTTCCAGGGTATCTGTGCCGTATTCCAGGTCGTATGTCTTACTGAATGTTTCGGAGGGGAGCTTGCCTGGCTTGCGTACCAGTACGACCCCGGCGCCCAGCTTATATGCCAGTGCCGCACCGATGATAAAGCCGCGAGCCTCCACGCCGACTACTTTATCGATACGTTTGCCGATGTAGCGGTGAGAGAGCAGGTCGACCATTTTCTGGTATGAATTTGCGTCCTGCAATAGAGTTGTTATATCCTTGAAGATGATCCCTTTCTTGGGAAAGTCGGGAACGTCGCGAATAATATCTTTCAGTTGGTTCATGATCGTTGCTCCCTTTATGAAATCATGTGGTTTACAGAGGTTGAGCCGAATTGCGCCGCAGTTTTTCAAGGCATTTGGCTTCGATCTGTCGAATGCGCTCACGTGTTACACCGAACTGCCGACCGATGACATCCAGCGTTTGCGGTTCCTTGTCATCAAGGCCGAAACGTAGTGTCAGGATCTTCTGCTCGCTTTCGGAGAGTGTGGCAAAATGGTCTGAGATCATCTCGTACTGGTTGATGTTCTCCAGCAATTCCGGCGGGGTTGTCATCGAAAAATCCTGTATTGCGTCGATCAGGGCATAGTCGCTGCCGTTACTGGTCGGGGTGTCTATTGAGCAGGTGCGGCGAAGCAGGGTCATCATGCTGCGTACATATAACGGTTTGACCCCCATGGCCTCTGCAATCTCCTGCATGTTCGGCTCACGCTGCAACTCTTGAGATAGCTCTCGGGTCGTCCGCAGCACTCGGTTAATGCCGTCAGAGACGTGAACCGGAAGCCGGATGGTTCGAGATTGGTTGACCAGTGCCCTTTCTATCGCCTGGCGAATCCACCACGTGGCATAGGTAGAGAAGCGGCATTCTTTGGCCAGTCTGAATCGTTCCACAGCCTTGATCAGCCCCAGATTGCCCTCTTCGATCAAATCCAGAAACGGCAGGCCTCTGTTTATGTAACGTTTGGATATCTTGACCACCAGTCGCAGATTGGATTCAATCATCTTGTTACGGGCGTCTTTGTCTCCACTTTCGACCCTGCGAGCAAGCTCTCTTTCGGACTCGGCATTCAGGAGCGGCGTGCGTTGGATGTCACGCAGATAGATCTTGATAGCGTCGTCAAAACGCTCCAGCTCGAACGACGGAATTATATCTTCAGCCTCACCATCGTCCGGATTCTCCTCGGAAAACAGCGGAGGTTCTTCAACATCATCCAATGGTAAAGCAGCCACGTAGCCAAGTGGAATATCATCAATAAAACCTTTATCCAGAAGGTTGTTTTTGTCTTGCATGGTCCGGAATATCCTCCTGTCTCTGATACTGTCAGGCTTGCCAGCCCTGTCTGCCGATAAGTGGTACAAAACGGCAACCTACCGAAGTAAAACTCTCCAGTTCACCTTCATTATTCTTGATAATCCTTAGAAGCTGCTGATCGGATTCGGTTCCTACCGGTATAACCAACCGACCACCCGGCGCCAGTTGGTCTGTAAGGACGCTGGGGATATCAGGCGCCCCGGCGGTTACAATTATGGCATCAAAGGGCGCTTCTTCATCCCAGCCGATTGGACTGCCCTCGCATTCGTTGATACGGAGCATGACATTGAACAGTTTGAGTGAGTCAAGACATCTGCGGGCACGCAGCGCAAGCGGGCGAATGCGTTCGACAGAGAAAACCCGGTCGGCCAGGGTGGCCAGAACGGCGGTCTGATAACCGGAGCCGGTGCCTATCTCCAACACCTTTTCGTTGCCGGTTAGCGATAGTTGTTCGGTCATAAGAGCCACCATGTACGGCTGCGAGATCGTCTGCTTCTCTCCGATAGGAAGCGCTGTATCACTGTAGGCTTGAGCGGCAAAGGCCTCCTGGACGAAGATGTGACGGGGAATCTTCAACATTGCGTCAATGACCCTCCGGTCGCTGACACCGCGCGCCAGAATCTGCTCCTGTACCATTTTTTTTCTGGCGAATTCAAAGTTCATGAGGGCCCCGAAAATGGGCGTAACTATAACAGGACTATTACGGAAAGTCCAGTTGAGCCTTTGTATTCTTTGTCGTGTCAGAACTGCCAGCCGGCGAGAATTTTCAATGATTTATGGTTGGTCAGATCAAGATGCAAAGGAGTGACAGAGACATGCCTGCGTTTGATGGCGTGGAAATCGGTCCCCTCTTCGTCATTAAGGTCCGGTTCTTCACTGCCGATCCAAAAATATTTACGTCCTCGAGGGTCAGTCTTGTCCACAATCTTGCCTATGAAGGAGCGCTTGCCCTGGCGGGTGATAAGCGTAGGCTGCATATCGGCAAGCTGGCAGTTCGGGATGTTAACGTTAAGGAAAGTGTCGGTGGGCAGCTTGTTCAAAATAACCTTTCGAGCAATCCGAACAGCAATCTGTGCAGCATCGCAAAAATTATCGCACTTTTCAAATGTCGCCAGAGAGAAGGCAATTGCCGGTATACCCATAAGATTCGCTTCCATAGCGGCTGCAACGGTGCCTGAATATGTCACGTCATCACCCAGATTGGCACCATGATTAATTCCGGAGACGATCAGATCTGGCGAGATCGGCAGCATGTTGTGAATCCCCATATTTACGCAATCGGTCGGGGTGCCGTCGACGGCATACCATCCTTCGCGTAATTTAAAGATTCTCAGTGGTGAGTGCAGAGTCAGGGAATGACCAACAGCACTTCTCTCACGGTCGGGTGCAACAACTACCACACTGCCCAGTTCTTTCATCGACTCAGCCAAGGCACGGATACCGGGTGCGTGAATGCCGTCGTCGTTGGTGATCATGATATGCATGTTACTAATCCTTTTCCGACTATGATAATTTCACACTTTATGGCAGAAAAACAGAGCCAAATCAAGATGATCGCACAGGATGATTTTGTGTTTACAAAACAGTGCTTAGCCGCTACATTCGAACGCTTGGATTCAGGCTCTATTGTCATCATGCGTATATATTATTCAGGGGGTGCTGGTATGAAGGCAGTTCTTATGGAAGGGTTCGGTGGGGTGGAAGTTCTCAAGTTGGGTGAAACAGAAAAACCGGCACCCGCTGAGGGGCAGGTGCTTGTAAAGGTTGTTGCGACATCAATCAACCGTCCCGACCTGGTGCAGCGTGAAGGCAAATATCCACCGCCGCCGGGTGATTCTCTTATCCTCGGCCTGGAAGTGGCTGGAACGATCGAGGCGATCGGACCTGGCGTTATAGGTTGGCAGGTTGGTGAGCGGATTATGACTCTGGTAGGTGGCGGTGGTTATGCTGAATTTGCCGTGGCATATTCCAGCCATCTGATAAGGATACCGGAGAGCATGAGTTTTGAGGAGGCGGCCTGTGTTTGTGAATCTTACATTACCGCCTTTCTGAACGTTTTCATGATCGGAGAGTTCAAAGACGCGCAGAGCGCTATTCTGCACGGCGGGGGAGGGGGAGTAAACACTGCGGCTATCCAGCTATGTCGTGTTTTGGCTCCTGCAAGCAAGCTGATAGTAACTGTGTCACCTGCAAAGATGGAGCGGGTCAGGGAAATCGGCGCAGATTTCCTGATCAACTTTTATGAAACGCCTGATTTCACAGAGGTCGTCAAGGAGTACACGAACAAAAAGGGGGTCGATCTGATCCTCGACCATGTCGGCGCCAAATATCTGGCCCCCAATATGAATTCTCTCGGTTATAAAGGGAAGCTGGTCATCATCGGTGTCATCAGCGGTATCAAAGCCGAACTTAACCTGGCCCTGATGATGGTCAAGCGCCAGCAGATCATCGGCAGCGTGCTCCGCTCACGTCCGGTGGTTGAAAAAGGGGAGATAGTGGCCGAATTTATCCGCCGTGCTCTGCCTAAATTTACGGATCGAAGCATTGTGCCTATCATTGAGAAGGTCTTCAGCATTGATCAGGTAGCTGAGGCACATCGCATGATGGAGGAAGATAAGCACTTCGGGAAAATTGTTCTTAAGATTAAGTAAGTGCCAGCAAGAGCGTCCGGTAGACGTCCTCCGTTTAAATTTTGTTTGTACTATAATCTTAATCGTAGTATTTCGTACTCAGTTCAAAATCACTTATCAATTTATTGGAGGGAAATGATGTCAGAACAGAATCCGCAGGTAATGTTGAAAACGTCCATGGGGAACATCAAGGTTGAGCTTTTTAAAGATAAGGCACCCATCACGGTCAGAAATTTTCTGTCATACGTCAAGGAAGGCCATTATGACAGCCTGATATTTCACCGCGTCATCAAGGATTTCATGATTCAGGGCGGCGGCATGAATGAAAACATGGAAATTAAAAAACCGAAATTTGCCATCAAGAACGAAGCCACCAACGGCCTCAAGAACATGCGCGGCACACTGGCCATGGCCCGTACCGCTTTTGTTGACTCTGCTACCTGCCAGTTTTTCATCAATACCGTGGATAACGCTTTTCTGGATCACCAGGGCAAGGACCAGGACCGTTTCGGTTACTGTGTATTCGGCAAGGTACTGGAAGGGTTGGATGTAGTAGATCAGATCAGGTCCGTAAAAACCGGCAACAAAAACGGGCACTCTGATGTGCCTGTTGAACCGGTATTTATAACCTCAGCCACTCTGATTGAGCAGGAGTCTAAACTATGAGTACAGACCAGTTCTGCTATACATTTGATGCAGCCGTTGAAATGGCCATCCGGATGGAGGAAGAGGGTTTCCGGACCTATCTGTCCGCCATCCGTCAGTTGACCAATAAAGCGGCTAAAGAACTTCTCCGTGACAATGCCCTGGACGAGCTCAATCACAAACACCAGCTGGAGAAGGCCCTGCTGGATGGCCGTATGGATGGGGGTGAAGGCTTTGACCAGACTATTCCAACCATGCACCTTGATTACATCTTCAAAAAGCAGGAGCTTGGTCCGCAATCCGGCGTGCGCGAGGCGCTGATTTACGCCATACATCTTGAAAAAGGGGCGGTCGATTTCTATGGGAAGGTTTCAGATGGCTGTGCGGGTGCCCCCATGGGGAAACTGTTTGCACAGCTTCATAAGGAAGAAAGCCGGCATCTTCAAGCGCTGGAGGATCTCTACGAGCAGCATTTTATGACCGAAAATTGATGATGTCGGATGCCGCTCCTGTTTTTACGGATATCTGATCATTCCGAATCCTGCTATACCAAATCAGCCTGCCGCTTCAGTCTTGCGTCGGGATTGGAGGCATTGCGACCCGTTTTTGTAAAGCAGATACAGATCGAAGCATTTGAGTTGCGTCTACTTCAAAATCAAAGTCAATAGAATATAACAGAACAGGCACTCAGATTTCTCTAAGCGCCTGTAATTTTGGAGGCGGCGATCGGATTTGAACCGATGGTGAAGGTTTTGCAGACCTCTGCCTTACCACTTGGCTACGCCGCCGTTTGTTATGTGAACCACTCTTATATAAAATTTCCCCCAAGGATGTCAATCCATATTTGAATTCTTGATTTTTCCCTATGGACAGAGGTTGATCTCCATGCTAATATTTGCCGCTTTTTAAGGCAACGAAACATATAATACATACTTTCTCAAAGGAGTGAGGACGATGTCCGGTCATAATAAATGGAGCACCATCAAACATAAAAAGGGCGCGGCTGACGCCAAGCGCGGCAAAGTATTTACCAAGATCATCAAGGAAATCTCGGTTGCTGCCAATCTGGGCGGAGCTGACCCTATTGCCAATCCACGTCTTAGAACGGCCATCGACAAGGACAAGTCCGAGAATATGCCGAAAGATAATATTGAACGTGCAATAAAAAAAGGTGCCGGCGGTATGGAGGGGGTTACCTACGAAGAGATCATCTACGAAGGGTACGGTCCTGGAGGTGTCGCGGTTCTGGTCGAAGTCCTAACTGACAACCGCAACCGTTCTGTATCCGATATTCGCAGCATCTTCACCAAGTGCAACGGCAACATGGGTGAGGCCGGCTGCGTGGCCTGGATGTTCAGCAAAAAGGGGCTGATTCTTTATGATAAATCTATCGATTTCGAACAGCTTTTTGAAGCGGCCATCGAAACAGGCGCTGAAGATGTTGCCGAGCAGGATGAGCAGTTCGAGGTGACAACCGAGCCTGGGCGCTTCATTGAGGTACGCGAGGCGCTGGAGGCCAAGAGTTTCAAGTGCTCCAACGCTGAAATCACCATGATTCCGCAGACATTGGTGATGTTGGAGGGCAAACAGGCCGAAAGCATGCTCAAGCTGATGGACAGGCTGGAAGACAACGATGATGTTCAGAATGTTTATGCCAATTTTGACATATCGTCGGAAGAGATGGAAAAGATGATGTGACGATTGGGGGCTCTACGGAGCCCCTTGCTGTTTGTGGAGGACAAAATGCTTGAAAAGGCGACATTTGCAGCGGGTTGTTTCTGGGGGGTAGAGGACGTTTTTACGTTGCTTACCGGCGTTACTGCCACCCGTGTAGGCTATGTCGGCGGATGTTCCCAAAATCCTACTTATCGCGATGTGTGTAGTCATGGCACCGGCCACGCCGAGGCCGTAGAGATCACTTTCGACCCTCAGCAGATATCATATGAAAATTTGCTAGATGTTTTTTGGGAGTGCCATGATCCGACCCAGTTCAATCGCCAGGGACCGGACATTGGCGACCAGTACCGTTCGGCCATATTCACCCACTCTGTGGAGCAGCAGAGAATGGCGGAAGAATCGCTTGAGAAGCTGGAGCATTCCGGTCGGTTGCGCCGTAGAATAGTTACCAAAATAGAACCAGCCCCGGTCTTTTGGGAGGCGGAGGCTTACCACCAGAAGTATCACGCTAAAAATACCGGCGGGTGCGGCTTCTGATGAGAGTGCTCGGTATTGACCCCGGTTCGCGTATTACAGGCTACGGCATTGTGGATCAGGCCGGCAACAAGCTTGCTCATGTGGATAACGGGGCCATTTTTACTGAAAAAGCAGCTGATTTTGCGGGGCGCTTGAAGAGGATTTTCGATGGCCTGTCCGAGGTTATCGCCCAGTACCAACCTGATGAAGTCGCTATCGAAAATATCTTTTTCTCGACTAATGTTCAGAGTGCCCTTAAATTGGGGCAGGCGCGCGGAGCCGCAATTGTGGCCGCTGTTCATGCCGGTCTTCCAGTTGCGGAATACTCCGCTCTGCAGGTAAAACAGGCTGTTGTCGGTCAGGGCAGGGCTGATAAAGGCCAGGTGCAGAAGATGCTAAAAGCGCTTCTGGGATTACCAGAGACCGCCCAGGCCGACGCCTCCGACGCCTTGGCGGTAGCGATTTGCCATATCAATTCATACGGGCTTAAGCAGATAACCGGGTCTGGTGGAGTTTCAAAGCGTAAGAAAACATCCTGGAGGGATATGAAGTTATGATTGCTCTCCTGACCGGAAGCATTGCCTACAAATCACCCGACCATATCATTCTGGACGTGAACGGTGTTGGATACCGGGTACTGATACCTTTTTCCACTTACTACGAACTTCCAGAAGAGGGTGGGACCTCCTCCCTGCATATCCATACCAGCGTAAGAGAAGATGCCATTCAGCTGTATGGTTTTAGAACCAGGTTGGAGAAAACTTTCTTTCAACTGCTTATATCTGTCACTGGCGTCGGTCCCAAACTGGCCCGCGATATTCTGTCCAATATTCAGCCAGGCCCATTAGCCCAGGCGCTTGGTCAAAGCGATATTCACAAGCTCTCTACTATTCCGGGCATAGGCAAGAAAACAGCTGAACGCTTGATTCTGGAATTGAAAGATAAGGTTGGAAAGCTGGATATGTCGTCTTTGCCGACATCAGAGCGGAGGGAGAGTCCTGCAGATGATGTCATGGAAGATGTGGTCTCGGCTCTGCTCAATCTGGGATACAAGGAACCTCAGGTTCGCAAGGCCATGGCCGGACTAGATGCCGCCGATGGTGTCCCGGTGGAAGGATTGCTCAAGCAGGCCCTAAAGGTTCTTATGAAGTAAAAAAATGACTTATGGTTTAGATCGTAACTCATAGAATTAACCGGTCGGTGAAACTGGAACCGACCAGCGGTCAAAGGCACAAGCAAAAACCATAGATTGGGCCCTGCCAGAGGGAAAAAACTTTACTGGATTAAGTCTCGATATGTGGGTGCTCCGCTATGCCAATCTCCATTAGGTACAGGCGGATGTCAACCGAGTATTCCTCGTAAAGTTTGGCGATTAATGCGGTAACCTTTTCTAGTATCGCCTTTGCCCGGTCATTTTCCGTTGATGTCCGCGGATCGTTGCACCGGGCGAATACAGTAATCCTTAAGTCCGAGCCGACATCACGGAGGCTTGCTTGGGTAAACTCCAGCGAAATTTGTTCCGGCTTGAGTTTTGCCAAATTTCCGCCGGGAACCTGCATCACTTCTGCGATGATGGCCGGTAATTCCTTGGCCAGCTCATCCAGCACGCTACTCTTTACGTTCGGTTTGTGAATGATCGTTGCGTTCATTGATTTATTCTCCCTTGTCGCCTTCCTGAAAAATATCTTCTGTGAAGTAATCTCTAATTGTTACAATGTACCACTAAGAAATCAAAATACAATATCCCTAATTCATATTTATTCTGGGCAACAAAAAGGGATTACAGAATAAACTGCAATCCCTTGGATTTACTGGTCGGTGAGACTGGAATCGAACCAGCGACCCCCTGCTCCCAAGGCAGGTGCGCTACCAGGCTGCGCTACTCACCGGCGAAAGATTAACTAAATAGCACAGCTGACAGGGTCCAGGCAAGAAATAAATTACCGTCCTAGGATATAGAAGAAGGTATGATCATGTGAGGTGCAAGGGCTTTGATGGACTCGACCACTCCCATAATTGGGGCAATATGGCTCCCGTTGGCAGCACAGTTATCAGTTATTATCCGACGTAATTCGTTTGCGACGACAGGAAGCTGAGAGGCCGTAAGCTTCCGCAGGTCGTCTGGGGTAGATTTTAGAAGATTGATATCTATTTCCTGTATTTAAAGCGACTCATTTTTTTCTATGTACAATATAACTGGCGATCTCCCGTAGTGGATCAGCCTCGGCACCAAATATCTTCAATGCCAGCATGGCCTCGTCCATCATGTTCCGAGCCTCCTCCCTGGCGGCGGCCAGGCCGATCACTGCCGGGTAGGTGGCTTTGCCGCGTGCCTGATCGCTGCCAGCATCCTTGCCGATCTCTTCGGTGGTTCCTTCAATGTCGAGAATGTCGTCTGCGATCTGGAACGCCAGTCCGGCCGCTTCACCGTAGCGGGTGATGGCCGCCAGCGCCTTCTCATCTGCACCACCCAGCAGGGCGCCAGCCACAACCGAAGCCTTGATCAGGGCGCCGGTCTTATGAGTATGGATGTACTGAACCGTCGGGAGGTCTATGTCCGGTTTCCCTTCGCTTTCCATGTCCACGACCTGCCCCCCAACCATGCCACAGGAACCGGCACAGTTGGCAATCTCGTGTATCACGGCCAGTCGTGAGGCTGCGTCGTCGCAGTCGCCGGCAAAGCGCGGGTCGCTGGTCAGTTTGAAGGCCTCGGTTAAAAGGGCATCACCGGCCAGGATAGCCACGGCCTCGCCGAACACTTTATGACTGGTCGGATTCCCTCGTCGAAAATCGTCATCGTCCATGGCTGGCAGGTCGTCGTGGATCAGCGAATAAGTGTGGATCATCTCAATGGCACAGGCCGTCGGTATGGCCCGCCTGGTATCCCCCCCCACCGCCTCGCAGGCTGCCAGCATAAGGATCGGCCGCACCCGTTTGCCGCCGGCGAATATCGAGTAGCGCATAGCCTTGTGGACGCTGTGCGGCAGTTCTGTCTCTCTTGGTAGATAACTGTCAAGGGCCGCATCAACCCTTGCACACTGCTTATCAAGATAAGCCTTCAAGTCCATCACAAGCTACCTTTCATTCATTTGTCTTTTGATTCGAAAAGTTCCCGCTTGAGGGAACCGTCTTTCTGCTTCAGGAGGATTTCGACTCTTCGTTCGGCTTCATCAAGCTTTCCGGAACAAAAGGCCGAATATTTGACCCCTTCTTCGAACGCCTTAAGAGAGTCTTCCAGTGAAAGAGAACCGCCTTCCAGGCGTTTTACAATATCTTCCAGCTTCTTCAGGGATGTTTCGAATTTATCGATTGCCATATTGTCCATCCAGCCCAAAGGAATGAAAATGAGTACTCATTATACAGATATGCCGCTGGTCGTCAAGTATCGGGACTCTCACATAACCAGAGCCTGATCAGAACCGAGTTTGGATTGGAGGGCCGGAGTAGGCAATGCGCGAAGAAACAATCTAACAAACAGGTACAAAGGACACATCCCGAATAATGGGTAGTGCGGTATTGATATATGGCGGTTTCTCGTCAAAAGTGGTATAATATCACTTCTATCAAGTCGTAAAGTAAAGACCTAGTAGCCCAGGATGGACCCTCAGTTTTGGCTTAAGAGGTTGTGAGACGATAATAAGTGATTCCGAAATAGTGATTCCGAAATTAACCTGGACAAGATTGTTGAGAGGGGTAGGTTGGTGTAATGATCGTTCCGAAAAAAAGCAGTCTGCTGCGAGCGGCGCCGCGGCTGATGCAAATTCTACGCGTTCTTGCCAGACACAAGTTTCTTGGTGCCCTGCGCGGCAAGAGTCATTGGCCGCCACCGAAAGAGGTGCGTGAGACCTTTGAGGAACTGGGGCTGACTTTTCTCAAATTTGGACAAGTACTCGCAATGCGGCGTGATCTTCTGCCGGACGCCTATATCGATGAGTTGGAATTGCTGCACGACCAACTGCCGGAGCTGGGTATTGACGTGGTGCGTGCAACGGTAGAAATCGAACTGGGCGCCCCATTGACGGAGCTGTTCGCGTCGTTCTGCGAAACGCCGCTGGCCGCCGCCACCATCGCCCAGATACATGAGGCAACCATGCATGACGGGCGTCACGTAGCAGTAAAGGTGCAGCGGCCCGACCTTGAAGCGATGATTTCCACGGATATTGCGGCAATGACTTACCTGGTTACGCTGGGAGAAGCCCTTTTACCACGTCTACGCGCACTTGATCTCCTCATTTTGGTGAGTGAATTTGCCGACACTCTGAACCGGGAGACCGATTTCAGTCACGAAGCTCGTTCCATACTGCTTTTTCGTACCGCGCTGGCAGATGTCCCCGGACTCTGGATACCGGATGTCGTGACCGAGTGTTCCAGCGGAAAAGTTCTCACGATGGAGTTTTCGGAAGGTGAACGGGTGGATCTCTATGCCAGGCGGCACCCGGAAGAAATGCCGCGCTTGATCAACACGCTGGTACGGCTGACGTTGCAAACTATTTTCGAAGAAGGGTTATTCCACGCCGACCCGCATCCCGGCAATGTGTTTGTTCTGCCTGACGGACGGCTTTCACTTCTAGATTTCGGGATGACGGGAGAGCTTGACGAGCCGATGCGTGAATCACTGACACTCCTGCTTGAAGCGGTCGTAAAAAGTGATGCCCGGGCCGCCACCGAGGCCTATCTCGAAATGGCGCCACAAGGGAGCGAAAAGGTCAACCGTGCGGCATTGTTAATGGACATAAAGGCGGTGCTCTATGATATACACCAGAACGATCTGGCGGAGGTTTCAATCGGAGATTCGTTCGATTCGCTGCTGCGTGCCGGAAGCCGGCACGGGGTTCACAATCCCGGCGAGTTTTTCCTGCTGACGCGTACGTTCGTCATCCTGGAATCAATGATACACCAACTCGACCCGGACCATGACTACCTGAGATCTTTTCGTGAAGAGATCTCGCGTCTGACAGAGATACACTTCTCACTGGCTCGGATAAAGGAAAAGACAAACAAGTTTGCAAGAGAAATGGAGCGGATGATCAGTGATGCGCCCGGCGACACGCGCCGCGTTCTCCGGCGTATCGCCGAAGGCAACCTGGGGCGTTTGCAGGCTCCGGCCATTGAAGCCCTTGGAGGTCGTGTCAGCCGCAACCTCGAGAGGCTCACCGGTTCTATCGCTTCTGCGGGGCTCATTATCGGTGGTTCAATGATGATAAATACTCCACAAGGTGGCTGGCATAATTTTTTAGGCGAACTATTGATTTTCGCCGGAGTTTTTGGTACGGCCGTGATCTCTATCGGCGCAATGCGTCGCGATCAAGGCCGTGGTAGTGGCCGCCGCTGACGCTATCAGCTAACAGCTAAAACCGCTGCTTGATGGTTGATAACGTAAGGATCGATTTGCGGAAGCTTTAAAGCTGAGTGGCGAAAGGATGCATCAGATAAATCCTCTCAGAAAGATTGTAGGAATTAGTAAGCTAGGAGTTATTTTCTGCGTTTTTCTTGCAGAAAATAACTGTCTAACGTACATATCCTGTTTATCAGGGCGAAATATAGGGAGATCAGCATGAAGTGTATTGCTACAACCGTAAAAGCGCCGGCAAGAATACCAAGACCAGAGAAGACATCAGTTGCGCAAACACTCAAAAACTCGGAGCTTCGTTACCGCCGTCTTTTTGAATCAGCCCAGGACGGTATTTTGATCCTGAATGCCGAGACAGGGTCTATCAGCGACGTCAACCCGTACATGATGGATATGTTGGGCTACTCACGAGAAGAATTTGTGGAAAAGAAACTCTGGGAAGTCGGTGCGTTCAAGGATATCGAGTCCAGCAGGAATTCCTTCCTGGCGTTACAGAAAAATGAGTTTATCCGCTACGAAAACTTGCCCCTCAAGACGAAAAGCGGTCGTCTGATTCAAGTGGAATTCGTCAGTAACGTCTATCCGGTCGGTGATGAGAAGGTAATCCAGTGC
>Ga0118677_10011676_pt1 | contig 13081 bp, 7 predicted proteins | sample AliMusrvi5mmetaG_FD_86154 | JGI IMG/M metagenome (GOLD analysis project Ga0118677, IMG submission 86154)
TATTTAAAGATGGTAAAGCTGCTATCTACGGGACACTAAATGGTGGAAGAATTCGCCCATTGGGTTCTTTGGAGTATTCCATTGATGGTAATCAGCTTTATACAAAAAAAACTTTTGCCTTGCAGCTTAACACAACTGTAGATTACGGCGACAAAGTGTTTGCTGCTCTGCTAAAGGAGTACCAGGGAAATTCTCCTTACATTACAGAATTTACCGTACTCGATCTGGGAACTAATGAGAGTAAAGATATTTTTGCGAGTGTTTTGAGCAACGAAGCATCATCCACGGCTTTTTTAGCAATGTTTAACACGTATAAAGCTGGTGAGGGTAAAAATAAAATTGTGACAGAGCTGGAAGGAAAAGAATACCTAGTAGATTTAGATGTCAATTCTACAGATCAATTTACTCAAACTATAAAAAAAGTTATAGAGGGTACTGTTACTGGGAAAAGATATTTAAAGCATGGTCTCAAGTTGAAAGAAGTAGTATTAGAAATATACATGGCTCCAGAAAAAGCTAAGGTCAATCTCTATGTGCCTAGCGTTACGTGGACCAGAGCCTCTACTTCCAAAGCTGTGAAACCATCTATTGGTCCTATTATTATGCTGGCTCACATTAAGAAGGACCCTGAGACTAGTACCGAAGGTGATATCGAAGATCCTACCGTCAACGATGTTGCCGATGATGCTGCTGCTTATGCTGACGCTGGTACTGGCACTGATGCCAAAAAGGTAAAAAACAAAAGAGCTTATGGAACTGGAAAAGAACATTTTGTCTCTGAACAGGATATAACCCCATCTACCTCATCTCACTACAATAGCAGTAATAACATATTTGATGACGATATTATGGCTTACCTAGAATCAGTAAGGCTGAACGCAGAGAAGGAAAAGGCGTCAAAACGCAAATTAAAAGGGTGGAATATCAAGTTAGGAACTACAGTCCTTGATGATGTCCAAAAAGAAGAAGCTGAGGCTGCAATTACGGCACTTAAAACAGCAATTAAGGACGCACTTGAAACAGCTCAAAGGGCAAAGAAAAGAAAAATTAACGACGGAAAGACTAAACCTGAGGACATAGAATTAATTAATAAGGAGTTTGCCAACCTCTCCCAATGTGTAATTAGTGGTGGGTTGAAACCAGAAGTAATCTCATCCATTCAAACAAAAAGTGATATTGTGTATTTGGCAGCCCTTCTATTTGATGCTGGAGGAGATGCAACTAAAGAAGCGCAGCTGATATCAGTATTGAATGGTTTGATTGGAGGAACAGAGACTGAAGACAATCCCTATTCCGAATATTTTGCTCATTATTTGAAAATAAAAGTCAAAAAGTCGAACATAGATCTGGAAATAGAGTTAATGAATGCCATGAACAAAGGTGTTGACTCCTCTATGAGCGAATTTAAGGGTCTTAAATTTCCTCTCAACACCCCTAAAACGATTTTACTAGCTGTATTGGAAAAACCCAAGGTAGATCTTGAGTCCCTTACCTCAGCAGAAAAAGAGACTATAGATCATGCAGATCGTAACATAAGTTATTTCAAAGAGCTTTTAGCTAAGAATGATGATCTGAATTTTTCCGGAGAAGAGATAGCTGCAGTTGTTCAAGGTATAAAGGACAGCGATAAGGGAAAATTATCTGTATACAAAAAATTATGGACAGATAATAAGGACTTTCAAAACTTCGTTACTGGCAACATAAGTAAAATGACCAATGATAAAGTAAGAGACTATGCAAAACTTGCGCTTTTGAGAGCGATGAAGCTGGCAGTAAAAAGTTTTAAACTGGAGGCGGAATTCACCGCCAATGCCAGTATAAAGGCAGATCTATTGAAGAGAGTTGAGTACATCAAAAGTAAAATAGATGCCGATGAGGTAATCGGTTTTTTGGGCAAAGAAGTAACTGATTTTTCGAGTTTAGGCCCTCTTGTTACATACATGCATGATCTCCCAGGTGTTTGGGAGGCTATCCTTGATGCCAGCAACGGTACAAGCAGTAAGAAAGAGTTTGCAATTAGGCTTAATACGAATCTGTTTCATAACGGGCCTAATGTTGGATACTGGAAACTTTGTAGCGACGAATATTTGAAAGCTTTTGTTATCTATACAAAAGGGGGGATAGACAATCCTCTCGGAGATGGCAACTATTATCCTGCGAATACGACACTGGAAGGCATGCTGCATATGATCTTTGATCGATTCGATCAAGTGACCCGTGTTGGTATGGTAAAGATCTATGAAGAACTTTCTCTCCTTCCTGGCAAGAACAAGATGGACATTGCTATAAGTATGCTTACAGACAATATTGAAAGGACACAAAAACAGTTGGAATACATTTTACAGATCTTAGAAAAGAGTAGCTACAAATGTGACCCTCTTCTTAAAAAACTGGTTCAAGCAATGATAACATATACAGAAAAAAACATTTCTTTCATTGATGATAAATTATGGGTTGCGTACAAAAGTGATAGTAACTCTACAAAGACAACCCTTGCAACAGTCAAAGAATATCTGGCCGTCTATAAGGGAGGAGCAGGGAATATAGTAAGGATCTATGTGGAAGGAGCCGATGCAAGACCTGTAGAGGTAGCTAACAATGACGATATTACCGGTGATGTGTTTGCTGCAATATATAAGGGTACTGTCTTTTACGATATGGAAACTTATCTAAAAGACTATATTCAAAAACCTAAAACCGGAAAAACCCAAGCGATCATCTCTCATTTTTAAAGTGGAGTATCAATGAAAGCACTGTTGTGCTAAAATATGCCAATAGAAAAACAAGTGGGGTGCCTACAATGAAAAATAAAACAGTTTTGGTCCTTTTGAGTTTGTGTATGAGTTCTTTTTTTGGTTGTGGTTTTTTTGATACAGGTGCTAACAGGAACGGTATTTCGACCGGCAATAGCAATAATAATAGTAATAATGGTAATGGTAACGGTAACGGTAACTCCTCTACTCTTTGTTCCGGAGTCACTTGTCCTACCGGAGAGGTTTGTAACGCTGCTACCGGAGCTTGTATCTCAATATCGAATGATCTTTGTCAACATATAACTTGTGAATCTCCAAGTATGTGTGATGCAGCAACAGGACAATGTGCCTATCCACTCAGTGTAAGCGGTGTTGGTTCATGTACTGCAGGGCAAACAATATCAACTCCTTTTGCCGGCATAGGATTTTCTTTGGACACTGGTACTCAAAGCGTTCTTCCAGGAATAACTTGGTCATCATCGGCGGGGACCATAAATGGTACCACTGGTATTGTTACCTGCCCTTCAGCAACGGGACCTTTTACTATTACAGCTCACAAAAGCGGATACATTGACGGGATAAAAATTATCACTGTTAATAGTGTTGCTTTTACTTTGCAGAGGATCACTAATCCTATAAGTGCTACTATTGATTGTATCGGAGGCGGTAATGGTAACAATGGTACAGCATCGGTAAAGTTCAAGGCTTTTTATGGCAGCACTGATGTTACTAGTTTAGCCACTTGGACTGGAACAGGAATTCTTACTGCAGATCCATCAACAAAAGGTAGTATAAATTGTGGTAACACTACTAACAATAGTCAAACACAAACAGGCACGTTTACGGTTCAGTACTCCGGTGCAACTACCTCTGGACTTCTTAAAGTCGAGGATTGCGGCGCTATGGGCCAAAGCAATTGCCTCTGATATTTTGGCAGTAATTATTAATATAGGATTTTATAAAAAGAACATGTCATTTCCGCCGTCTCTGGGTGTGAATGGTGCTGGTGGAGTTATATAATGCTCTGGTGTTAGCTTTTGTGAAAGGTGCCCCACGACGTAGTTTGTAGGCTTTATTAAATCCAGAGCTTGCTGTGAAGCCACAAGTGCCAACATGTTTATTTCTTTGATATCGAATTTTTTTGCTACTGCAGCGATGGTGTTGCCAGAAGCTACCCAACCATCCACTATCAAGGGCTTTTTAAAATGCGGGATGTTCTTATACGTCATTTCTATACTCAGGTCTTTTTGTCTGATAGCAGAAACAAAACCGATCTGTTTGTTAGTGATCTGATACATGGTTATCCCTATCGGGAGTGCAGCTCGCAATATTGTTATGATCACGTCAAACTCGAGGCCATTGAATTGGTTCGTTTCTTTGTAGGCGGAAGTGGTAAAATCGCAGATGGCCTTGTATAAGGCAGGCCCTTTTATGCTGTTATCTAAGCACTTTATAGCAGATTCACTGTTAAGGACTATATTCATAGCGCATTCCCTCCGGAAAAGATTACTATCAGTTTTAGCTTGATAATCAAACCCTTTTTTGGTAAAAGTGCCTGTTAGTGCTAGGGCTAACAAAGCCGTGGTTTTTACAGCGACTAAATAATTTAGAGGTGATATTATGAGCAGGAAGTGTGACATTTGTGGAAAGGGAACTTTAAGCGGTAATAACGTGAGCCATTCCAATATAAAGACCAAGACCAAATGGATGCCTAACCTACAGTCCGTAAGAGCTAAGGTGGACGGAACTGTCAAAAAGATACAGGTTTGCACCCGTTGCATCAGATCTGGTAAGGTTCAAAAGGCTGTCTAACTTTTTTACAGCAGTTCATTTATAGGCTTTTAGGTCATCTTTATCGTTACTTTTATGTTTTTTTTATAATCTTAATTACAAATATTACAGAGCGTTTTTTGTTCCTATTATGATAATTGTATTTTTTACAAAATATCATTTAAAAAAAGCCTTTGTTAGTTTAGTGTTCTTTTTTTAATATCTAGCAAATTCTACATGATAAAGGTTATGCCGCTTATTGTATAAAAAATGGTCAGTAAAAAATAAACGTAAAATCAAAAGATACTATTAATAATCGCTATCTTGATATAATACTTTGACATGCCGGTGGATTACTCAACATTGCTGACTCGTTTTTCGCACCAAATAAAATCAATATCTTTTAAAGAACTGAATATCCTCAACGCAGGTTGGGAAGGTGGCAGTGTTAAATTAATTAATCCAAACGGTGAAGAAAAAGTAATTCACATAAGCAAAGCAGGAGGAATGTCCGTTGTAGTTGCAGAACTTCCACCAGCTCTTGTTCGCTATGGAAAAGAAGCAGGAATAAAATTTTTTATAAACAGCATCTGTCCATATATCGGTGGAGCAATGAGGGACACCAGTTTATCTAACCTTGTTTCAGAAGGCTTTGTAAAAAAAATAAAAGACTTTAATGCCAGTTACTGCGATAAAGCTTTTTCAATAGAGATCTTCGAGGGCAAAACAGAATTTGGGCGGCAGTTCCTCGTAAAAAGTGATGCATGGGGTGGAAAATTTGGTGGCAACATGAGCCCGTACATCCTAAACCTTACGGGACAGGAAGAATTAAAGTCGCTGGAAAGAGATTTTGTTCCTAATACACCATGCGCGATGAACCTTGCAGAAGAAAGAGCTTATATTGTTTTTGCGCAAGCAGTTGCAAAAATATATGAATATACAGATTCTTATGCAGCGATACTGCACGATTATCATGCTGGATTAGCAGTTTTTTACAATGATAAAGTAAACCCTGTGCTAATAGGTCACAACATGGCATACCAGGGCGTAATGGCAATAAATAAAAATTTGTTAGGCAATAAAAGTCTCAGGCTGGATCACCTTTCCGCCTTGAAGGACCTTTCTTTTCGACTTTGCCTAGACAAAGAAACAGTTCACAAATATTTTAGGGCCTGGGTGCATCCCAACGACGTAGGGACAGGCAATATTTTACAGGCTGTTCTAAAAAAATGTAGAGAAAAAACAGGGATAAGTGCAACTACCGTTAGCGAAGGTTATGCTAAAGAACTGCACGAAAGTTATGGCTCTCTTAAAGCAAGAATAAGCTCCCTGGCAATGAAGCCACTTAGCAGTGATTATTTTTCTGTTGAAAAGACCAGGATGAGGATAAAAGATTTTTACAGGACACATTTTGGCATAGAAATATTAAATGAAGAGGCTGATAGGTTTCAATTAATGGAAGAGAGTAGGGGACTTGATGAATTAAAGTCAGCTAATGTAGTCGGCGTTTTAAATGGACTTGATGTAGAAAAACACGCATCAAAGAATAAATTGCTTAGAGACATAGTGATAGATCCATATTTATTTAAATGGCATAATATGGAAACTCCGGCGTACTTAAAGAATGTAGTATCTGTTGATCCTGATTTTAAGGATGGGCTTAATTATGATGCTTCACAGCCCTCTAGGACTTTTAAGGCAAAAAGCATATTAAGAAAAATTTTATTGATGGAGTTTTTTCCCAGTCCTGAATTCAAGGAACTCTGGGACGATAAAAAGGCCTTTGTACATTATTCTTGGGGCAGACTCGTAGATCAAAAAAATATCCCTCTAATTTTATCAGAGGTTGAACAAATAACCAGAAAGGGTAACATTTTAATTATTGTTGCAGCCAATCCTGATGATAGCCTCTCCTTTAAAATAAAAGAATTAGCTCAAGAAAAAGCAAAGAGCATGCAAGAAAGCGGACTCCGATTCGCCTTCTCTTCGGAATTTGATATTCGTGGTGCAATCTTCGCCGGTGGTGCAGACCTTGTGCACATACCTTCAAGGTATGAACCTTGTGGCTTAACTGATATGGAATCCTATTGGATGGGAACTCCGGTGGTAGCTAACCTTGTTGGTGGACTTGGAAAAGGAGGCTATGCGGTAGGCAACTTTGTTGCTGACCCAACGTCTTTGGAGTCGATGAGGATAGCGTATCGTAGAGTATATCACAGGGCCGTTAATATAAAAAAATACTACCCAGACAAATGGCGTGAACTTTGTTTAGAGGCCCTCTCTTTGGACTTTAGTTACAAAGTACCAGCGAACAAATATATTGATCTAATATATCTGGCCTACACTAAGGAAGCTATGAACGTCGTTGTTCATATTGCTGAAGCATATAAGAATGGAGAAGTAGCTAAACCGATTTACGAAAAAACAAAGCAATTCTTAAAATTAATACCGGATAGGATAAAAAAGACCTATTTGGAATACGGAATAAGATATTCCTCTTTTGACGAGAGCAAATCGTTTTTTTACGGCGTTAGCCACGAGACCATAACAGAACTATTTTCTACTCAGAGCGAATAATTCGCCGTTAGCCAATAAGACCTGCCAGGTGTTGGGAAACCATTAAAATCTTCGTAGTGATTATCGCCGATGTTCTTTATTTCTCCAGTTATAGTTAGCTTTTGTATGGCTACAGATATCCCAAGGTTATGAACACGTTTTATTGGGGCAAGTAGTAGGTTCGCACTGTCGTAGAACAAACCGCTTTCATAAGAGAACTCATAAAAAGGTTTTAACATCCATACGCTGGCTTGCAATCTTGAAAAGAAAGAATGCTCGAACCTTCCTGGCAAAATTTTACCGTCGTAGAGAGCTATTTTGCTTTGGTTTATTGGTTGTTGCCAGGTGTAGTTAGTGTTCAGTGAAAAATATTTTAGGAAGTCCAAAAGGAAAGTCGCTTCTATGCCGTTAATGGCAGAGTTGGATATGTTCACGGCGTGGCCCGTTCCAGAGGAATCATAAACATAAGATATTACATCTTTAACACTGTTCCTAAAGTACGCCAGTTCCAGCTTCACATTGTCTACTTTGAATTCCCCACCAACGTCGAAATTAATGCCTTTTTCTGCTGTTAAAGAACTATTACCAATGAAGTAACCTCTGTCACCTAGGAGCTCAAAAAATGATGGCTCACGGGTGTATTTTGCGACGTTGGTCTTTAGCGATAGGCAATTCAATATGCCATATTTTATCCCAAGCTTTGGATCAAAATAACCATGACCGTAGTTAGAAAGACCATCCTCTAGTGTTGTACCGTAATATTCAAAGGTAGCATCGGGTACTATAATTAAAGATTCACTTAGGAGTAGTATCTTGTCCTCAACTGAAGCCACGTAACCATTCCTATAGCTTGTAGTGGTAGGGTTGGTAGTTAACAATTCCCTAACTCGATATTCTTCCCTATGAACATCAAAAATAAGATCGAACACATTGTTGGCTTGTGCAGCTTCTAGGACCTGGTTATACCCGTAATTATTGGTGGTGTACCTGTTGTACTGTTTGGTCAAGCCAAGTGTTCCATCCCTGTTATCGTAGTATTCATTTTTATATGTGTAGTCCAATCTGGATGATGAATTGAAATAATTAAGTTTTATTGCAGCAATGTTCCTTTCTGTGGAAAGTTTTGCTTTTGTTAAAGGACTGTTACTTTGGCTAGGAAGGTTCTGCCCTTTATCAAAGAACTGTTCGCTCAACTCCAGTCTTACATCCTGGTTAAAGTCGTAACCAAGGTCGGTCAAAACGTTAACGTGGCTGAACTGGCTATTGTTACGTTGTTCCCATTTGTCATCTGCCGAATTGTATTTAGTTCCGTTATCGTTAAGGAAAGGAAAATTATTCTTACTGCTAACATATTCTGTATTTATCAAATAATCAAAACTCCCTGACTTTTGACTTATTGTTGGCGCGAACTTGAAAGTATTGAATGAGGAATAAGAAGTATTTATACTTGCGTTGGTCTTGTCGGACGCTTTTAATGTTTTTATATTCACAGCTCCACCGATACCGCCTATGCCTAATGTAGCTGGAGTATTGCCTCTAAAGATCTCTATGGAACTAATTTCTGAATATGGGATGGAACTAAGATCGACAGAACTACCAGAGGCGTCATTAAGAGGGATACCATCCAAAAATACCATTACTTGATTACTTGAAGCTCCTCTCATAGATATGCTGGAAAAGCTACCCAATCCACCAGACTGTTTTACTTGTACACTTGTTTCTTTTTCTATCATGGAAGGAACATCATTTGTTGCAGAACCATCGGTACTTTTTACGATGCTGGAAAAAGAAGGACTTTGTGTGTCTGCATCATCATGGATGTTCGCATTAACTATAACAGTGCCTAAAGAAACATCCTGTGCTTGCACCTTAAAACAGAATATCGTTACCAGTGCTATGAGTAGCCTGAGTATCATATTTTATTTTTCACAGAACGTTATTGCCTTAGGATTTAGACCAGTTGTAATAGGACCTTCGTCCAGTGTGTCATCATCAGTATTGATAATATAAAGTCCAGGCGCTATGGTAGAGTTATCTGCCACCCAAAGTTTGCCTTCGCTGTCTAATTGTATATCTGTTATGTCCCTGTCTCCAGAGCTGCCTATACCTGCAACTGGGTTGGTAGAAACGACACTGGTGCTTGGGTTAAAAGATAAAAGTGAAGTGTTGCCTGCTGACGTGTATGAAACAAAATATCCTTTTGTTGGACTTACTATTTCTAAATAAGTTATGGGGTGAATATTGTTGTAGATAATATTGTGATCAACTACATATGTTGCAGCGTCAACTTTTTGTATACCACTATATGCTTTGTAATCCGTCCATGTTGTAGTTTCCCAGCCAGGATTATCTGGCCATATGGTTCCCGCAACATATAATTTTCCACTATTATAGACTAGCTTGCCATAAGGGTTCCTTACATCAAGTTCTATTCCTTTTAATCCACCGCTTTCCTGATAAGTTTCTATTTCTTGGTCGGTGCTGGTATCAAATACTGCTATGTAAGATGAAAGTGATGGAGCCCAAGAGGCATCCAATCTTTGAACAAGCACGAATAATTTATTGCCAACTATAACACCGTTATTCATATTAGGTGTAGCTGCTCCTGCGGGAGTATATTGAGACAGATCTATTGTTCCTGTTTTAAAAGTAGCTTCCGTAGTAGCAGATGGGTTTACTATCCATATTTCATTGGTCATATTGCGGATTACATATGCTTTATGTTCGTTCACGAACATAATCGCTACTGGGTTTGATGGTAGCCCAGGATCATCGGTAGAGAATTGATATATAGGTTGATCAGGTGTGTTGATATCGAACTTTGTTATGTTACCATTGCCGCTTCTACGTTCCATTCTATAAAAAGAACTACCATTACAAGAAATGCCTATGTCCGTAGTATCCGTTGGAAGGATATCATTTACAGCTGTCCTTGGTTTTTTTAAGCTGACAACTGAATGTGCTCCACTACCTGTCCAGCTTGGTTCAGATGTCGCTATTACAGCGAACTTTTCTGTTGTTGCAGGTAAACTTGTTTGTGGGTTTTGTTGACTGACCTCGTTACATGCTAAAGTTGTCAACAGTGTTAGAAATGCTAGGGACTTTTTGTAAGGAAAATGGAAAGGATTCATAGATTCCTCCTCGGGATACTCTCTCTACAGGTTCTCGGGCTTACGATGCGCACATCGATTACCGTTGCGGGACAGCTCCGGATTCTCACCGGAATTCCCCTGAAAAGAGGCTTTGACTAATTCTTTTTGTATTTTTAAAGAGGTTTTAAGTCAACCTTTTTGTTGTTTTAGTTATTATTATGGATAGAATTAATTATGCTTTATGCCCCTCTTTAGGAGGACCATTTATGAAAAAGTCCCTTTTAGTTTCTCTATGTTTTTCACTTACCTTGTTATGTGCTTGCAGTGGAGGAGGGGATAGTCCAGACAGCAATAATAACAACAACAGTAACTCCAACAGTAACAACTCCAACAATAATAACACAGTTCACAGGGATGTATATGTTGTAGGTTATTACGAACATGATGATTCAGGAACTGTTTATCAGAGTGCTGGCTACTGGAAAAATGGTGTAAGGATCGATTTGGAAGATCCTGGTAGATTTTCTTATGCATGGAAAATACGTGGATTTGACGATGATATATATATTGCAGGAGAATATTTTGATGGTGGAGTTGGCTATATGCGAGCATGCTACTGGAAAAATGGGACAAAAACTTCTTTAGAACCTATGGGTGCTCCTAACCACTCTTCCCATGCGTTTGATCTATATTTTGATGGAAACAATGTTTATGCTGTCGGTTATTATTGGAATGGTGCCAATAATGTTGCTGCATTGTGGCCAAACACGTCAGACCATATACGTCTTGGCCCATTGGGATACACTAATTCTGCTGCTAGCGTTTTTGCGAATGGCAGCGAGCTACTTATATCTGGACAGGTAGATGGTGTACCTAACTTTTGGTCCTATGATATGGAAGCTGGAACTTTTACTGGTCCAACACCTTTGATCGTAGGGAATGGAGAGGCCAATTCTATCCTAGTCAATGGATTCCATACATACATAGCAGGGCAGAATGCTTCGCATACTCCAGTATATTGGCTTGATACGGTAGAGCATAATGTTGCCAGCAGTGGTTCAGATGTTGGTAGTGTTTATGGAATGGTAGTCAATGGTGATAACACTTATTTTGTTGGTACAGCATCTAATGCCTTAAACACTTTAAAGCCAGTTTATTGGGAGGGTGGAGTAAAGACTGTGCTGGATACTGGTGGTGATTCAATTTATGGGAGAGCGTATGACATATATATTATCGACGGTGATATATACACCACAGGATATTGTACAGATGAAATTACTGGTTGGAATTCATATGAACAAGCTGCGTATTGGAAAAATAATATAGAGAACAAACTTACACTCATTACAGGTGTTCTCGTAAATGATTATGCTAGAGGATATTCGATATTCGTTAAATAAAAAATATTTTAAAGGGGGGAGTATGAAAAGATTTTTTGCTTTAGGATTAATGAGTATACTTTCTGTGGCAATTTTTTTTTGTGGTGGTGGGCCAAAAGATGTTTACGTTTCTGGTACTTACAATAATACCTCTACAGATAAGAGCGTCGCTTGTTATTGGAAGAATGGAACAAGGGTAGATGTTGGAACGACCGCAGAAGAGTCAGAAGGCTATGGAATATTTGTCAGTGGAACAGATATTTATGTGGTGGGCAGGACCTATGGTTCTCCTGATACTGCAGTGTATTGGAAGAATGGAACAAAAGTCGTTCTTGGCGATGGAGTTAACGAATCAAGTGCAGTTGCGATTTATGTCGACGGAACAAATGTATATGTAGCTGGCGATGAAACCACTGGTGGTAATCCTGTTACTACTTTATGGACAAGTGCTACGACCAAAGTAAGCATTGGTACAGCAGGAGTTGGTAGTCATGCAGTTTCTATGTATAAGAGCGATAATACCTTGTATATTGCAGGCGATGAAGACGATAAGCCTGTTTACTGGACATATAATATAGCAAGTAAAAGTGTTACAAAGGTCTCCCTGTCTTCTGTTGTTGGTTCTGCTTCCGATATTTTTGTTAGTGGATCAGACGTCTATACTTCAGGGGTGAACAACGGGAATGATGACGCAGTTTATTGGAAGAACACAACTGTTACCGCACTTTCATCAACACCTGAGAAAGCACAAGCGACAGGTGTTGCTTTAGATGGTTCAGATGTTTATGTTGTTGGAGCGTCTACCACTACTGGTGCTATGAAGGACATCAAACCTGTTTATTGGAAGAACAAAGTAAGAACAGTGTTAGCTACGGCAAAGGAAAGCGAAATAGGTTACGCTATAAGAGTTGTTGTTAACGATGGTGATGTCTATATGACGGGTTTTTATGCTGACTCTACGACTCCTACATATGAAGTAGCAGCATACTGGAAAAATGGTACCAGAGTTGACCTTTCTTCTGCTACCGGTGAGGCTAATGCGTTTGGTATATTTATTACTCAGCAATAATGTTTTGTAGGAGGGCCCATTAATGAGAAAATTTTTAACGACTTTTATTTTTGCTGTAGGTTTGTTGAGTATTTCTTCTTGTGGTACAGGAATAAGAGGCTTGTACATCTCCGGATATACAATGGATGCGACTTCTTCAACAGGCATCAGTCAGGCGTACTACTTAAAGGACGGAACTAAAGAAATTTTGAGTTCAGATAAACTTGGAGCAGCGACTGCTATTTTCGTATCAGACGCAGATGTTTACGTTGGTGGTTTCTCTATAGATGCAAAAACAGCCAAAATAACTGCCTGCTATTGGAAGAATGGTGACGTTGTTTTACTAGATAGCAAAAACAAGGATGCTGACGTAACAGGTATCTATGTAGATGGGGAAGATGTATATGTTTCAGGTTTTTATACAGACACTGTAACGTCTAAAATGGTCGCAGTATATTGGAAGAATGGTGTTATGACAGCTCT
>Ga0118677_10011677_pt1 | contig 13080 bp, 10 predicted proteins | sample AliMusrvi5mmetaG_FD_86154 | JGI IMG/M metagenome (GOLD analysis project Ga0118677, IMG submission 86154)
GTCTGGGACTGATGGGATTCATTGCACACCGCCGCAAATCAAGCTGATCTGGTACCGCTATGCATAACAAACCCGCTGTGCGGGTTTTTTTATGCCGGAAATTCAAGCATGACTCATATCGAAAATAAAGCAAGCTGACGTCATCACAGTATAATCCTGGAAAAAGCATTTGTCACAGAGATAGAGAGACACGGAGATAAGCATTACAAAAGGTAAGACAAAATTTCGGGCTATAATGTTTTCACTTTTCCGGCTTTGAGAATATTTGTTAATAACTCTGTGATTTCCTCTGTGTCTCTGCGTCTAAGTGGCTTAACTGCCGTTTTTGATTATTTAGGGATTGCCTCCTATTAACGAGCTGTCGTAAAGTGCCGCCATGCCAATAAGCGTACTGGAAAATACACCGTTGCTTTTCGGACGTGACAAGCGAACCGGCATAGTTGCCGTTGAACCGGCCGGCCATTTTGTGAGGCTTTTTTTCAGAACGGCCGGCCGGGTACACTTTCACGACGAACCATTCCGCCCCTTTATCTTGGTCAGCGATCCATCTCTGCTTGCCGGCTGCAGCATGCCCTGCGCTGTACGTCAGTTGGAAGGGAGTGATCTCTTTCGCTATCAGTTGCTGTTTGATTCCTGGTGTGATTGTACGGCTGCCCGTGATTTTCTGGCGGATAAAACCGGAAAGAGCACTGGCGCAGTCGGCGCCCCCTACCTGTTTCTACCAGACCTTTCACACCAATATCTGTTGAGCACCGGGACGACCCTCTTTAAAGGTCTTGAGTTTTCGGAGCTGCGTTCCCTCGCGCTGGACATAGAAACCGATTGCGCCGAGGGATATGGCTTTTCCAATCCGGATAGAGCGGAAGACCGTATCCTGTCGATAGCACTCAAGGATTCCCACGGCGAAGAGACCGTATTGCGGGGCGACCAGTTATCCGAGCCGGAGCTTTTGCTGGCTCTTAACACTGCAATTCACCGATGCGATCCGGACATAATTACCGGTCACAACATCTTCCGGTTTGATCTCGACTACATTGGCAAGCGCGCGCGGATGTACGGTATTCGACTTGACTGGGGACGCAATGGGTCGGTACCGCACGTCACTCCTCACGCCCGCTGAAAAAAATCTTGAATACCCTCGTTGGGATATCAATGGCCGGCATGTCATCGATACCTATTTCCTGGTGCAGTTGTACGACATTGCCGAGCGAAAACTTGAAAGCTACGGGCTCAAGGCCGTTGCACGCCATTTTAATCTGGTACCGAGAGATCGAACCTATCTGAACGGCGCGGATATTTCAGCATCATTTAGTGACGACCCCGAAAGGCTTTATCGCTATAACATGGACGACGCGCGGGAAACACTCTCCCTGTTCCGGCTGCTCGGATATCCCTGGTTCCTGCAGACACGCATTTTCCCATATTCATTCCAAAATTGCGTCATTCGCGGTAACGCCACCCGCATCAATTCGCTCTTCCTGCGCGAGTATCTGCATCGCGGCCATGCTATTCCAGCCCGTACTTCAGAGACAACAATTTTTGAGGGCGGCTACACCGAAATCTCTTGTGAGGGGGTCATAAGCCCGATCGTCCATTGTGATGTGGCTTCGCTCTATCCGTCGCTGATGCTGGCCTACCGCCTGGCTCCGGCCGGGGACACCCTGGGGCTTTTTTTGCCGATGTTGGCCGATCTGCGCCGCTTTAGGCTGACCACAAAGCAGTTGGCCCGGGATGCCGCGACTGAGCCGGAACGTCACCATTACGATGCTCTTCAGCAGCTCTTCAAGGTGCTGATCAACTCGTTCTATGGTTATTTGGGGGCCGCGCGGCACAATTTTTCCGATCCGGCGGCAGCTGCTGAGGTGACCAGGCTGGGACGGGTCACAATCAAAAACATGATCGATCTGCTCAAAGCCGAAGGGGCCAGACCGGTAGAAATTGACACCGACGGGATATACTTCCAGCCGCCGTCTTTCTGCACGGCGGAACAGGATGAACAGGCCCTGATACGACGCATATCCGATGCACTGCCGGAGGGGATCGAGGTCGAACTGGATGGCCGCTATCGGTCCATGTTTGCCTACAAGACAAAAAACTATGCACTGCAGGGATATGATGGCCGAATCCTGGTCAGAGGGAGCGGACTTCGCTCGCGGGGTATGGAGCGGTATATGCGGGAATTCATGCAGGAGTTGATAGAGCGTTTGTTGACGGACAGGGATTGGACGGTTGAAACGCTGTATGAAGAGTATATATTACGGCTCCGGTCTCGCGGAATGGAGGTGGCCTGGGTGGCCCGGACAGAAACACTCAATGAATCGCCGGACAGCTATCGGGAGAAACTAAGGCTGGGCAAACGCAATCATTCGGCAGCCTTTGAAACAGCCCTTGCTGCCGGAAGAATCTACCGGGCCGGCGATCAGGTCAGCTACTATGTCAGCGGCTCTGGAAAGGATGCGGTGGCGTATGAACATTGCCGTCCGGTCAGCGCATTTGATCCGGCACATCCGGATATCAACACCAGCTATTATATTGAGAAACTGTACCACCTGAAAAAAAAGTTTGAACATTTGCTGCCCAAAGAAGCGACCCTCTTTGACCTGTGACGCTTGCATGCATTGATTCTTTGTGATAGTAGACTGATAATAGACAGGAAAACTGTTAAACATTTGATCCTGACCCTGATAAACAGGATAAAGAGGAGGTCTTATGAAAAAACTACTGTTGTTCTCAGCCCTGCTGTTTGCCTTTGCTGCGGCAATTCCATCCGCGGTTTGTGCTGAACAGCAGCCCGAGATGATTGCAGAAAAAATGGCTGTCAAGTTTACAAGGGGTGTAGCCAACACCTTGACTTGTATCGTTGAGCTTCCGAAACAGACCGTGCTGACCTCACGCGAGCTGGGAACTGCGGGGTATCTGATCGGCCCTCTCAAGGGCATTGGCATGACTCTATACCGTGGATTCACTGGGGTTGCAGAGGCGGTTTTCTTTATGGTGCCCCAGCCCGGGTATTATGACCCGTTGATAGACCCGGCGTATGCCTGGCAGGGATGGGAGCCGAAAAGGGACACGTCAGAGGTTGTTTCAGAGGGTAAATGAGTTTACAGCAACTTTCCCAAAACAGTAACTTAAGAGGCGAACCATTTCTGGTTCGCCTCTTAAGTTTTTACCGGTTTCCGGCAGAAGATACTTTAGCTCAACCGCTGTCTCAGATACGCTTCAAACTCCTTCTTGAATTCATCGCGTTTCAAGGCCATGTCAACGGTGGCCTTCAAAAAGCTCAGCTTGTCCCCGCAATCATGCCGCAATCCCTCAAACAGGCAACCATAGACCTTTTCTTCCCTGGACAGCTTCAGTATCGCGTCGGTCAACTGGATTTCATTCCCCTTGCCCGGTTCCTGCATTTCAAGAATTTCAAAGATACGTGGAGTCAGTACATAGCGACCAATGATCGCCATATCTGACGGCGCCTCATCACGGGCCGGCTTTTCAACCATGTTCGTAATGTGGAAGGTACGCTCGCCGATCTGATCCGCCGCCACGCAGCCGTACGAGGAGATCTTTTCGATCGGCACTTTTTCCAGCGCCAGCACAGACCCGCCCTGTTGATAAAAAACGTCCAGCAGCTGTCCGAGACAGGGGCGCGCGCTATCAACAATGTCATCCCCGAGTAAAATCGCAAACGGTTCGTTGCCGACAAAATCCCTGGCGCAAAGAATGGCGTGACCGAGTCCCAAAGCCTGTCTCTGGCGTACGTAGAAGATGTTGACCATCTCGGCTATTTCACGCACCCGCGAGAGTTCGCGATCCTTCCCCTTGTCGTGGAGGTGCGCTTCCAATTCGACGGAAATATCGAAGTGATCCTCAATATTATGCTTTCCGCGGCCGGTCACAAACAGTATCTGCTCGATACCGGAAGCGACCGCCTCCTCAACGACGTACTGCACGAGCGGCTTGTCGATCAGCGGCAGCATCTCTTTGGGAGAGGATTTGGTGGCGGGAAGAAAGCGGGTGCCGAGACCGGCAACCGGGAAAACGGCTTTCTTGACTTTCATGGACCAGTTCCTTTGCGGTTTAACTTTACCAATTTGGCGTACTATTCTTTTGAGCAGGCACACCCGCTACAGGCAGCCGGTTTCGGAGCTTCAGTTTTCGGGCAGTAGCCGGAATCAAACCAGCCGTCGCCTTTCAGGCTGAAGGCGGTGGCTGATATCATCTTTTCTACGGCAGCGCCGCATTGCGGACATTGGCCGGCCGGGGGATCAGAAAATTTCTGGCGCAGCTCAAATTGATACTCACAGTTACTGCATCTGTATTCATACATGGGCATAATACAACAAACCTCCAAGATATTTTGTGTCTATGAAAATAATAAGAATTACAGCGCGGAAAGTCAATGATGTTGGCGCAAAAATATAGTTGACTATTTTAGACAAGATAATGTAGCATCCCATACAATACTTTAATCAAGAACTTCCATCGTCCATAGTGGGGGCATGTTTAACGACAATAATATCAGCGGTAGCGTTTGACGATAAGCCGTTTTATTGGATGGTATCATGTCGTTTGCTGGTTTATAGCATGAAAAGCGTTGCTGATTGCAGTTAATGAAATGAATGAATCAACTACAAAGTAGGCATTTGCTGCTCGTTGATTTTTATTTAGCGGTACATTGACAAGTCGAAGAATGGATGTATGGTTTTATTTAACAGCGTTTCGATGTGAGCATGCAGGACAAAAAATTACGGAGGTAACAGAATATGCAGAGAAAAAGTATTACAGAGTTATGTTTGTTTTTTGTCTTAGCAACTGTCGCAGCGATTACGCTGGGTGGGTGCTCCGGCAAGGACGGTGCCAATGGCACCAATGGTGTAGTGCTTCCAACCGTAGGGACTGTCAATGCCAGCACCTTTTCAAATGACGATCTGAATAATGTCATTCCCGTCGGTAAAATCCTCAGTGCCTCCATCCCCCCTGGAGGTAAAAATCCGACCGTCACATTCCAGGTTGTTGACAAGGTCAGCAACGTGGGCATTACAGGTCTAAAAACATTCGGCCTGCATATTGCCAGGCTTGTGCCTGAAGACACCGTCACCCGCACCAGCTCTTACTGGGTAAACTACATCGACAAAGGCATCTCGCTGCCTGCCCCGTTGGCTTTCGGCACTACTATCGTCAGCGGGAAAGTTACCGCCAATACCGGCGCAATTACAAAACCTTCGGCAGATCCGGGTATAACATTCGTACCCGCCACTTCAGTCGGTGTTGATCTTGTGGCACACCCCGTCGGGTCAGTCCTGATTCCCGGTTACACCGTGGTCGATCATGGCGATGGCACCTATACCGCCACCTTTGGCTCGGACATCACCTCCAATCCCAATGCGTCATACATTCCGACCGCTCTGCACCGCATAGGTGTGACGGTAACATCTATTGCAACACCGGGGGTTACCGCTACCGGCCCGCTCACCCCTTCGAACGTTGTTAACACCAGTTTCCTTGCCCAGAACAGGCTTGGCATGGTCTATGACTTCACCCCCTCCACCGGCGCCATGATGACGGATGCAACCGGCAAACAGGCCTTCGCCCGTGATAACGTCACGACTGCTGCCTGTAACGAGTGCCACTATAACATAGCCCTTATCGGAGGCCATCAAGCCGCTCGTCCGGATACCAAGCTCTGCGTAATGTGCCATACCAAAACGAATACATCCGGTGAGGGTGAATTTGTTACCTTCATTCATCGTATCCATATGGGTGACAAGCTCCCTTTATTGCCGAAGCCTGAAGCGACGCTTAATCCGACCAAGCCGTTGCCGCACGCCCTTCTGGTGGATTACCAAACGCAAACATACCCTCAGGATATCAGAAACTGCACCAAGTGCCATAAAGGCGTTGACGGGGCCAACTGGCAATCCCAGCCGAACCGTTTAAACTGCGGTTCATGCCACAACGGTATTGACTTTGCCACCGGCCTCGGCACCAGAATCAATGGCTTGACCACAGGTCACGTCGGCGGAATTCAAAGAGACGACAGCGGATGCAACCTGACCGCATGTCATGGTGGGGCTGTAAGTACAGCTTCAACCCATATTACCAATGATTCAACACCCAACAATCCTAATGTCCCTGCTGGCGCCGCCAAAATTTCTTATGCCATCAGCAGTGTAACCCTTAATGCTTCCAGGCAGCCGGTAGTCGTATTCCAGATCACAATAAACGGCACAGCCGTCACTTCATTGGCAACACCGGCTTTAGTGACAGACCTGGTTACCGGTCAGCAAGTTATCGACCCGAAATTCGCGCCGATACCTGGTTTTAACGGCGGACCGAGCCTCTATGTCGTTTACTCGGTGCCACAGGATGGCATTACTGCTCCTGCGGATTTCAATGCCAGATCCAACGTTTCTCTCGCGAGTCTGTTGGTAACCGCCGGTTCGCCTAAAGCAGGAACCTTGACCGGACCTGACGCAAATGGATTCTGGACGGCAACTCTGACCGGAGACACGCTTGGCCAGCCGACCCCGATCTTGGGCGCCGCTCCAAAAGCTGTTCCCGCAAGCCCGATCTTCGTTCCTGCCAGCGCTAAAATGCTTACCGGCGCACTAATCGGTAATTTCACTCAGACTAATCTGGCGGCTTTTCCATACACCCCGAAAAGCTTTGGAAACCCCAACGTTAATGCCTCCGGCGGTCTTGTCCGGGACACTCTTGCTCAACAAAAAGTTGCCACCGGCTTCACCGGTCGTCGCGCAATCGTCGATACGGCAAAATGCACCAAGTGCCATGAGCAGCTTGGCGTCTCACCCGACTTTCACGGCGGCGCCCGCAATGATGCAACGCTCTGCGCGTTCTGCCATAATCCCAACTTTACCCAGAGCGGCTGGAGTGCCGCTTCCAGAAACTTTGTCCATGCCATCCACAGCGCGCAAGGAAGTGACGCAAGACGTACCGTACCGTTCACATGGCACGCCACTTCGGCAACCGACTCATTTGCAAATGTTACCTATCCCGGTTATCTGAGGAACTGTGAACAGTGTCACCTTACAACAACAAATGAAAGCGTAAATACATTTGATTTCAGCGCCGTTGCGACACTGAATGCAGTGCCGAACATGCTGTATAGCACTGTAGCTACCGGCAAGTATAATGGTGCCGATGCAACGGTAAACTTTATGCTTTCTCCATACATAATCAAAGACAATATCAAGGATTATGGAGTGGGCTTCAGTTTTACCCCCACCACACTTGCCGGTACAACTGTTGAAGCGGCTGCTACCACGCTGGTGAATTCACCGATCGCTTCCGCATGTTTCTCGTGTCATGATACACCTGTCGCCAAGGCTCATATGAACGTAATGGGTGGATCAATTTATGCTCCTCGTGGCACGCCTGATACGCCTGCTACAAGTACGGCGCCTGCCGTTCCCGGCACCGGGGCACTTGGCACCAAAGAAACCTGTCTTGTGTGCCACGGTACTGCAGATAATGCAACGAACAATTCCGTCCAGACCATAAAGGCGGTTCATCGTTGGTGGTAGACTGAGCAAAACAGGGGGAAGGATGTTCTTTCTTCCCCCCTCTCGGAGTAAGACCGTCAGAAACTGCACTTGTCAACAATACCGATAAGGTGGAACAATTCCGAGGTGCGGGGTTCCGTACCCCGGGTACGTAATCTGAACCAAGCGATAGCCTGAGGGTGTTACCACCCTCGGGCTGTTTAGAGCCTGGAGCAGGCACAAGAAAAGTTGTTGGTCGTTCATTTACAGCGGGGTACCCGGAAGGTGGCGAATGACCATTTATTACATGAATTGATCACAGTGTTGCTGTTGTTGTTATGTGCTTTATAAATACATCCAGATCATAACAGCAAAACAGACTGTAATTTATTCGATTATAATAAAGGAGAAATGAAGATGCCGACTATTACTATGAAAAGATACGCACCCCTCGTAAAGGTTACCAGCGCGCTTGCACTGTCATTAGTCATCATCATGATGCAGCTGATCAGCGCACACGCCGCTACTAAAAATATCGTCGATCCCGTCGGCGATATGGCCTTTGTACCGGTAAAGGGCGGCTGCTTCCAGATGGGGGAGGCGGAACAGAATACGCTGCACGAAGTGTGCGTCAGCGATTTTGCCATCGGAAAGTATGAAGTGACCCAGGGGCAATGGCAGGCGATCATGGGTACCAACCCTTCAAGGTACAGTTCGTGTGGAAGTGACTGCCCGGTGGATCAGGTCAGTTGGTATGACATTCAGGATTTTATCAATACTCTGAACGCCAAAGGCGACCGTCAATTCCGTCTGCCGACCGAGGCGGAGTGGGAGTATGCCGCGCGCAGCGGTGGCAAAAACGAGCTGTTTTCCGGCGGCAACGATGTTGATGCAGTTGCATGGTATGATAGAAATTCCGACAACAAACCACATAAGGTCGGAACAAAAAAGGCCAATGGCTTGGGAATTTATGACATGAGCGGCAATGTGTGGGAATGGGTGAATGACTGTTATAGTAAAGATTATTACAAAACAAGCCCCAAAAACGATCCTCCTGGACCGAACTGCAGCGACAAACGTGTACTCCGCGGCGGCTCGTGGTTCAATACCGCCAAGGATTCACGCGTAGCGTTCCGCCTCAGGGACAATCCGGGGTTCAGCTATCATTTCAGCTTCGGTTTCCGCCTTGCTACCTCATCAAATAAATAACTTTTAACTGAAACATGCCCAAACGTGACGTGGATACCGATTCGGAAATAGTCTGTTTTATAGATTTAGGAAAGGAGGGAATGCTTTGATAAGCCACCAGAAAAATAAATCAGGGAGCATCTTCCACATTTTTTTGGAAGTTGTGGGGATAGTGGCGACGATCTCAATCTTTTTGGTTACGCCGCTCATGGCAGCAGATTATTCATTTTCAGGTGAGTCCAGCACACTCTTCCTCATGCGGACAACAATCGACAAGAAGAATATTTTCCCAGCCTACGAATATCTTCGTCTCAATATGACTAACAATCTAAGTGACGGGTCGGGAGTATCGTTTTACCTCGGAGCCTGGGGGCGTGCCGACCTGGCAGACAAAACTACCGATAAATACACGAATGAAGATCTACAGTATGCGTATCTCAGCTACAAGGCCTCCAAAAACAATACCATTGTGAACGTGGGGCGACAGTTTGTAACCGAAGGGGTCGCAGCCGAGCGAATCGATGGCCTGTATCTGCGCAATGACTTTAAATATGGCATTGGAGCAGCGGCGTTCTTCGGCCATACTGTTATTACGGAACCAAATTCACAGCCAATCTACCAAGGGGGGGCTCTTGTCTACGGTACCCGGATCTCACAGACAGACAAAAAATATTATACCGTCGGCTTGAGCGCCCTCAAAAGTGAGCGGGAAAATAACTCTCCCTACCGCGAGGAGGAGGGGGTTGATATCTGGCTGCGTCCGCATCAGCAGGTTGACGTGACCGGTCGCTCAACCTACAACTCCATCACCAACGGCTGGATGGAACACAGCTACGCCCTGTCAACCAACCCGCTGGAGCAACTGCGCATTGTCGCAGATTTTTCACAAATCAATTACCGCGACTACCTCTTCAACATGACCACCAGCGCCCTGAGTTTTGCCAACCGCCTGATTGACCCGAACGAGAAACTGATTGCGACAGGAGTTATATTGTCATATTCGCCGATCAAAAACCTCACTGTGAGCGCCGACTATAAATACCACGACTATGAAATTGCAAAAAATGCCAATTACTACGGTGTCAAAGCAGCCTATTCGTTTCCGGACTCGATTTCAGCCGGTTTCGGCGTTCATCGCATGGACGGAAAAACCGGCAGGCTTCGCTATACCGAATACCGGGCATATGCATCCAAAAGAATCGGAGTCGTCAATGTATCCGCGGATTTCACCAACGTAGGATATGATGCACAGATTAACGGGGTGAAAAACAGTTTTGCCATAACCGGATCCGCAGGATATAAATTTAACGAAAAACTAAAAATCGGCGCAGATCTGGAATATTCGCAAAGCCCCGATTTTGACAACGAGGTGAGAGGTTTGCTGAAAGTTACCTATGCATTTGATACAAGACGTGGAGAAGGGGGTGACAAGCATGAAAAGTAAATTTTTCATACTTATGGCATTGTCGTTAGCGTTATGTACTCTCTATGCCTGTGCAAACACTGACAGCCTTTTACGGATACATCCCGAATCACTGGAAGGAATTACAGACTGCTCAGATTGCCATTCCGGTGTAATAGCTGCTGTGAATCACCGCGCACCCGATTTTTTCAGCAAACACCGCTTTTATGCTGGAGCCACTCGTCAAATCTGCACAACCTGCCATCAGGAGTCTTTCTGCACGGACTGTCACTCTCACAAGGATGAGATCAAGCCGAGTGACAAGTTCGCCGATGAACCAGAACGTAACCTCCCTCACCGCGGCGATTATCTCAGTCAGCACCAAATTGACGGAAGAGTGAATCCAATTTCTTGTGCCAAATGTCACGGACGCCAGAATAATGTGAGGTGCCAAGCATGTCACCGATAAAACTATCTCTTCTGATAATTTCACTGGCAATAGCAATTGCGCTTGTCGGATGCGGCGACAAGAATCCACAGGCTGTTTTTAATTCAAACTCGGGCACGCATCTCGCTTCTTGGCTACCGGCTGGTCACGCAGTTGCTGCTAAGGCCCATCTGGATACATGTACGAAATGTCACGGCGGTGATTTCAGCGGCGGCATCTCTACGATTGCCTGTACGCAGTGTCATTTAGGGAGCGAAGAGGCTCCACACCCGATTTTTTGGAATTATACGACAACCCAGCCTACCGCGTGGGGCAGATATGCCTATGCATTCCATGGATCATATGTAAAACAGAAAGGTACTACCAGCTGTGCCGTTGCAAGTTGTCATGGCTCGGACTTGCTGGGAGTTGCCGGTTCAGGCCCGTCGTGTAAAAGCTGCCACAAAGATATCTTGTCTATCCACCCTGTGGAATGGACCATCGGCTTGGCTCACTCACCAGGAGGAGCAACTACTACCTTGCCGGATCATGGTCCATGGGCTGGCATAAATGGTTTCGCTTCCTGTGAAAACATAGTCTGCCACGGCCCCCAAGGGGATGGTGTTTTTCTAAGCGGCCTTGCATGCTCAGCCTGCCATAACAGCTTCTTTTAGTCCTCCATCTTGCCCAGCATAAGCGTAAAAGGCCCCGGATTGCTCCGGGGCCTTTTACGCTTATAGATATTCAGACGATTACTAAAAAATGTATTTCTTGAAAGGGAGGACATTCTTCACAAGCTAATGGGCCGACCGGTCAAAAAATGACTATGCATTTGTGGCAGATAGCAAAAAATGCGAGTAGCCTTCAGATATATGGGATTCCCCTCGACTGCAAAAATCTTAAAAAATTGCTGACAGGGATTATGAAGAGCTGTCATACTGGACAAACTTATTATGAAAAAACTCCTTCTCTACATATTCCTGGCAATAACCGGATATCTGCTCTATGTCGGCATATCCCTGGTACTGATGCCGCCGGTCGCCGATCTGGCCGACAGGAAATTTTCCACCACCATACAGGTCAAGGATTGGCAGGGAAAGTATCATCCCCTCGTGGTCGGGCAGAAGAACCGCAACTGGACTCCATCCGACCGAATCCCGGCCGAGATGAAGTGGGCGGTGATTCTGGCGGAGGATGCCAACTTCTACAAGCACGAAGGTTTTGATGTCAAAGCCATCAAGAATGCCATCAAGTACGATCTTGAGAAGAAAAGTCTCAAGAGGGGCGCTTCGACCATTACCCAGCAGACCGCCAAGAATCTGTTCCTATCGCGCGAGAAGTCGGTTACCCGCAAGCTGAAGGAGATCTACCTGGCCTACCGCATGGAACAGGAACTTACCAAGGGGCGCATAATCGAGTTATACCTGAATGTGGCCGAACTGGGGCCGATGGTTTACGGTATCGGACATGGCGCCCAGTATTATTTCAACAAGTCGGCCTCGGCGATGACGCCGCGCGAATGCGCATTCCTGGCCGCCATGCTGCCCGGCCCGCGGCTGGCCTACAACCCATACAAGAACCTGGACAAGGTTTTGAAACGCTCCGACATGATCCTGCGTCTGCTGCGACAGAGGGGTGTCCTCGGTGAAGCGGAGTATCAGGCCGCCCTGACGGAATCGTTTAATGTGGGACGCATGCAGCTTAAGGTTGACGAGAATATAAACACACCGCCGGTTTTAGCTGCGCCATCTTCGGCCAGGAAGGATGCGGTTTTAGAGCTGATAGAAAGCAGACCGGATATAAAGGAAGAAATTGATAAGGGTGCGCCACTATCCCCTTCCGGCAGCGTACCTATGTATCCAACCCAAAACCAGATCGATAATAAATGACAGAAAAAACCGACCTGAAAAATCTGCCCATGCCGGCTCTGGAGCTGTTTCTAAAGGGAAAGGGTAAGGAGCGTTTCCGCGCCACCCAGATCTTCAAGTGGATCTATCAGAAAGGTGCCGTCAGCTTCGAAGAGATGACCAATATCTCCAAGGACCTGCGCTCCGAACTCGCCGAAACAGCGTGTATCAGCAGCCTGGAAGCGGAGGCGGTAGAGGTGGGGAGCGACGGTACGCGCAAGTATCTCTTCAGCCTGGGGGATGGCAGCGCTGTGGAGTCGGTAATGATTCCGGATGAGGGGCGCGCAACACTCTGCATATCGTCGCAGGTCGGCTGTGCCATGGCGTGTGAATTCTGCCTGACCGGCACCTTTCTGCTGACCCGCAACCTTACCGCCGCCGAAATTATCAATCAGGTCATGGCTGTGCGCCGCAATGTTGAGATAAGAAATATCGTCTTTATGGGAATGGGCGAGCCGCTTCACAATCTGGACAATGTCATTCCAGCCATACAGATCATGCTGGATGGCAACGGGCTGCAGCTCTCCAACCGGCGGGTGACAATCTCCACTTGCGGACTTGTTCCTGAAATGGCCCGTCTCGGGCGGGAGATTCCGAACGTCAACCTTGCGGTTTCACTGAATGCCACGACTGACGAACTGCGCGACCGGATCATGC
>Ga0118677_10011678_pt1 | contig 13080 bp, 8 predicted proteins | sample AliMusrvi5mmetaG_FD_86154 | JGI IMG/M metagenome (GOLD analysis project Ga0118677, IMG submission 86154)
CTGCCCGACGATGCTGGCGGCCAACGATCCAAAGAAGGTCCGGTTCCCGGTGTGGATGACCACAGCGGTCGCGGATCCGCCTTCCACGTTGGAGCCCAGGAAGCAGAGGTTGGGCAGATCGAGCGGGTTTTGAACGTCGGCCGGTGCCGGGGCGGCTTTCTTTTCCACCGGCAGGACTTCGCCGGTGAGGGCCGATTGATTCAGGAACAGGTCCTTGGCGGAAAGCACGCGCACGTCCGCCGGCACCATATCGCCGGCCGCCAGCCGGATGATATCGCCAGGCACCAACAGTTTGAGCGCGACTTCTGCTTCCTTGCCATCTCGAACCAACGTCGCCGTGTTGCTGACCATCGCTTGGAGTCTCGTGGCCGCGTTATCGGCTCGCAACTCCTGGAAAAAACGCAGCACCACGCCCAAAACCACCATCACGAAAATAACCACTGTCGCCCGCAGGTCACCGGTGAGAAAGGAAAGCACGCCCAGCGCCGTAAGCAAGAGGACCAATGGATTCTTGACGTTACTCAGCAGGCGCATCAGGGCCGATTGACGCTTCTCTCGGGCAATCTCGTTCGCCCCGAACTTCTTCAAGCGAGAAACGGCTTCCGCCTCGCTCAAGCCGGTCAGTTGCGATCCAAGCTCCTTCAAAACGATCTCGGAATCGGCTCGCGCCTTCTCCAATAGTTCTGTGGCATTCAAGTTGTTTCTGCTCGATTCCTTACGCGCCCGAGATGTATTACCCGCCGAGTGTCTGGTCCTGGTTCTTAAACCAAGCGAGTGCGTGCTCAAAATGTTGCGGATCACAATCTGGCCAATACTCATCCCTGACATAGAGATCCGCATAGACCGACTGCACCGGGAGAAAACCGCTCAATCGGTGCCCTCCTCCCCAGCGTACAATCAAATCAAGACGTGAAACTTCATCTGAACGCAATCCGCCGTTCTTAAGACCGGCCAGATCCCATTCCCAGCCATAGTTGACGAGTAGATTCACTTTCATTCCTGCGCCCCTCCGCTGCCGGAATTCCTTTAACGCCTTGGGGAATTGTTGCGAGGTTTCATCGCCGAGAACTAGCAAAGCCGCTCCACGGCGTGCGATCTCGAAAGCGACTGCAACGACGGCCTCGCTGAATGCCTGTTTCTGTATGGAAGGCCGCTTGGTGTTGTCCTGAGTAAAGCCGTAGATGGAAACTTCCTTTATCCCGCATTCTTTACATTTCTCGTACAGCATTAACCCTGGGTTGATACCATGAGCATATCCAGCGTCTTTGGGCAGACCATGCTCCATGGCCCAGCGCCGATTTCCATCGGGAATGAAACCAATATGACAGGGAATATTAGTTCGTGCCATCGCTAACCTCATTCCGCGCGGCTATCCGAAAACCTCACCTTGCGCTGGCGGCTCGCGAGTTCGCTCGCCCTCCATTTGAACGAAACTGGCCTTTCGGATGCATTACTGGAGGGCGAGCTTCCTCGCGAGCCGGTTTTCGGAGCGGTTCTTAGCGCCGCATCAACAGCACAACGATAACAATGACGACAATAAGACCCACCCCTCCACCGCCATAGACGTAGAGGTTTCCCAACAGGGGTGAAAACAGGAGGTTCATAACTAGCCTTTCTTTTTATTGTGCACACTTTACTTGTATCACTGTCGATTGTCTGGCGCGGCACCCGCCTTTGAAACCCCATTGGTTCTTGGGGTTCGGTCGTCGCGATTATGATCGCCCCGGTCGCGGTCATCTCGGTCGCGCACTCGGCCGGTCGCGTTGGAGCGTGTGCGATCATCCCGGTCGCCGCCACCGCGGTCGCGGTCATTATCCCCCTTGGGTGCCACATCGGGGTCCGTGGCGGGTGGCGTAGTGGGGACCGTGACGGATGGCGGTGTGGGGACAACAGCCGCGGGTGGCGTAGCGGGAGCATCCGTAGCGAGTGGCGTAGCAGGGGCCGTCGCAGGTGCGCCGTAGGCCAGTGCCGCGAACGTCAGGACTGACGCGGCGGAAACGCGGATCACGTGAGGTGTTCGTTTCATTATTTGCCTTTTTTCAGCGAAGCCATATCAATAACAAAGCGGTATTTCACGTCGTCCTTCACCACGCGGTCATAGGCTTCGTTGATTTTTTGGATGGGGATCAGTTCGATTTCGGCGGTGATATTATGCTGGCCGCAGAAATCCAGCATCTCCCGGGTTTCTTTAATGCCGCCGATGAGTGAGCCGTTGAAATTGCGCCGGACATGGATGAGGTTGCCGACTCATCCAAGATCGGGGTTAAATTGCTTCATTTTCTGCCGGAACCGTTCTTTCTGCCGCCGCCGGTGAGCTTGTTTACTGTGGCCCACGCCCGTGCCACAGCGGTTTTCGTGCTGAGCCCCTTCTTCTCGTAGCCGGCTTCGATGTGCTCTGCCTGACGTTTCTGCTTGTCTGTGTAGCTGGATTTGTCACCTTGCGGCATTGTCCACGATCCTTTGGGCTGCCGCTTTGACTTGCCGGACGCCGTTTTCGACCGCTTGCTTGACGTGCCCCACGGCCTGATCCTTCCGGCCCTTTGCACGCAATTCATTGTTGCCAGCCAACACACCAGTCGCTTCTTCGATGCGACCCTTCGCTACTTTTGTTGAACCATTCATTTGCTCTTCCTTTCGTTGGCCAGATACTACACGATTGGCCAACCCGCAGACATGGGGTGAATCCCTACCGCGAGTAGGGTTATACCCCATGTATTTCCGCATTTGTGCGGCTGTATCTTGATTCTGGTCACGCGATGGAGTATCGCAAACAAAAAGGTGGTGAGTTATGCATGGAACAAAGTGGTTTGCTATGGCGATGGTGGCGGCGACGGTACTGGCTGGTGCAGGTTGCAGTACATGCGGGAAACCGGTGACGAGTGTGCCGGCGGCGGCCCAGAAGACGATCGACCTGTACACGGAGGGTGGAAACATCCACGACCTTGAGATGAAGGAGAAACACGGGTTGGTGTTCTACAAGGCCGAAGTGCTCAAGGCGGATGGATCCAAGATCGAAATCACTGTGAACGCGGACGGCAAGTTGTACAAGATGGAACGGAAAGAGTGTAAGCACGAGTAGCTGATGGCTCACGTGCATACTTTTCACTAGAAACGAAGGCCCGCTCCACCGAATCGGTCGAGCGGGCCTGGTTCAAACAGTCAGTGCGGCGTCGCAGCCAAGCACAATGAAAGGCGTTGCATGACTATCGGGACAATATTGCTGATCGTGTTGATTCTCTTTCTCGTGGGGGCGTTGCCCTCTTGGCCCCACAGCAAGAACTGGGGCTACTACCCGAGCGGTGGTCTAGGACTCGTTGTCCTGATTCTGCTCGTGCTGGTCCTCATGGGCCGACTTTAGGATGGTGACGATAGAACTCTTATCACGTCTCTCGCGGATTGCGTCATACTTTCCCAGTGAATCGCCCATCGGGGAGTTTGCGCACCAACGGGGCAACTCGCGGCGGGCCCTGATGCTGCATGTCGGGCGGATGCATGGCGGCATGACCCTGGCGGAAATCGCGTCGCGCGTCAGATTTGCTAGAATAGAGCTTTTACACGCGATACGGTGCCCGACGCGGCCCCGGTCACACCCGGCGTGCGCCGAGGCGTGGTTGGCTCCGTGAGTTTGACTGTGCTGTTGGTTGCACCAGCATCGGACACTTCAACGGGAGTTTGTTGCAGCGGTGCGCTCGGAGTGTAGAGGTAGGCGGGGCCCTGGCATACTCCTGCAAAGACAAACCTTCCGTTGTTGTCCGTTTTGGCCAACTGTTGTTTCTGGTTGCGGGAAGTCAAGAGAACCGAGGTGCCCGCGACTGGTTTGCCACCCGGATCTACGACGACTCCACTGACAAGGCAGTCCGCTCGCGCGAGAACAAACGCCGGCAAAATGAGGTGTTCGTTGACGTCTGAGGAATCCGGTGCCTTCTCCGGTTTCACCATGCCGAAAGCGCCAGGCAGGCCGTCGACAAGTGCCGGTTCCGGGGACGCGTTCGTGCCAGTGAGCAATCGGGCCCATTGTATTCCGCCATACCCTTCGGCCGTAATGTTCAGGTAGTACCGACTATCAGGAAGGAGAGCGGTTACCCGTACCAGCCCTCGGGATCCGTTCGGACCGGTTCTGTCCCATAGAGATCATCGGCCAAAGGAAGAAGGCGAACCGATGCGTTGGTGATGCCGACTCCCTTGGGGTCTTCCACGCGGCCGATAGCGATGATGCCTTTTCTGAGTTTGAGTTCCACCGAGGTCGTCTTGATGTCGATTGGCACTGTGCCACACAGGTTGCGCGACCGGTCGACACCAGCCAAAACAGGCGGTTGACTGGACTCGACGTAGAGATACGGATTCCAGGCGAACGAGAATCGCCCATTCACGTCGCTTGTGATCGCCTGTAGTGCCTTCTGCGGCGGCACGACATTCAACGGGAGGTTCGGAACCGGGTTTCCCGACGGATCGCACACGGTTCCCAATATCGCAGGCGGCGGCCTGATCGCGACTTCCAGGGTGTTTGTTCGCCCGGCGGCGATATCCACCGTCGTGCGTTCCAGTGGATACCACCCCATGCCATAGTGGGGTTCCACTTGGTACTGGCCTGTCGGGAGTCTGGTTACGGCGACGCCGTTGGAGTCGGACTTGAGCGGTTGCCAAGTCTCTCTGTTTCTCCGCCAGATTCTTCCGTCAGGGGTTTTGATCTCGACTTCGGCGCCTGGCAGGATTGCGTGGTCGGGCGTCTTCACCACCTGCACCCGCAATTCGCCGTCGGTGTTGGTTGCTGCCTGTGTATCGTTCTGGGCAGGCGCCTGGCCGATAGCCGTCAATGCCATGGACACGGCAAGTCCACCAATCACCACACAAAACAGATTAACGGCGGATGATGGCCTGGGGGTTTGCATGTGTGAATGGAACCATGTTGGGGTGTTCGATATGCCGAGCAGTAGAATGCCGCCAGTGTACGGCTGGCACACCGGAGCGGCAAGACTTGAAAGTGCGGGCGTTGCACGCGACGGGCGGCTATCGCTCCACTTCGCCGGCCCAGTGTTGTACGCCATCGAGAATGTCAAACCGCGACCTTCATTTCGACAGCATGTTCCTGTCGGTCGTCCACCAACGGAACCGTCATACCGGTCAGTTTGCTGCCATCGAGGGCGAGCGACGGCGCGTCGGTGGAATCGGGGGCAAGCCGGGTGAAGGTGATGTGGTAGACCGTCTGGCGATAGCGGTAGTGGACTTTGAAGGTCTCCCACGTTTTGGGCATGCGGGGGGCCAGACGCAATCGATCGCCGTCGATGTTTACGCCCAGCAGGGTCTCGATCAGCAACCGGTACATCCAGCCGGCCGAACCCGTGTACCACGTCCAGCCACCGCGCCCCGCGTGTGGCGCGACCGCATAGATGTCCGCCGCGACGACGTATGGCTCAACTTTATAGACGGCGATCTGCTCGGGAGTCTCCCCGTGATGGATGGGGTTCAACAACGCGAACAGTTCCCACGCGTGTTCGCTTTCGCCCATGAGCGCAAAGGCCATGGCGGTCCAGATTGCACCGTGGGTGTACTGGCCGCCATTCTCGCGCACGCCTGGAATGTACCCTTTGATGTAACCGGGGTTGAGCGAAGATTTGTCGAAGGGCGGCGTCAGCACCTGGATCAAGCCGGCGTCGCGGCGGACCAGGCGCTGGTCCACGGATTGCATGGCCTGGCGCGCGCGGGCCGGATCGCCGGCGCCGCTGATCACCGACCAGCTTTGCGGCAGGGAATCGATCTGGCATTCCGGATTGGTGTGGGAGCCGAGCGGTTCGCCGCTGTCGAAGTAGGCGCGGCAATACCATTGACCGTCCCAGGCGTGTTGCTCGATGTTTTGCTGCAGTTGCCGGGCCTGGGCGCGACAGCGTTCGGCAAACGCGGCATCGTGTCGTGCGTTCGCCAGTTGGGCAAACTGCGTCAGCACGTCGTACAGGAAGAACCCCAGCCAGACGCTTTCGCCGCGCCCCTGGTTTCCCACTCGGTTCATGCCGTCATTCCAGTCACCGCTGCCGATCAGCGGCAGCCCGTGCGCGCCGAAAGTCAGTCCGTGCTCGATGGCTCGCACGCAATGCTGGTACAACGTGGCCGTTTCCTCCGAGCGATTCGGCAGATCGTAGTACGCTTCCTCCTCCGGCTTGACCGCCCGGGCTTCCAGGAAGGCGATTTTTTCGTCGAGCACGCCGGTGTCCGCGACGCACGACACATAACGGCAGGTTGCGTACGGCAACCAGAGATAATCGTCGGAAACATGCGTCCGCACGCCGCGCCCCGCCAGTGGATGCCACCAATGCTGCACATCGCCTTCGCGGAATTGATGCGCGGCGGCGCGCAGCAGATGCTCGCGCGTGAGCGCCCGTGCGGCATGCACCAGCGCCATCACGCCATAGGCGCCGCCGGATTGATAGAACCCGGTCCGGCCCCAGAGCCGGCAACTCAAGGTCTGATACAGCAGCCAGCCATTCGCCATCACATTCACGGCGGGATCCGGCGTGTCGACGTTCACCGCGCCGAGGGTCCGATTCCAATATTCCCAAACGCCTTCCAGCGCCGCACGGCTGGCATCTGCCGGACGAAAGCGCTGGATCAGATTCTGCACCTCCGCCGCGTTCCGGCCGACGCCGAGACGGAAACTCGTTTCGCGTTCCGCTCCATCCGGCAACTCGAAGGCGAGTTGCACGGCGCCGCAGGGATCCAGCCCAGGGCCGGTCTTGCCGGAAAGACGTGCGCGCTTCAGCGCCGCCGGCTGCGACAGGTTTCCATTTCTGCCGATAAACTCTTTCCGGTCCCCGGTGAGCGTGCGCGCGACATCGTTCACGTCGAGGAAGACGATGCGGCCCGGGAAGGCGGTGTTGTAGGAATTGCGCGCCAGCAATGCGCCGGTCTTGAGGTCCACTTCCGTTTGCACGTGCAGCAGATTGTTCGGCCGCAGATCGCCCAGCACCCATTCCCAGTAGCCGGTGACCGACACGTGGCGCGGACGTCCCGAGACGTTGCGCAGTTTCAACACCGCAAACTTCACCGGCGCATCCATCGCCACATAAATCCACAATTCGGAAACGATGCCGTTTTCGGCGTGCTCGAACACGGTGTAACCGAAGCCATGCCGGATGACGTAGGGCGTGGCGCCGCGCGCGGGCAGAGGGGTCGGCGACCAGAACTGCCCGGTTTGCTCGTCGCGAATATAGAAAGCCTCGCCCGTGGTGTCCTGGACGGGATCGTCGCTCCAGGGCGTCAGCCGGAATTCGTGGGCGTTCTCGCACCAGGTGTAGGCGCTGCCGCTTTCGGAAACGACCGTGCCGAAAGACGGGTTGGCGAGCACATTGACCCACGGGGCCGGCGTCATTTGACCGGCCTGGAGCGTGATGACATATTCGTGTCCGTCGCGGGTAAAGCCGCCGAAGCCGTTCGCAAACAGCAGCTCGCGTTGCGGCAGCGGTGTGGGCAATTCGGCAGACCGGGAACGTGTAGACCTCAGGGCGGGAATGGTGGGCTCCAGCACGCTGCGGTGTTTCAGTTGCTCGGCCAACGAGCCCTTTTCGTCGTCGAGAACGATGCGCGCCGCAGCGTGCAGCAGCACGCGATCGTCATCGGCAACTTGTTCGAGGCGCCGGACAAAAATTCCGCCCGGCTTGTCCAGCATGTGCGCTTCAATCCCGGATGCCACCAGACCCACGATCTGGTCCTGCAAGGACTGGCGGTAACCGGAAGCCACGTCCTCGTTCAAGATCACCAGTTCGACCGTCAGCCCCTTCATGCGCCAGTAGGAGTGCGCCTGTATCAACTGCCGGACAATCTCGATCTTCGCCGGATCGCTGATGTGGAGCAGGACCAGCGGCGCATCGCCGGAAATGCCATAACTCCAGAGGCCGCTCTGGCCGCGCCGGTTGGTGCGCAGCACGCCGGGGGTGGCCCGCCGGGCGGGGTCGGCATAGATCAATGCGCTCGCCAGACGGCCATAGAGTTGCGCCTCCGCCTCCGTGGCGTTGAGTTGGTGCAGTGTCACCTGGCTATGGGTCCATGCCAGATCGAACGCGCGCTCCGCCATCCGGGACCCCTGATATTTTTCGACGTGCGCCAGCGCGGTCTCCCGGCTGTCGGTTGCGCCGCACACCAGAACCACGACCGCCGTGCCATGTGGCGGCAACGCGACCGTGCGCCGCAGCGAAACGATGGGATCGAGCACAGAACCGACGGTGTTGGACAAGGGCGCGGCGCTCTGCATCGCCGCCGGGTTGGCCAGGCTTCCGCCACGCCCGACAAAAAGGGACCGATTCGTTTCACAGGAGACTTCGCCGCCGTCCGTTCCCTGCCCGACCAGCAGATGCAGCAACCACGGCGGCCGTTCCTCCTGGGAACGGGGGCGGCGGGTGCAGAGCACGGCGGAGGATGCGCGCGCGAATTCGGTTTGCACGAAAAGATTGCTGAACGCCGGGTGCGCCGCGTCCGCGGCCGGAAGCGCAAGCACCACTTCCGCGTAACTGGTCAGTTCCATGATGCGCGCCACCGGCGTGCGATTCGTGATCGTGATGCGCCGCAACTCCACGTCGTCTTCCGGTGACACACAGATCTCGGTATGGATGTCCAGGCCGGCATGGCGTTGACGAAACTCCGCGCGCGCCTGCGTGAAGATGGCCTCGTAGCCTTTTGTCGTGCGCAGCGTGGGTTGGAACGCAGTGGACCAGTAATCCCCCGTTGTCCGGTCGCGCACATAGACAAACGTGCCCCAGCAATCGCGCGTGGAGTCTTCGCGCCAGCGGGTGAGCGCCAGATCGCGCCATCGACTGTAGCCGCCGCCGGCGCTGCTGATCACAACATGATAGCGCCCGTTCGACAAGAGGTGAACCTCCGGCGCCGGCTGTGTGGGATTGGTAATCACACGCATCGCGCTTTCGCCGACACGATTCCGCGCCGGATCGGGCTCCGACTCTTCGACGAACACGCTCGCGGCGGTCTTGGGCACACGCTCCTGCAACAGCAAGTCCGCCGCCTTGAGCATCGGACAGGCCATGAAGCGGCGTTGCATGGGGTAGTCCTGCAACAGATTGACCAGCGCCAGCAGGCTCATGCCCTGGTGATGCGCCATAAAGGATCTGATCGTGACGCTCGTTTCGTCCGGCGGCAGGCGCGTGGGCGTGTAATCCACCGCTTCGTGGAAACCGTAGGACCCTTCGCGCCCCTCGGCCGCCAGTCGTTGCAGGTTTTCACATGCTTTTTTCGGCGCGACCATCAGCGCCATCGCCGTCGCATACGGGGCGATCACCAAATCCTCGGCCAATCCCCGTTTCAAACCCAGTTCCGGCACCCCGAAGGCGCGGTATTGGTAGTTCTGGTGCACGTCGGTCCAATTGTATCCCGATTCGGAAATCCCCCAGGGCACGCCGCGCAGTTTGCCATACTCGCGCTGGTGTTGCACGACCGCCCGGTAGGTATGATCGAGCAGCGTATTTTCATAGTTGGGCATGACCAGCAGCGGCATCAGATATTCGAACATCGAGCCGCTCCACGAAACCAGGATCGGCTCGCCCCGCGACGCGACCAGCAGACGCCCCAGCGAAAACCAGTGCTTCTGCGGAACCTGCCCCAACGCGATGGCGACGTAACCGCACAAGCGTGCCTCCGAGGCCAGCAGGTCATAGAAGCTGGCGTCACACCGCCTTTCGGCCACATTGAACCCGGTGCAAAACAGATTCCGCGACGAGTCGTAGAGAAAAGTAAAATCCATGGCGGCGAATCCGTCGCATTGCGTGGCCAGGGTCTCCCAGGCGAGCAGACGCTGCCGGGCATGCTCGCCGGCTTCACGCAGGCAGCGCGCGAGTTCCGCGAGGTAGGTCTGCTCTTCTTCCCGGAATTCGGCAGGTTCCGCCGGGATATCCCGCCGGGCCGCATCGAGCAAGGGGCCCAGCGATTGATCCAGCCCCGCGAGTTCGCGCAAGGTGGGCGCCCGGTCGAGTTGGGCGAGGATCTCCGCAAGCCTTTGGGCCGGAGCCGAACCGGGCCTCGCACTCTGCGGGTTGCCACACCGCGGGGTTGGCAACACCAGCCATGGCGACAGAAAACGCATCTCCTCCAGGTGATCTTCGCACGCTTGCTGCAAAGCCTGCGCCCACCCCTTGCGTTCGCCCTCTTGCGCCGCCGATTCCATTGCGATCCGGGTCGCCTGCGCCGTCGCACGTTCCAGCAAGGCAAACGCCGCGCGCAGGCTGCATGGGGCTGGCGCCAATTCATCGCCGAGTGTTGTCAGCGCGGTGTTTTCTGGGTCCAACTCCTGGAGAACGAGCAGGGTGTCGCGCAGCCCGGCAAACGCCTGCGGCGCGAACGTTTTCTCGTCGGCCTGCTCCCGCAATCCGGCGCCGAGCGTCAGCAAATGTCCCGCCAGGTTGCCGCTGTCCACACTCGACACATACAGCGGCCGGAGGGATTGAAGCGTGCGAGTCTCGTACCAATTGTAGAAGTGCCCGCGATACCGTTCGAGCCGCTGCATGCCGGCGAGGGCGTTCTGCGTCCGTCGGAGCAAACCGCCCGCCGAAAGATATCCCATGTCCCGCGCGGCCAGGTTGGCCAGCAGCGACAGACCCATGTTCGTAGGCGACGTCCGCGAAGCGATCGTCGGGGTGCGCCCCTCCTGCACATTGTCCGGCGGCAGCCAGTTTTCCTGCGCGGTGATAAAGGTTTCGAAGAAATACCAGGTCTTGCGGGTAATGTGCCGCAGGAAGGTCAACTGCTCCGCCGTCAAATCCGGCGTCGCGGACTCGATGGGCTTGCTGATCCACCAGGCAATCCACGGCGCCGCCATCCAGAGGCCCAGGATCGGCAGCGCCAGGGGCACTTGCGCCGGTTGCAGCGAAGCCAGCAGAACGCCGCTCGACAGCGCGATGCCGGGGGCGATCCACATGGTGGCATAAAAGCCGGCGAGATCCGCGTGCGTAGCCCATTCGGAATCGCTCGAAGTTTGCCATTGGAGAAGACGCCGATGCGTCACCAGCAGGCGCAGCAACGTCCTTCCGATGGCGTCCAGGCTGACGAAGGCATCGTACGGTAGAAATGCCAGGGTAAGAAGGATCTGCCCGAGTTGCCGGCCGCCCGACCCGGCTGCGTCCCGCAGATGCATCGTCCATGGCAGTTCCGCCGGTTTGCGAAACAGGCTGACCAGCGCCGACAGCAATCCGGGCAGCGTGATGATCGCAAGAACCAGCAGCAATCCAAGGCCGCCGCGTGCGGGAAGAAGCAGCCAGGCGCCCAGCAGGAGCGACAGCAGGGCCACGGGAACGAGGCTGCGCCGCAGGTTGTCGAGAATCTTCCACTGGGACAGGACGGAAAGCGGATTGGCAATCCGCCGGGCGTCGGCGCCCGGAACCCGCGGCAGCAACCACTGCGCGATCTGCCAATCGCCGCGAATCCACCGGTGGCGCCGGTCAACGTCCACGTTGTAGCGGGAGGGATATTCCTCGTACAACTCCACATCGCTCACGAGGGCCGAGCGGGCATGGCACGCCTCCAGTAAATCGTGGCTGAGAATGGCATTTTCCGGGAAGCGTCCGCCGATGGCGCGCTGGAAGGCATCCACATCGTAAATGCCCTTCCCGACATACGAGCCTTCCTGGAAGACATCCTGGTATACGTCCGACACTTCCCGCGTGTAGGGATCGATGCCCGCATCGCCGGCAAACAGCCGGACGAACCACGACCGCCGCGCGCCCGGCAGGCTCACGCCGACGCGCGGTTGCAAAATGCTGTAACCCTCGGCAACAATCCGGCGCGCCGTATCGAATGTCGGACGGTTCAGCGGATGGGCCATCGTTTCGACGAGCTGACGCGCGGCATCGCGTGGAAGCTGCGTGTCGGTGTCGAGCGTGATGACATACTTGATCTCCGGCAGGATGGCGGTCCGCCCCACAATGTCGGAAAAGCATGCGCGCGAACCGCCGCGCAGCAATTCATTCAGTTCCGTCAGTTTTCCCCGCTTGCGCTCGTACCCCATCCACAAGCCTTCTCCCGCATTCCAGCGCCGCGGGCGGTGAAACAGAAAAAAGAAGTCTTGTCCACCCGACGAATACTTGCGGTTGAGCGTCTCGATTCCGGCCCGCGCCCGCTGCAGCAGCACCTGATCCTCGGGCTGCGTCTCCGCCGGAGCATCCCGGAAATCGGTCAGCAGCGCGAAATGCAGATGGGCATCCCGATTCGCGAGGTGATGGATCTCCAATGCCTCGACGAGGCGATCCACCCCTTCCAGGCCCGTGAGCATCGTGGGGATCGCCACCATCGTGCGGCACTCGGGTGCAATGCCGGAGGAATAGTCCATGCGCGGAAGCATGCGGGGTTTCACCAGCAGCGTGGACAGCCAGTTCATCAAGCCCACGGCCAACTGGCTGGCGCAGAGGAGGAACACAAGGATGAGAAAGGCACATTTCCATCCGAGCACGTCGACCCGCAGGGCATATTGCGCAAACCAGGCCGTGGCAAGCATCGTGAGCGCGCCGATGCCGCCCACATAAAACGTCACGGGATAGCGATGAATGCCTCGCTCCAGGGTCATTTGCCAGGGCCATCGCACGTTCACAACACGTCCCATCGCCGCCCGGCCCTTGTCGATCAGATAAAAACCCACGTGCGCGGAGCGATCCCCGCACCCGTTGCGCCGGACGCTGTCAGCCGCCAGTTGGATGGCTTGTTGCGCCACGGCGGCTTCCGAAACCTGCGGGTGGCTCACCAACGCGCTCTCCACCTCGGCCGTGCCGATGCGGTGGCCGGAGACATTCACCACGTCGTCGATCCGCCCCATCAGCCAGTAATCACCGTCCGGGTCGATGCGGCAGCCGTCACCGGTGAAGTAAATGTTAGGATACATCGTGAAATAGGTGTCGATGAACCGGTCGTGGTCGCCCCAGGTGGTCCGCATGATGCCGGGCCAGGGTTTTTTGATGCAGAGTTTGCCGCCTTCGTTGGGCGCGGCCGGGCGGCCGTCGTCGGTGAGGACCACCGGTTCGACGCCGAAGAACGGGCGGTTGGCGCTGCCGGGTTTGAGCGTGTGGGCGCCGGGCAGCGGAGTGATGAGGTGGCCGCCGG
>Ga0118677_10011679_pt1 | contig 13080 bp, 3 predicted proteins | sample AliMusrvi5mmetaG_FD_86154 | JGI IMG/M metagenome (GOLD analysis project Ga0118677, IMG submission 86154)
GGACCGGCTTTATCGAGCCCCATCGCACGGGTGTCTATTGGTTCAAAGTTGAGAGGGCACGTGGACGGGTCGAGATTGACGGGAAATATGTAGCTGGTGATCCCGGGAGTCCCGGTACGCCTTTCACCCCGCCGCCGCAATCCGTGCGCGACAATCTGATTACCCTTGAGGCTGGCAAGCGATATCCCATCCGCTTGCAGTTTACCGATGCCCAGATTCACCCCACTGTTGCCAATGGAATTCAACTGTTATGGCAGGAACCCGGGAATCGTGATTGGAAAGTTGTCCCACTGCCCCAGTTCTATCCTGAGAATTCCATAAAATAAATTAAACAGAAGCTTTTCTATTTAACCACAAGTCGAGAGGAAGACTTCACCACTGATTAGGAAATGAAGAGAAGAGGGGTTTTCCACGAAGGAGATGAAAGAGAAATGCCCAAACGGTTTTCTGTGAATCAATAAAATGTTACGGGCGCCCTGACTTCATTCTTCTTAAATGTCCGGGGAACACTGTTTTGCGATTTTTCAGGGATGGCGACTGACCGAGAAAGGCTGTGGTCTATAGAATGCTCATGCCAGCCATGACAAATCGCAAAACATTTAGGGTTTCTTTTCGCGCTCTTCGGCGGCTTCGTGTGATAATTTCTGAATTCTCTGGATTTCTTCATTTCTTAATTAGTGGTGAAGTTTTCTTCTGGGAGGTAGCATGTTCGTTATAAAAATCAGACGAAGGGATAATCATGAAGAAGCCGACTCCTCTTTCTACGATTACTGATCGGTATTACCGTGTTCTGACATATCAGTCTGTGGATCATGTGCCGGATATCGAGTTCGGTTACTGGCCCCAGACGATCCGGCGCTGGCTCGGGGAGGGGCTTCCCGCCGAGTATGCAAGCGAGAAGAATGCCATGTTCAGCGAAAAGCTCGACCAGTACTTTGGGTTTGAAAATCCCAAGCATCATGGTCTTCCGGTAAGGACGTACATCAGTCCGGGGTTCGAGGAAGAAATCCTTGAGCGGCGTGAGGGCTCCGTGGTGGTGCGGGATCGTGATGGGATATTGGCTGAGCGTTATCAGAACGATGCCGACGAGAGTTCCATCCCTCATTATCTGCGGTTTCCCGTCGAAACACCTGACGACTGGGTCAGGATCAAAGAACGTTTCCGACTGGACGATCCGGAGCGGGTGAACCGGCCGGAAGAAATTGCCGCCGTGCGGGAGGTGTCGGCCCGCGGCGATACCGTGATCAGTGTTTACTTTACCGGGTTCTATGGACAATTGCGGAACTGGATGGGCATGGAGAACCTCTCGTGTGCTTTCTATGAATATCCCGAGATGGTTCACGACATGGTTGGCCATTGGGCTGAGCTCTGTGTGCGATCATTGGAGGCCCTCCCGCCGGAGGTGCGCATTGACCATGTGGCGTGGTGGGAAGATATGGCGTCCAAAAATGGCCCGTTCGTCGGGCCTGCGATGTTCAGGGAATTTCTCCAGCCGGGTTATCAGCGAGTGATGGACGAGGCGCGACGGCGCGGTTGTGTGATCAGCGTAGTGGATTGTGATGGCAATCCTCACGACATCGTCGGCAACTGGATGGAGGTAGGCGTTAATATTCAGTTCCCCTTGGAGGTGACGGCCGGGGTGGATCCCTACGCCTGGCGCGAGGAGTTCGGCAAGGATCTGCTCCTGCGCGGCGGCATCGCCAAGGCTCCGCTGGTACAAGGGGGCGGGGCCATTGATGCGGAACTCGAACGTATCCGCCCGCTATTCGAGCAAGGCGGCTACATTCCAGGTCTCGACCATCTCGTGCCGCCTGATATTTCATTTCGCAATTATTGCGAATACCTCGATAAGAAACGTAAACTGATCGGAAGATAAGTTTACGTTTCAGAACTTTTCGTTCGACTACCGAATCTCGTAAACGCTTCCTGACGTGAAGACCGCCTCATAGGCACCCATGTCGACCGTGCCCGTATTGATGCGGGGTGCCCCTGTGAGATCATGCGCGGAAGTCATCCAGGAAATATTCAACCCCGCGTTAAGACAAGGGGAGTTGCCCTTGAGCCGGTAGTCGCTCTGGCTCAACCCTGTGATCAGGGGATCATCCGTGATATTGCCACTCACTCCAGCCACAAGATCTGTCGCGCACGAATAGCCAGCGTTGACCGGGCCGCCGATATTGGCATTGGATGGCGCCGTGTTGAAGTAAACAATGGAATTGGTCATTGGCGGATTGGCGGAGCCGAAGTTATAGAGTCCGCCACAACCATATGGGGGATACCCAACTCCGGTGCCCGCGGAATTCGAAACAATCGTACAGCTCTCAATCAAGGGACTGGAGTTCCACGATGAGATCCCGCCACCCTGCTGGGAGGAACTGTTCCGTGCGATCAGGCAGTTGCGGATCAGGCAGGGGCTTCCGGCGTTATCGAATTCAACCCCACCGCCCCAGCGCCCTACCGAGTTGTTGGTAATGATACAGCTTATGATTTGCCCGCGGGCGAACTGGCCGATGTGAACCGCACCTCCATCGGAAACAGCGGTATTCCCGGAAAACACACAATTTGACACCAGTCCCACGCCGGTAAGCATATCAACGGCGCCGTAGCCTCCCCCGGTATTATTCAGGATGCTGCAGTTCTGCACGGCCCCCCCGTTCATTTGGATGATCCCAGTGTTACCACTTACCGTGTTACTGATGACGATGCAGTTCTGGACCGTGCCCGCGTTCATGGCTATGGCGCCGCTGTTTCCCTCGCGAATCGTCAAGCCATCAATCGTGGCATTGGTCACCGGTGAGCTGCCGTACAGGGTGATGTCGAAAATCTGGCAGGTTCCCGAGGAACGGCGCACGATCGTGTTGGAGGCGCCATTGAGGCCGCGTATTGTGGTGCCATTATTGAGCGATACGGCGTTGGTAACGTTATAGGTGCCATTGCTGACCAGGACGGTTGTGTCCAGCCCCACGTCGACCGCTGCCTGGATATTTGTGGCCGCCCTGGCCCAGGTGGCATAGGGCCACTGCTGCAGTCCATTGGTCGTCACATACGCCACGCTGTTTGAGGAATAAATCCGGATGTAAGCGGTCTTCAGTTGGTTGGTCGAATTGCCCGAAGCATTGGTGACCGTAAGCTGGACTGAATACAGTCCCGGCTCGGAATAGAAGTTGGTCACCACCGCCAGGCCGGCGCCAGTCAGGTCGTTGGTCCCGTCGCCATTGAAGTCCCAACCGTACCAGGTGATATTGGTGTCAGGTCCACCCACTGCGGCTGTGAACACCGCCTGCAGGGAGTTGCTACCGGTGGTGGTTGGGGTTGAGAAGTTACAGACGAAGGCGGGAACATTGGTCATCTCGTATGCGCCCATGTCGTAGACGGCGATGGTGTCTCCGTCTCCGTCCAGGGGCCGGGGATTCCCGTCCAAGTCAATGGTGACGGAAGCAAGGGTTGTCCCGGAATCGATACAAGGCGAACCCGGCCTGAGATGGTAGTCTTTGCCAGCCAGATCTTTTAACAGCGGATCGAGCGCGGTGTTTCCGCTCACCCCGGTTGTCAAGGTTGGTGAACAGGAATACCCGGTCGTGAATGTGCCGCTGATGTCGGGGCCCGACGGCGAAGTATTGAAGTAGATAATCGTGTTGGTGATGGTCACGTTGCCGCCAACGGTCTGAAAGAGCGCGCCACCCGAAGTGACGGCGCTATTGGAGACGATCGTGCAGTTTTCAATTTCGCTATAAGCCGCGTAAAATGAGACTCCCCCGCCTTGAGAGGATCTGTTGCGGGCGATCAGGCAGTTGCGAATCACGCCGCCGCTGCAACTGTCGATCTGAATGCCACCGCCCCATCGGCCTGCCGAGTTGTTGGTGATGGTGCAATTGACCATCAAGCCAGTTGATCCCGTTAGACGCATACCCCCACCGTCGGAACTTGTGCAGGCATTGCCGGCGATGAGGCAGTTGGATACCGTTCCGCCCGTCATGCTGATACCCCCGCCGTAGGTTGGTGAGGAGTTGCTGCTGACCACGCAGTTCATCACCGTGCCTGCGGACATCTGGATTCCCCCGCCGGAAGACGCCGAGTTGTTGTTGGTGAAGGTGCAGTTTTGAACTGTGCCAGCCGTCATATTAATTCCGCCTCCCAACAAGGTGGCGGAATTACCCGCGAAGGTGCAGTTGGATACCGTTCCGCCCGTCATATAGATTCCGCCATCCGTCGCCAGGGAGTTCCCCGTAAAGGTGGAGTTCCGCACCGCGCCGGCGGTCATATAGAGAGCCGCCTGGCCCAGGGTATTACTGACGACCACGCAGTTCTGCACCGTGCCACCGGTCATATAGATGGATCCGTTCGCTCCCGGTGAAGAGTTGCTGACAATGGTGCAGTTCTGCACCGTGCCGGCGGTCATGTAGATGGCGCCATTCGTTGAGCCACGGAGGGTGAAGCCGTCGATTGTGGCATTGGTGACTGTGGTGCCACTGTAAGAACTGACATTGAAAATCCGGTTTGTGACGCCGGAACGTTGCACCACCGTATTTGCGGCGCCATTCACGCCGAGCAGCACCGTGCCATTATTGAGCATGATATCAGCGGCGGCGTTATAGGTGCCATTGGAGACCATGACGGTCATGTTTGGGCCAACGTCAATGGCGGTCTGGATATTGGTGGCCGCTCTGGCCCACGTTTCATAAGGCCACTGCGACAGCCCGTTGGTCGCCACATAGGCCACAGTGCTTGAGGAATAGACGCGAATATAGGCCGTATTCAGTTGGCTGGTCGCATTGCCCGAAGCATTGCTGGCCGTGAGGAGGACCGAATACAGGCCAGGTGCGTAGGTATTGGTTACCACGATCAGGTTGGCGCCGGCCAGGTCGTTGCTGCCATCGTCATTGAAGTCCCAGCCGCACCAGGTAATGTTGGTGTCCGTTCCTGCCGCGAGAGCTGTGAAGATCACCTGCAGCGAATTCGTGCCCGATAGGGGCGACGCACTGAATGAACAGTTGAATGTTCCCGTGCTGCTGACGAACTCGTAGCACCCCATGTCCACCGACGTTCCCAGAAGACGCGGGCTACCATCGACGTTAGTGGCACTGCTCATCCACGTCAGGTTCGTGCCCGTATCGATGCAGGGTGATCCAAGCTTGACGTGGTAGTCGCCGCCTGCCAAATCCTTGATCTGCGGATCGAGAGCGGTGTTACTGCTCACTCCGGTTGTCAACGTCGGTGAACAGGAATACCCGGTCGTGAATGTGCCGCTGAGATCGTTGGTAGCCGCCGCTTTGTTGAAATAAACGATGGAGTTAGTCAGCCGGGGAGTCCCGCCGACGGTTTGCCAGATACCGCCGCCGACCACTGCGGCGCTATTTGAAACGATGGTGCAATTCTCGATCAGGGGACTGGAGTTGTAGACGGAAATTCCGCCGCCGCCACCACTGCCGTAGGGGGTGTTATTACGAGCAACCAGACAGTTGCGGATCAAGCAGGGGCTTGTGGTGTTGTCGAATTCGACCCCTCCGCCCCAGCGGCCCGCCGAGTTGTTGGTGATGACACAGTTCACGATCTGTCCGCCCGATGCGGTTCCGGTCAAGTGAATCGCTCCGCCGTCGTTCACTGCGGAATTACCGGTAAACACGCAGTTGGAGACCAATCCCGCACCGCTCATATTGATAGATCCATAGGATCCCCCGGAATTGTTGAAAATGCTGCTGTTCTGTACCGTGCCTGCACTCATTGTGATCGCTGAGCTGGAGGTATTGCTGCTGACAGTGCAGTTCTGTACCGTGCCGCCGGACATGTAGATGGCGGAGCTGGCGGAATTGCTCGTGATAATGCAGTTCTGGATAATGCCGCCGGTCATCTGGATGTTCCCGTTCAGCCCTGTCGCGGAGTTAGTGGTGATGGTACAACTCTGCACCGTGCCGCCAGTCATGTAGATGGCCATGGAGTCGCGGGTAAAGAGACAGTTACTTGCCGTCCCCCCGGTCATATACAAGGCCCCGTTTCCCGCCAGTGCGGAGTTGCTAATGATCGTGCAGTTCTGCAAGACGCCGGACGTCAGATAGATGGCACCATTCGTCGTGTCACGTATGGTGAAGCCGTCGATCATGGCGTTGGTCACCGTGGCGCCACTGTAGGTGCTGACGTTGAATATGCGGTTCGTGGTGCCGGAAGAGCGCACCATGGTACTGGCGGCACCGTTCACACTGCGCAACACCGTGCCGTTATTGAGCAGGACATCGGCGGCGACATTATAGGTCCCATTGGAGACCATAACCGTCATGTTCGGCGCCACATCGATGGCTGCCTGGATATTGGTGGCCGCCTTGGTCCATGTGTCATAAGGCCACTGCGACAGTCCGTTGGTCGCTACATACGCCACGTTGTTTGTGGAATAAACGCGAATATAGGCGGTCTTCAGTTGGCTCGTCGCGTTGCCTGACGCATTGCTGACCGAGAGGAGGACTGAATACAGGCCAGGGGTATAGGTGTTGGTCACCACGGCCCGGTTGGCGCCAGCCAGGTCGTTGGTGCCATCGTCGTTGAAGTCCCAGCCGTACCAGGTGATATTGGTGTCTGGCCCGGCCACGACGGAAGTGAAGACGACCAGCGGATTTGTACCCGATAAGGGGGAAGCACTGAACGAGCAGCGGTAGACTCCGGAGGTGCTGACGAACTCGTAGCACCCCATATCCACTGCGGATCCCTGGGAACGCGGGGTACCGGCCAGATCGGTGGCTCCGTTCATCCAGGTCTGGGTGGTTCCGGTGTCCGTGCAGGGCGATCCAAGCAGGAGTCGGTAATCCGAACCACCGGCGACATCCGTCAATTGTGGGTCGGCGCTCACGTTGCCGCCACCGGAAAGAAGGGGAGAGCATGAGTATCCAGTCAGGAGTGTGCCGCTGAGATCGTTGGAAGTCACAGCTTTGTTGAAGTAGACGATGGAGTTAGTCAGTCGCACCGTGCCTGAGGCGTGCTGCCATACCCCGCCGCCCGCGCCGCTCGTGTTATTCGAGACAATCGTGCAACTTTCAATCGCGGGACTGGGTGAGCCACTATTGCCCTGCGCGGAAATACCGCCACCGTTTGCGGCGGTATTTCGTGCGATGAGGCAATTGCGGATCGTGCCGTAACTGTCTTCGAACTCGACCCCACCGCCCCAGCGGTTGGCCGAGTTATTGGTGATGACACAGTTCGCAATCACCCCGTTGGCGGCCATGTGAACCGCTCCACCATCATTCAAGGTGGAATTTCCCGTGAATACGCAGTTGGATACCAAGCCCACGCCGGTCATATTGATGGCCCCATAAGTTCCTCCGGAGTTAGTGAGGAAACTGCAGTTTTGCACCGTACCGGCAGCCATGACAATGGAAGCAGCGCCGGCGGTATTGCTGGTGATGATGCAATTCTGCAGCGTGCCCGCGTTGATGGTCAATGCTCCGCTGTTGCCTTCGCGAAGGGTGAAACCGTCAAAAACGGCATTCGCATTGTTAAGCGTGAGAAGCGCGATGGTGCCGGAAGCCCGGCGTATGATGGTGTTAGTGGCACCATTCAGGCTGCGTACGGTGGTATTGGCGGTGACGCTGAGCGGACTGGTGATGTTGTAGGTGCCGTTGCTGACCAGGACGGTTCTGTTCGGCGCCAAGTCGATGGCCGACTGGAGATTTGTTAACGCCTTGTCCCAGGTGTTAAACGGTGGGGTAGGGATGCCGTTGGTGGACACGTAGATTGTGGTGGGAACCTGGTAGGTGGTCGTGCTGGGGAGGCCGAAAACATCAACTTCGCGGTAGATGGCGCCGTTGCCCGCGAAAGCCAGGCGGATCGCACAAACGTTCGAAGCAATCGCGCCGGTGGTGTCAGTCAATCCGATCACGGTGGAACAATTGCCGCCGGGATTGTAGGTGAAAGCATAGGTTCCAAACGAGTAGAAGACCGGATCGCCTTGGAATGCCAGAAACAATTCGTATTGCTGGGTGACACGGCCATTCGACCAGCCTGCGAACGTGTTGAGATTGGTAATGGTATAACCATTGGTGTTGACCGACGTGTTGAGGTAAAAGGTATTCGTCCAAGCGGTGTCGCAGCCGACACCGTCGGTGCCAAGCGTGTCCACAGCACCGAGTACCCCATTAGTCAGGGCTGCGGGAAGACCGTATTGTGGTGATGCCACAGGTGTATTGCTGGCCATCGTTGATTGTCCCCCGTTGACCAGATCGCTGGCGCTGCAAGGAAAGAATGCCTCCGATGTATTATTCGACGAGTTGGACTGAACGATGGTTCCAGTTGCCAAAACCGGAAGCAATCCTCCAGCGATCAAACCAAGAATCCCTTTATATATTTTGTATGTCATAATCCCCCCTTATTCCATTCTAACCTTATTGAATAAGTATCAAGACCCCCTGTCCCGATGCTTCAAATGCCCCCATGTCTACCGTGCCGCCGCTAATACGACTATGGCCACTCAGGTCCCCAGCCCCCGTCATCCAAAGCATGTTAAGACCCGCGTTTAGGCACGGGGAGATTCCCTTGATGCGGTAATCACCCTGATGCGCAGCCATAAACAGCGGGTCGCCAGTAATATTGCCGCCCACCCCCGCCACAAGATCCGGCGAACAGGAGTGCCCGGCATTGATCGTGCCGCCGATATTGGAATTGGTTGGCGCCGTGTTGAAGGTCACGATGCAGTTGGTCATCGCCGGATTGGCGCTGCCGTAATTATAGAGACCGCCACAACCATATGGCGGAAACCCGCTCCCGGTGCCCGCAGAATTTGAGACAATCGTACAGTTCTCAATCGCAGGGCTGACGCTGAATGACGAGATCCCGCCGCCCTGTTGGGCAGAAGTGTTGTGGGCGATCAGGCAGTTGCGGATCAGGCAGGGGCTTCCGGCGTTGTCAAATTCGACTCCACCGCCCCAGCGCCCTACCGAGTTGTTGGTAATAATACAGTTCACAACCTGCCCGCGGGCGTTAATGGAGATATGGACCCCACCTCCATCAGAAACAGCGGAATTTCCAGAAAACACACAATTGGACACCAATCCCACGCTGGCAATAACATCAACGGCGCCGTAGCCTCCCCCGGAATTATTCAGGATGTTGCAGTTCTGCACGGCCCCACCGTACATTTGGATGATCCCGATATTGCCGCTTACCGTATTGCTGATGACGATGCAGTTCTGTACCTTGCCACCATTCATGGCTATGGCGCCGTTGTTTCCCTCGCGAATCGTCAAGCCATCAATCGTGGCATTGGTGACCGGTGTGCTGCCATACAAGTTGATGTTTAAAATCGGGATGGTACCCGAAGAACGGCGCACGATGGTGTTGGAGGCGCCATTGAAGCCACGCAACACAGTGCCGTTGTTGAGCGAAATGGCATTGGTGACATTGTAGGTCCCATTGCTGACCAGAACGGTTAAGTTTGGTGCCACGTCGACAGCTGCCTGGATATTCGTAGCTGCTCTATCCCAGGTGTCATAAGGCCACTGCTGCAGCCCGTTGGTTGTCACGTACGCCACGCTGTTCGAGGAGTAGATGCGGAGGTAGGCATTCTTCAGTTGGCTGGTCACCATTCCCGAAGCATTGCTGACGGTGAGCAGGACTGAATACAGCCCCGGTGTGGAGTAGAAATTGGTTACTACCGCCAAGCCTGGGCCGGTCAGGTCGTAGGTGCCGTCGTTATTGAAGTCCCAGCCGTACCAGGCGATATTGGTATCCGGTCCACCCACCGCGGCCGTGAACACCGCCTGCAGGGAGTTGCTACTCACGGTGGTGGGTACGGAGAAGTTGCAAACGAATCCGGCAGCATTAGTCATCTCATAGGCGCCCATGTCGTAGATGGCAATGGTGTCTCCATCACCATCCAGGGGGCGGGGATTTCCCTCCAAGTCGGTGGTGACGGCCGCAAGAGTCGTCCCGGAATCGATACAGGGTGAACCCGGCTTGAGATGGTAGTCTTTACCAATCAAATCCTTTAACAGCGGATCAAGCGCGGTGTTTCCGCTCACCCCGGTTGTCAAGGTTGGCGAGCAGGAATATCCGGTCGTGAATGTGCCGCTCAGATCACCGCCCGACGGCGCGGTATTAAAGTAGACAATGGAGTTGGTGATGGACACACTGCCGCCTGTAGTTTGAAAGACGCCACCACCCGAAATCGCGGCACTGTTGGAGACGACCGTGCAGTTCTCAACTCCGGCATTGGCCGCGTAAAACGAGACCCCGCCACCACTCTGTGAGGATCGGTTACGGGCAATCAGACAGTTGCGAATCACGCCGCCACTGCAACTGTCGATCTGAACGCCACCGCCCCAGCGGTTTGCCGAGTTGTTGGTAATGGTGCAATTCACCATCAGGCCAGATGAACCCGTCAGACGCATACCCCCGCCGTCGGCGCTGGTGCAGGCATTGCCGGCGACGAGGCAGTTGGATACCGTTCCTCCCGTCATGCTGATACCTCCACCGTAGGTTGGTGCGGAGTTGCTGCTGACAACGCAGTTCATCACCGTGCCTGCGGCCATATTGATCCCGCCGCCAGCGGACGCCGCGGTGTTGTTGGTGATGGTGCAGTTTTGAACTGTGCCGGCAGTCATACTGATGCCACCGCCGGAAGTGGCGGCGGAATTACCCGTGAAGGTGCAGTTGGATACTGTTCCTCCCGTCATATAGATCCCGCCGTCAGTCGCCAGGGAGTTGCCCGTGAAGGTGGAGTTCCGTACCGCGCCGCCGGTCATGTAGAGAGGTGCCTGACCCAGGGTGTTGCTGGCCACCACGCAGTTCTGTACCGTGCCACCGGTCATATAAATGGATCCGTTCGCCCCGGGGGAGGAGTTGCTGGTGATGGTGCAGTTCTGCACGGTACCGGCAGTCATATAGATGGCGCCATTCGTCGAGCCGCGGAGGGTGAAGCCGTCAATCGTGGCATTGGTGACGGCGATGCCGCCGTAGGAGCTGACATTGAAGATGCGGTTTGTGACACCGGAACGTCGCACCACGGTATTCGGCGCGCCGTTTACACTCAGCAGTACCGTGCCATTGTTGAGCAAAATATCGGCGGTGGCGTCATAGGTGCCATTAGTGACCATGACGGTCATGTTTTTCCCTACGTCAATGGCCGATTGGATATTCGTGGCCGCTTTGACCCATGTGTCATAAGGCCATTGCGATAATCCGTTGGTCGCCACATAGGCCACACCGTTTGTGGAATAGACATGGATATAGGCGGTTTTCAGTTGGCTTGTCGCAAGGCCGGAGGCATTGCTGACTGAGAGCAATACCGAGTACAACCCTGGATCGGTATAGGTATTGGTCACCACCCTCAAGCTTGCGTCGGCGAGTTCGTTGGTGCCATCGTTATTGAAATCCCAGCCGTACCAGGTGATGTTCGTGTCCGGTCCGGCCGCGTAGGCCGTGAAGACGACCTGTAGCGGATTTGTGCCTGACACAGTGGACGCGCTGAATGAGCAGCGATAGGCTCCAGCTGTACTGGCGAACTCATAGCATCCCATGTCCACGGTTGATCCCAGAAGGCGGGGGGTACCTGCCAGGTCAGTGGCACTGCTCATCCAGGCCAGGGTTGTGCCTATGTCTATGCAGGGCGATCCAAGCAGCAGGCTGTAATCCGAACCACCGGTGATGTCCGCCAGCTGTGGGTCGGTGTTGATGTTGCCATTGGTTCCCGCAGTGAGAAGCGGGGCGCACGAGTATCCGGGCGTAATAGTGGCGCTCAGGTCGGGGGCCGTTGTGGCTTTGTTAAAATAAATGATGGAGTTGGTCAGTCTTACCCCGCCGCCGTTGCCCTGCCATACCCCGCCGCCTGCACCAGCAGTGCTATTCGAGACAATCGTACAACTTTCGATTGCGGGGTTGCCGGCGTAGGCGGAAATACCGCCGCCATTCGCGCCAATGTTGCGCGCGATCAGGCAGTTGCGGGCTGTGCCGGAGGAGTTTTCAAATTCAACTCCACCCCCCCAGCGGCTAGCCGAGTTATTAGTTATGATGCAGTTTACAATCAACCCGTTAGCGGCCATGTGTACTGCTCCGCCATCATTCAAAGTGGAATTTCCTGCGAACACGCAATTGGAAACCAGCCCCACGCCGGTCATATGGATGGCGCCATAGGTGCCGCCTGAATTATTGAGGAAACTGCAGTTCTGTACCGTGCCGCCGCTCATGGCAATGGATGCAAGCCCGGCCGTGTTGCTGATGATAATGCAGTTCTGCAACGTACCTGCGTTCATGGTCATGGCCCCGCTATTTCCCTCGCGGATCGTGAAACCGTCAATCGTGGCGTTTGCAGTCACACTGAAAACCTGCGTTGTCGCGGAGGAACGACGGATGATCGTGTTGGAAGCCCCGTTTACGCTGCGCAGTACCCGCACGCTTGAAAGAGCGATAGCGTTGGTAATGTTATAGGTCCCGTTGGTAACCATGACCAGCGTGTTGGAAGGAATCGCGATGGCGTCTTGGATGTTGGAGGCCGCCGTGATCCAGTTGGTGTAAGGCGATACCGGCGTCTGGCCATTTTGTGCGACATAACCTGTATCGGCTTTGGCGGATATCCCCGTGAGCCCAAGCGCCAACCCCGTGATCATCAGGAAACCTTTGCTCCAAGATCGCAAAGATTTCAGGTTTGAAACCAAGCCAAAGCTAGACGTTTGCATTTTGTATAACATCCCTATCTCCGTTTTTAATTATAGCATCATAAGCAATAAATTACATGTTGAGTTAATCGCCTAAAATGAAGTTAACGCACTGCATAGATACTGCCTTCAGGGTAGGACTCATACGCACCCATATCGACTGTCTCATAAAGGATTCGCTTGTTACCGGCCAGATCTGAAACACCTGTCATCCAGGGCAGGTTCAGCCCTGCGGTGAGACACGGGGAGGAGGCTTTGAGGTGGTAATCGTCATGGCTCATATCCACGAACTGTGGGTCATCCGTGAGATTGGCGCTAACCCCGGCCACCAAATCAGGTGAGCAGGAGTAACCGGCGCTGATTGCACCATTGATATTGTCGTTAACCGGCGCCGTGTTGAAGTAGACGATGCTGTTGGTCATCCGTACGCTGGAAGAGACATAGGTTATCC
>Ga0118677_10011681_pt1 | contig 13080 bp, 10 predicted proteins | sample AliMusrvi5mmetaG_FD_86154 | JGI IMG/M metagenome (GOLD analysis project Ga0118677, IMG submission 86154)
ATGTGGCGCTTCACCCGCGACCGCCGCCGGCACGGCACGAACGAGCAGATCCTGGTCCGCGACGCGGCGCGGCTCCGGGCCTGGCAGGCGGGCAAGCCGGTGTTCGGCGGGACCTGGCAGCTCTGCTATGTCGTGCACAACGCGTTCCCGGCGCTGCAGTCGGTCCGCGTGGAGCAGCAGCAGCCCGACGGCACCTGGGTGAGCCAGCAGGAGTGCCTCACGATTGAGTTTCAAACCGCCAGCGCCCAGCCACGGGGCCAGATGCGACGCGAGCATGCGGCGCCGGTGGCCTGGGACGGCGACCGGGCGAAGCTGCCGCGCCTGCGCCTGGCCCTGATCGGCGTCGGCGAGGTGAGAATCGAGCGGCCGGTGCTGACCGACGGCATAACCACCCTGCCCGCCCGACTGGCGCGCGCGAACCTCGGGCGCCGGGCGCCGCGCCGCGGACTGCCCGAGTTGGACTGGTCCAAGCGCCAGGACATCCTCCCGCTGGCGTGGCCGTCCACTCGTCGGCCAGGCCGCTGATCCGAGCCCGCAGCCGGCGCGCGGGCGACCGTGCTGTGGGAAAATGGGCACAAAAAAAGCGGCCGGCTTGCGCCGACCGCTTTGAAGAGTGCTCTGGCTGGTTAGCTCAGAACTTGTAGGCCGCGCTCAGACGCACGTAGATCGGCGTCTGATAAACGGTCGGGGTGCCGAAGAACGGATTCGGCGTGCCCGAACCACCGTTCTCAGCGTACTGGTAGTACTCCGTCACCGTCTTGAAGTTGAAGACGTTGAAGATATCCGCACCGAAGGAGATCTTCTGACGGCCCCAGGCCGGCGTGTACTTGAAGCTCACATCCAGCTGCTTCGTCACCGGCGTGTTGCCGAGCGAGCCGCGGGGGACGAGCTTGCCGTTGTTGTAGAAGTAAGCCGCGCCGTAAGCCTGCAGGTTGGCGTCGTTGCCCGGATAGTAGCCGATCGCCAGCTTCGGCGTACCGGACTGCACCAGGGCATTGAAGCCCATCTGCCACTCGCTGTTCAGCTTAACCGCGCCGAAGAGCTTGATCTTGTGGCGGCGGTCGTTGGCGAGGTTACCCCAGCGGCCATCCATGAGCTGCGGATAGTCGTAGAGCTCGGTCAGGCCGGCATCGGTCTGGGCAATGTCAGAGAGGACGTAGCCTTCGTCGTTACCCCAGCTGTGGGAGAGGGTGTAGGAACCCTGCAGCCACCACTTGCCGTTGTTGCTCTTCTCGAAGAAGAACTCCGCGGCGATGTACTTGCGGACGGCCGGGGGCGCGATCTGGCCACCGTAGCCCTGCTGGTTGGCCGGGACGATGAACTGGCGCAGGCCCTTGCCGTCGCCGAGGTCAGCCCAGATGTTGAGCGTGTGGCCAGGGTTGGTCAGCACGTCAACGTAGGAGCTGTCATCACCGGGGACGACATCGGCGCCGATGTCCTCGATGAAGTGGGTCATCTCGCGATAGGTGCCGCGCACGCCGGCGGTCCAGTCCTTGTTCACCGCGGTCTGATAACCAACGATGACTTCGTCCTGGTACATCGGCTTGAGGTCCTGATTGACGATCGTCTTCGGGTCCTTCAACGCGCCGTCTTCACCGGGGAGGACGTAGTGGGCACCGAGCTGGGCGCCAACCGTCGGCAGGTGGGTCGTCGCGTCGACGCTGTTCAGCACGTAGTAGTCCTGGGTGTAGATTTCACCACCCGAGAACCGGATGTTCGTGTTGTTCGCGATCGGCATCGTGTAACGGCCGTAGGTCGCGAACAGCTTGGAGCGGTCGTCCTTGTTGATGTCGAACGTCGCGCCGAGGCGGGGAGCCCACTGGTTCTTCAGGTCGACGAAGCTCTGGCCGACCTTGTTCATGTTATTGAACTCGTCGTTGCGCAGACCGAGGCTGAGCAGCAGGCGCTCGTCCATCAGCTTCCAGTTGTCCTCGATGTAGTAGGCCTTGGAGATCGTGGAGAAGTGACCGTTGTTGCCGTAGATCTGCTCACGGACGTACTGGGTCGCGCCGACGGGAACCGTGACACCGTTGACCCGGGTCACGCCGCCGGTCGCCGGGTAATAGCGGTAGTAGATGCCGCCACCGGGATAGGACGTGACCGTGTCGGATGACGTGTCTTCACGATCATAACCGATGCGGAGCGTGTGCGCGCCCATGAGGCTGAAGCGGTACGTGAGGTCCACGCGGTAGGATTTGCGCTTATCCTCGAGCGAGGAGAGGAACGTCGAGCTGCCCGAGATGACCTTCGAGGGGGGAACCCGGCTATCCACGACGTAAGGCACGCCGTTGTAGTCCGAGGCCGCCGCCGTGCCTTGGCCGTAGAGGGCGGTGACCGTGAAGTCCGGCGTGAACTGGCCCGAGTAGTTGGCGATGAAGTCATGGCCACCACGATCGGAGTACGTCAGACCGTGCGAGGCGCCGATCTGGCCGGTCGCGTCGTTATAGTCCGAGGTGTTCGTGTCGATCCGGCGCTTGTCCGAGATGCCGGTGATGGCCAGCGTCTGCGTGTCGGTGATGTTCCAGTCGAGCTTGCCACCCCAGAACGGATCCTTCGAGTTGGAGGTGTAGTACGTGCTGATGGATCCCGCGTCCTCGTGCTTCGTGTCGCGGGCATTGTACAGGCCGTAGTAGAACAGCTTGTTCTGGATGATCGCGCCGCTGACATACACGTTGGCGTTGTAGCTCTGGTTGTAGTCGCGCGACGTATCGATGAAGAGCGCGCCGTTCGAACCGATCGAGCTGGGAGCCCGGGCCGCGAGAGCGGACGGCTCGAAGTAGACATTGGCGCCGGCGTGGAAGGTGTTGGAACCGCTCTTCGTCGTGGCGTCGATGACACCACCCGTGGAGCGACCGAACTCAGCCGAGTAACCGCCGGTCTTGACGACGAACTGGTCGTAGAACTCGAACGGAACCGACCCGCCGCCCAGGCCATTGCGGAAGTTCGTCAGGTTGAAACCGTTCACGTAGTAGGCGTTCTCAGCGACGGACGAACCGCCGAAGGAGGCCAGCGTACCGAAGGCCGCGATGCCTTGGCTGGTGCCAGGGGCAAGGAGGGCCACCGCGGTGGTGTTGCGCTCCACGGGGATCTGCTCGACCTGCTGCATCTGGAGGATGGTGACCGACTCAACGCTCGAGACGTCGATCGGCGAGATCGCCGAACCCGACACCACGTATTTTTCCAGCTTGAGGGTCTGGTCCGCCGTCTGCGCGAAGTTGACCGCGGTGCCCGTGCCGGCCTTGACGCCAACACTGCCCTGGGTCTGCTCAGCAAGGCCAGGGGCCTTCAGCGTGACCGTGTACGTGCCAGTCGGCAGGCCCGGAATGATATAAGAACCAGACGAATCCGGAGTTGTACTACGCTTCAGGCCGGTGCCCGTGTTTTCAACCGTGATCGTGCTGCCAGAGGCCGCGCCAGCGATGGTACCAAAGATGTTACCTTGGACGTTGCTCTGCGCGTACACGGACGTGACTCCCGCGGTGAACGCGGTGATCGTAACTGCAGCCATCAGAACCGAACCGGAGGTCAGCATCGACACTCCAATACGGTGAACCTTAAACAGTATCGCTACTGCCCTACTAAGGGAACGCTTGTTCATAGTTGTGTGGTGTTTGTGTGGTGTTCGGAACATGGGAAGTGACCCATGCCGCTTCTATTCGTCGGAAAACGGAGCAGGCAGCCTGCCTTCTGGCAACAATTTTGTTAGATTATGGTTAAGTTGCGGTGAACAGCCGTTTTTCCACGTCTAATTGTGATTCGTCGGTCTTCCATCCCTGGCGTATCGGCTACATCGATTCAAATTGGCTACCCGTTAATCCAAGTTTCTTCTGAATGATCTTCCATAGAGTAACTTAGCCACCCAGAGTCCGGAACCAACCAGAGCAGGCTGCGTGTCGCTTCCCAACCCCATCCCACCTAATTTCTTCCCCGGCATGGCGACCTTGCTGAATTCCACGCACGACCCCAACCGCCTGAGCTGGGTGGAAAGCGCCAACGATTCGGAAGGTGATTTTCCGCTGCAGAACCTGCCCTTTGGCGTTTTCCAGACATCAGGGACTGAGACGGCGCGCATCGGCGTGGCGATCGGCGATCAGGTGTTTGATCTGGCTGGCGCATCCTCCGACGGATTGATCCCGGATGAGGTGCGCCGGGCCTGTTGTCAGCCGAGCCTCAATGCCCTGATGGCGCTCGGACCGACGAATTGGACTGCCCTGCGGGCTCGATTGAGCGAATTGCTGGGGGCCGACACGTGTCCTCCGGGCCCGCTGCGCGATGCCGTGTGGCGGCGGCTGTCGACGCAGACCGCGGTTCGAATGCTCGTTCCCGCCAGAGTGGAGAACTTCACCGACTTTTACGCGTCATCCTTCCATGCGGCCACGGTTGGCTCGATGTTTCGGCCGGACAGCCCCCTGTTGCCGAACTACAAATGGGTGCCGATCGGATACCACGGCCGCGCCTCCTCCATTATAATGAGTGGCACCCCGGTTCGGCGTCCACTCGGTCAACTCAAGCTCCCCGATCAGCCGGCGCCGGTGTTCTGCCCCACCCGGAGCCTGGACTACGAACTGGAATTGGCCGCCTACATCGGCCCCGGCAACCCCCTCGGTTCACCGATCCCGGTCGCCCGAGCCCGTGAGCATCTCTTCGGCGTCAGCCTGCTCAACGACTGGTCCGCCCGTGACATTCAGTCGTGGGAATACCAGCCGCTCGGCCCGTTTCTCGCCAAGAACTTTGCCACCTCCGTCTCCCCGTGGGTCGTGACCCTCGCCGCCCTGGAACCGTTTCGCGCGCCAGCCCTGTCCCGCCCGGCCGGAGATCCGGCCCCTTTGCCGCACCTTGCGGACCCCGGCGATCAGGCGGACGGAGGGCTGGACGTGGTTCTCGAGACCTTGCTCCTGACCTCCCGGATGCGCGCCGCCGGGGAGTCGGCGCACCGGCTGTCACAGGGCAATTTCTCCGCGATGTACTGGACCCTGGCCCAGATGGTCGCGCACCACACCAGCAATGGCTGCAATCTCCGCCCCGGCGATGTGCTCGGCAGCGGCACGGTCTCCGGCCCCGAGCCGGCTTCCAGTGGTTGCCTCCTGGAGTTGACCCGCGGCGGCACCCGGCCGCTGCCGCTGCCCGGCGACGAGGTCATCCTGCGCGGCTTCGCGCAAAAACCGGGATTCCGCCGCATCGGACTCGGGGAATGCCGGGGACTGATCCAACCGGCCGGAGCCTAGTCGGCCCCCACGGCGGGCGCCGGGAAAGGATCGTCACCCGTCCCGGGATCTTCCAGCCTGCGTTTCCATGAAACCCCGTGCTTTGCTTTCACTCGCCCTGATTGGACTAGGCTTCGGCTCCACGCTGCTCGGCGCCGTGCCCGACAAGGAAAAACTGAAGCAGGAACTCGCAAAGATGGAGGACGCGTTCTGCGGCATGGCCCGGGAAAAGGGAATTCGGGCGGCCTTCGAGCACTTTGCCGCGCCCGATGTGGCCTTCATCGACACCGACCCGCGCAAATACCGGGGCCTTGCCGCCGTGCGCGCCCGCATCGGTCCGGACCGGCCGGGATCAACCCTGACATGGTCGGCCACCTTCACCGACGTGTCCGACGACGGCACGCTCGGCTACAACTACGGCCGGTACGAGTCCCGCCGCACGCTGCCGAACGGACAAACCAGCGTCCACACTGGGTGGTTTCTGACGATTTGGAAGCGTCAGCCCGACGGCACCTGGCGGTACGTCATGGATAATGGCGCGCCGGACGAGCCGCCGGCGCTGACCTCCGCCACGCCCAAGCAGGAGTAGCCGATCTCGGCTTTCCGCCCCGGTCAGGGCAGCTTGGACTCGGCCACCTTCTTGGTCTGCGCCGCGCGGTAGCCGTCGAGTGCGGTCTTGATCGCCCCGTTTTCGAGGGCGAGCACCGCGCCGGCAAAGAGGGCCGCGTTCACCGCGCCGGCCTTGCCGATGGCAAACGTCGCGACGGGGATGCCGCCGGGCATCTGGACCATTGAAAGCAGGGAATCGAGTCCCTTCAGCGAGGCCGATTCCATTGGCACGCCCAGCACCGGCAGCGGAGTGAGGGCCGCGGCCACGCCCGCGAGGTGGGCCGCGCCGCCGGCCGCCGCGATGATGACCTTCAATCCCCGGCCCTGCGCGCCGGAGCACCATTCAAAGGCCAGCTGCGGCGTCCGGTGCGCGCTGATGACCCGTTTTTCGTACGCGACCCCGAGCTGATCGAGCGTCTGCGTGCAATGCTGCATCGTCTCCCAGTCCGACGTGCTGCCCATGATGATACCGACAAGAGGAGTTGCCATGGGCCCAAGCTAACCAGTGCCCGCTTCCCGCTGTCAGCCCAGAAATTTATTTTCGGGCTGACCGCAGGGGCGGTGGGCGCTCCTAGACCAGGGAGACGCCCTTGGGCACGCGGACCACGGTGGTTCCCGCGATCTTGTCGTGCCACGACTGCTTCCCGTCGTCGAAGGCCACCCAGATGAAGCCGAGGCAGAGCACCGCGAGCGAGAGGAAGCAGCCCAGGGCCCGCACGATGGCGGTGGACCAGTCCAGCTCCCGGTCATCCAGGCGCACCACCTTCAGGCCGCAGACGATGCCGCCGATGGTCGTGCCGCGCAGCCGCCACATGCAGGCGCCGTAGGCGGCCATGATGAGCAGGAGCGACTTGCCCGGTGACGGCACCACGGTGAGGACGAGGCCAACCAGGATCAGGTCGATCAGCAGGGCTGCGATCCGGATCCAGAAGCCCGCGCGCGGCAGGGTTGACGCCGACAGGACCGGCGGCGTCGACACCGTCGCGGGGACCATCCCGGCCAGTGTCGGAGCCGAGCCATCAGCCGGCGCACCCGGCACGGGCGGCACCACCACCGGGGCCGCGGGCTTGTCGCGCTTCATGCCGAGGAGGAGCGTGTAGACCACCACGCCAAGGCCGATCCAGCTGAAGAGCTTGTAGAGGATGACACCGAGGAACGGCACCGTGTAGAGGAACAGCACGATCACGCCGCCCACGAGCACCGTGAGCGCCGGATGCTTTACTCCGAACAACCCGGTGATCCGGCGGCCCAGCCAGGACAGCATGACGGCCTTGCCGAACAGCCCGGTGAAGAACAGCCCCGCCAGCAGGAAGGGCAGGACCGCGATGCCGATGCCGGTCAGGATGAGCAGGAGGCACGCGATCGGGGCCAGCAGCACGGTCAGCAGCGCCGCCAGGATGGAATACCCCGGGCGCTGCTCGAGGGTCTCGACGCACTTGTCCATGCCCCGGCCGAACAGCAGCGCGAGGATCACGTAGAAGGCCAGGAAGCCGAGGGCGATCCACCAGGCCCACATCAGGTGCGGGGCGAAGGCGAGCGGCCGGGCGTACAGGACGCAGTTCACAAACCAGCTGTGCAGCCATTCCAGGTTGGCGAACACGCCGCCGAGCGCGACGTTCGTGACATGGCCGTGCACCACGGCCTTCGGGTCGCGCGTCACGCTGCCGCCGATCGTGACCACATCGCCCTTCACCTCGGCCTCGGGCCCGAGGTCCGCGCTGCCGAGCACGACCACGACGGAGTCACCGACCTTGCCGTTGACGTAGGTGTTGCCCAGGACCGAGACGGTGGCGTTGCCCACCGGGCCGGTCGCGCGGGTGTTGCCGAAAACCGAGACCACGGAGTCGGCGACCTCGCCCTCGCTCGTGGCATTCCCCATGACGGACACCACGACCTCGGCCTTCTGGCCCTTGCCGAGGTAGGAGTCGTGCCCGACGTTGACGATCTCATTGTCCCGGTCGGCATCGCTCTTGAGCCGGATCCGCCGTTGATGATGCGACGGCGCCTCGCCCGAGGTGGGCTCGTCGAGACGGCGGAGCTTGGGCTCCTCCGTCGACGGCGCGGCGGTCGCCGCGGAAACCGGGGCGGAAGCAGGCGCGGCCACAGTGACCGGCGCCGCGGCCGGAGCGGGGGCTGGCTCGGCGGGGGCCGTCGCCGCCGGTGTGACAGTGGTCGCGGGCGTCGGAGCGGGAACGGCGGGAGCGGCGGGAGCGGCCACAGCGGCCGGGGCCACCTTCTCCGACCCGGAGGCGGGTGTGGTGGCCGGCGTGGCGGGCATCGGCGACTGCTGGGCGAAGGAGACCAGCGCCAGGCTGATGCCCAGGGTCAGGGCGGCGCTAAGGAAAAGTTGGCGGGGAGACGTGTTCATGGGAAATGCGGGGGGTTAACGGTTGGCGTAGAGGGTCCGGTAGGCGGTGGCGCCCAATCCGAACAGGGCGGCGTACATCGCGCCGACAAAGGCCAGGCCGCCGTAGAGCCAGAGCGGGGGGATGCTGCGGTAAAGGGTGCCGGCGCAGGCGCTGATGCCCTGCACGATGGAGGCGCCGGTTCCGATCCAGGCCTGCGGGGCGCTGAAGGCGCTGGCGAATTGGGCGGAGTCGAAGCCCGCCATCACCCAGACCGTGGCCATGAGTACCAGCTTGGCCACGGCCGCGGAGCTGATCAGGAAGGCCACGCGGGCCGGCATCGGCCACTGGGCGAACGACTGCCGCCACCAGGGGCGGGCGGCGCGCGCCTCGATGGCGGCGAGCACCCGGCCCTCGAGCGTGCGCGGGGCGCGGTGGAGCGGGACCGAACGCAGGGTCCGATGGATGGTCTGGGCGAGTTCCTCAGGAGAAGGTTTCATGGCGCTCACGAGTTGAAATGTTCGGCCCGGGCGCCGCTGCGCGCCAGGATCTGGGCCAGGGCCGCGCGGGCGCGGAGAATGTCGGTCTTCACTTTGGCGAGGGACACGCGCAGCTTCCGCGCGATCTCCTCATAAGGCATGTCCTCGAAATGGAACAGCACCAGCGGCACCCGCTGGTGTTCGGGCAGCTTCGCCAGCGCCTCCTCCACCAGCTGCCGGCGGTCCTCGGCGTCCACGTCCGCAAAGAACGTGTCCGGCGCCGCAAACTCGACCTCCGGTTGGTCCGTCTCGCTCCCGCCATCCTCGCGCCGGAACTCCGAGAAGAACCGCCACCGGTTGCGGTAGCGGGAAAGGTGGTTGAGCGAGAGGTTGGTCGCGACCGTCTTCAGCCAGCCGCCGGCCGTCGGGCTCGAGGCCAGGTTGTCGAAATGCTCATGCGCCTTCAGGAAGACTTCCTGGGAGATGTCCTCCGCCTGCGCCTCGTTTTTCACGAGCCGCACCGCAGTGGAGTAGACCATGTCCTGGTAGGCTCGCATGAACGTGGTAAAGTCAGCCGGAGGGATCAGCCCCGAGGGTGGTGTTTGCACTGGAGGTTCATCGTTCATGCCCAGAACACGGCCCCGGCCGGAAAGTCGCACTTTCTTCTGACTCCCCAAACTCCACAGGGCGAGCGCATAAGCCCTCCGGCCTAGGCCGGCCCCGGCCCGGTGGCCTTGGTCACGGGCAGGCTAACGTCGGCAATTAGCCGCCGTATTGCTCCATTTGGAGTAACCTGCCGCCCTTGCCAATTCCAACCCCCGGGGGAAACTGCCGAAAACGTTCCCCCATGGCTACCTTCCTCACCCCCGACCCCAAGATTGAATCCGCGGTTCGCGCCAAGGGCGAACAGCTCTTTGCGCTCATGGACCAGCAGCCGCCCCCGGCGCTGTTCTCCAAGAAGGGCGCCTATGCCCGGCTGATGGAATGGTCGATGAAGGACCCGGTCTTCAAGACCCAGCTCTTCCGCTTCGTCGACGTCCTCCCCTCCCTCAACACCTCCGCCGAGATTGTCCGCCACCTCCAGGAGTACCTCGGCGACAAGGCCGTCGCGCTCAACCCGGCCCTGAAGGCCGGCCTCGCCGCGTCCTCGTTCGCCCCCGCCCTGGTCGCCGCGCCGGTGAAGGCGCAGATCGTGGACATGGCCGGCCAGTTCGTGGCGGGCCAGACCGGTGACGACCTGATCAAGCAGATCCGCCGGAACGCCAAGCTCGGGCTCGCCACCACGATCGACCTGCTCGGCGAGACCGTGGTCAACGACGCCGAGGCCGACGTCTTCCTGCGGCGCAACCTCGAGGTGCTCGACTCGGTCTCGAAGTTCTTCGCCGCGGAGCCCTCGCCGGCGTTCAGCGATGTCGGGCCGAAGGGTCCGATCCCGCGCCTGAACCTCTCCGTCAAGATCTCGGCCCTCACGCCCGACGTCCATCCCGCCGACCCGGAGAACTCCATCGCCGCGCTGAAGGAGCGGCTCCGCCCGATCCTGCGCCGCGCCACGGAGGTCGGGGCGCTGATCAACTTCGACATGGAGAGCTACAAGCTGAAGGACCTCACGCTCGCCCTCTTCAAGTCCATCTTCGAGGAGCCGGAGTTCCGCCAGCAGCCCGCCATCGGCATCGCCCTGCAGGCCTACCTGCGCGACTGCGAGGCCGACCTCCGCGACCTCGTCGCCTGGGCCCGGCGGCACCAGCGCCCGCTGAACGTCCGCCTCGTGAAGGGCGCGTACTGGGACTACGAGACCATCATCGCCCAGCAGCGCGGCTGGCCCATCCCGGTCTGGCAGCGGAAGCCCGAGTCCGACGCGAACTATGAGAAGCTCACGGTGTTCCTGCTCGAGAACATCGACCTCATCACGCCCAACTTCGCCTCCCACAACGTCCGCTCCGTCGCCCACGCCATCGCCCAGGCCGAGCGCCTCGGCGTCGACCCGCGGGCCTACGAGTTCCAGGCCCTCTTCGGCATGGCCGACGAGCTGAAGGTCTCGCTGCTGAAGATGGGCCATCGCGTCCGTGAGTACTGCGCCATCGGCGAGCTCCTGCCCGGCATGGCCTACCTCGTCCGGCGCCTGCTGGAGAACACCTCCAACGAGGGCTTCCTCCGCATCAAGAACATGGGCGAGGCGACCAAGGAGCAGCTCCTCGGCAACCCCGCCGCCGCGATAGACGCCGTCAACACTGCAGCGGCGAATTTTGCGTACAAGGCACGCCGCATCGGGCCGGTTAGAGTTTTATTTTTTTGAGGCACCCGCTGCCCTCAATCCATTTTTTCGCGGATTTCGCGCACGATGCGCTCGATCGACGGAATCGTGTTGTCCTCGAGCAGATCGGCTGCCGGTAGCGGGATATGCGGCGTGGTGATACGCAGAATCGGCCCGTCGAGGCTCCAGAAACATTCGTCGGCGACGATTGATGCGATCTCGGCGCCCCAGCCGCACAGCCGCGGGTTTTCCTCGACCGTAAACAAGCGGCCGGTCTTCGCCACCTCGCCAAGAATTGTCTGTGTATCAAGCGGCACCAGCGAACGCACATCGACCACGGTGGCGGAAATGCCGTGCTCTTTTTCAAGTATCGCCGCCGCATCGAGCGAACGATGCACCATCGAAGCCAGTGCAACGATCGTGCAATCCTTGCCGTGGCGCAGCACCTTGGCCTTGCCCAGCTCGTCGACGTATTCGCCGTCGGGCACTTCGCCCTTCATCGGATAAAGCGACTTCTGCTCGAAGAACAAGACCGGATTGGGATCGCGGACCGCCGCCGCCAGCAGGCCTTTGACGTCGGCCGGAAACGCCGGCGCGACCACCTTGAGGAATTGCAGGGGAATGTTCTGGTCCAAATTGGTCTTGGGCGCCTCCACCGGCTGCGAATCAGTCACAATGCTCATGACTTTCTTCTTGGTCGCCTTTTCATCGCCGAAAATCTCGATCGTGTTGCCATAGCTCTTCGACATCTTGCGCCCATCAATCCCCGGCAAGGTCGCCACCTCGCCCCGAATCACCGACTCGGGCATGACAAAAACTTCGCCAAATTGCCGGTTGAACGTGCCGGCGATGTCGCGCGTCATTTCGACATGCTGCTTCTGATCCTTGCCGACCGGCACGCGTTCGCCTTGCACGATCAAAATATCAGCGGCCATCAAAATCGGATACGTAAACAGCCCGGCATTTGGCTTGAGACCTTGGGCGGTTTTATCCTTGTAGCTATGCGCATTCTCCAACATGGGCAGCGGCGTAACGTTGGCCAGGATCCAGGTTAGCTCGGTTACCTGCGGCACATCGGATTGCCGGTAGAAAACTGTTTTCGCCGGATCCAATCCGCACGCCAGGAAATCCAATGCCACATCGAGCACGTTTTGCCGCAGCTCTGCCGGATTCGACACCGACGTCAGCGAATGATAATCCGCGATAAAATAAAACGCTTCGCCCGTTTGGGCTAATTCCAGGGCGGGCCGCATCATCCCAAAATAATTGCCGATGTGCAGTTTCCCGCTCGGTTGAATTCCAGACAAAATCCTCATACGGCCGTGAAGATAGAAAAGCCTGCGCTGACTGGCGAGGAAATAATCACCACGATTTTTCCGATCCCATTGTAGCCGTGAGCCTGCCCTCGGCTCCTGGTTCGGCGGCGGTCTCTGACCGCGCCGTATTCGCAGACCGCAGGTCTTGAACTTCCTTAGTGGAACGGGCGTCTCGCCTGTCTATTCAAACGACTGACAGGCGGGACGCCCTGTCCTGCTAATAAACGAGCGGCCCTTCGACAGGTTCGAGACGGATTCGCGACTCTGGTCGGAGATCAAGGTCCCGAGCACACAGTCGAGGGAGTCGCCCGTTTACCCCCGCTTCCATCGCCAACGTCGTCAGCGGATCGCAACCAGTAACACGAGTGTAGCAGCGTCCGTCCCGGACGCCTTCCCCGTGTGGCCAGAGCCCCGACAGAGTCGGGGCAGTTACACCAGCGATGAGCTTCGCTCCGAGCGGGGCCAGTCGCAGGGCTGCACAGCTTTTTGTCCGCCGCCACCAGCCTTGCATGTCAAAAGGAATGGGGATACAACCGGAGCATTCTGCAAAAAGGGAGAAGAGCCGATGAATCGCATCTATCAGGGCAAAGTCACCAGGGCCGAAAGCATCGCCCAGGAAGGCTCTGCTGCGGTGGCCAATGAATTCGATACCGGTAGTATTTTTCAGGTAGGACCGTATTTGTCCGAGGGTCATGGGAATATGTGCCAGATTCAATGAACTATTTTGCCCACACGAAAGAAAAGCCCGACGGCACCCCAGCACCGGCCACGGAATGGCAACCGCTGGCCGACCACCTGCGGAACGTCGCCGACCTCGCCGCCAATTTCGCCCGCCCGTTCGGACTGGAACAAGAAGCCCGCCTCGCCGGTCTGCTC
>Ga0118677_10011682_pt1 | contig 13079 bp, 10 predicted proteins | sample AliMusrvi5mmetaG_FD_86154 | JGI IMG/M metagenome (GOLD analysis project Ga0118677, IMG submission 86154)
CATGAAAACAATGGAGAACGATGGTTCCATAGTTTACCTGAAACAGGTGAAGGTCATTTGGCAAGTTCGCTCTATCAATTTGAACTGGAACGGGCAAAAGCTATTGTCGTAGCTTAAACTGGTCATCCTTTAATCCTTCCAAACATCAGTCACCCGAAAGCATAAAATGGAATTTTAAATTATAAAAGCTGAAATATTTAATGTCAGTAGAAAGAATTTTAGATTGAATATACACTAAATCAATAGACATTATAGATAATTTTGTAAAATAATATAAAAACCAAACTTAATAATATGAATATTAACAAAATAACTATTATCGGAGGCATCGGAAAAGACGGTCAGCCGGAAAAAGTAGAGCGCTTCGATTTGAAAATGGGCGACATTATCAGTATTGTTGGTCCTACGGGTTGTGGTAAAACAACACTTATTAACGATATTGAATTATTCGCAAATCGCAACACGCCATCAGAAAGGAGAATTTTAATAAATGACGAACCTATTCCTGAAGATTTTTCTTTTGACCCTTCAAAGCACCCCATCGCCTTAATATCTCAACACACCAATTTTTTATCTGACTTACCCGTAGGCGAATTTTTGAAAATACATGCTAAAATAAGAGGCTCCGAACACGCAGACCAGATGATAGAAGAAACTCTGGATTTTGCCAATCAACTGACAGGAGAGGCTATTATAAGAGAAACAGCCATGACAGAACTTTCCGGTGGGCAGACCCGGTCTTTGTTGATTGCTGATGCTGTTATAATCGGCAATTCACCCATCATACTTCTCGATGAAATAGAAAATGCGGGTATTCATAGAACCAAAGCCCTTAAGTTACTTAAAAAATACGAGAAAATCTTTGTTTTTGTCACACATGACCCACGGATAGCCTTGTTATCGGACTTCAGGATAATAATGAAAAACGGGGCTATGCAAAAGATGATTACAACGAACACCGAAGAAAAAATGGCAGCCATCGGCCTGAAAAAGATTGATGATGTGATGCTTGAATTCAGGAAGCGTATCAGGGCAGGAGAAGAAATTACAGATATGGTTTTTAGCGAACAAATGGAAGATTTAGCCGGTAGTTATCAAATTTATTTAAACAGGAGGAAAATATGAAGCTTATAATATTTGCAGGGCCACCTACATGTGGCAAAACAACAGTCATAAAACAAGTAATCCGCAGGATAATAAAAAAGAATCTCAAACCGGCGTATTTAAAAATTGATGTGCTCTATGCTGATGAAGATGAAGTGATTAACAAGGAATTTAATATTCCCACGAAGAAAATTTACTCCGGTGAGCTGTGTCCCGATCATTGTAATGTAGTGGTTCTTGACGAAGTTGTGGAATGGGCAGAAGAGGAAGGCGCCGACTTTTTGTTTGTAGAAACAGCCGGTTTGTGTTTAAGGTGCTCGCCTTATGTTGAAAATTCGTTGGGAGTTGTTGTTTTGGAGGCTACAAGTGGCATGAATCTGCCGAGAAAAATAGGCCCTATGCTCACCCTGGCAGATATAAGTGTCATCACAAAAATAGATTTGGTTTCACAGGCAGAACGCGAAGTATTCAGATACAGGATTCTGGAAGCCGCCAAAGATATTACAGTGGTGGAAAGTAACGCCCTCTATGGCATTGGCATTGACCCTATTGTCAGAGATATTTTAAAATCGAAAGATATAGAAAAACCCATGTTTCTTAAAGGCAATCCGCCAGTAGGTACTTGTACAATCTGTGTAGGCAAAAAGGAAATTGGCGCTAAAAATCATTTTGGCATTTTACGCACTATGGAAAACGATTTATTCTATGTTGGCGAATAATATGAAAAATATTTATCTCGATAACGCTGCTACAACCCCATTAGACAAAAGGGTATATGAAGAGATGTTGCCCTTTATGACAGACTTCTATGGTAATGCCTCCAGCTTGCATGCTCAGGGCACCCATGCCAAGGACTCGATGAATAATTACCGCTCAAAACTGGCAGGTTTTATCAATGCCCAACCCGAAGAGATTATCTTTACATCCGGAGGCACAGAAGCTAATAATATGGCTTTAAAGGGTGTTGCTTTTGCAAATAAAAGCAAGGGGAATCACATTATAGTTTCGTCCATAGAACATGATTGCATTTTAAATACCTGCAAATGGCTCGAAACACAAGGTTTTTTTATTACCTATTTGCCTGTTAGTGCTGATGGTATTGTTGACCCGGATAATCTGATTCGTTTTATAAACCATAAAACCATTCTGGTTTCGGTAATGCATGCGAACAACGAGATTGGAACTATTCAACCGATAGAAGAAATAGGTAAAATATGTAGCGCAAGAGATGTTCTTTTTCATACCGACGCCTGCCAGTCGTTTGGCAAAACACCTATAGATGTCGTTTCTCATCATATTTCTATGATGTCGCTCAATGCCCATAAAATCTATGGACCTAAGGGCGTTGGATGTTTATTTGTGAAAAGAGGAACACCGATTATTCCCTTGCTGCACGGGGGTGGACAGGAATTTGGCTTGCGCTCTACCACCGAGAATATCGCCGGCATATCAGGGTTTGTCAAGGCTGCCGAATTATGTATGGAAGAGATGGAAACAGAGACTAAACGGATTTCCGGCTTAAGAAATAAACTGATAGAGCACTTGCAAAACAACTTTGAAGAATTTTATATTAATGGAAGTCTGGAACAGCGTCTGCCTAATAATCTGAATTTTGCCTTAAGTGGTTTGGAGGGTGAAACCATACGGCTTTTGCTGTTGCTTGATGAAAAGGGAATAGCTGTTTCGGCAGGTTCTGCCTGTTCAAACAACGATACGACTAAAAGTGCCTCACATGTTCTTCAAGCTATGGGCAGGGACTCTTTTGAGGCCAGAGGAGCCATAAGAGTAAGCCTGGGACGGTTTAACACAGAAAATGACATCAAAGACTTTATTCAAATACTATCCGAGACCTTATCCCAATTAAAACCAATTTTTTCATAAATCTAATAAAAAAAATAAAAATGAAAATAGCTGATCATATAGGAGAACTCATCGGGAATACACCATTGGTACGGTTAAACCGTATTACAAAAGGCGCGTCTGCCACAGTAGTAGCTAAACTCGAATTTTTTAATCCCGCCTCATCTGTCAAAGACAGAATTGGCTGGGCCATGATTGAAGATGCTGAAAAAAGAGGATTAATAAATAAAAATACCGTCATTATAGAACCCACCTCCGGCAATACGGGTATAGCACTTGCTTTTACCTGTGCTGTAAAGGGATACAGATTAATGCTTACAATGCCTGAAAGCATGAGCCTTGAGCGCAGGGCTATAATAAAAAGCTTTGGCGCTGAAATAGTCCTTACAGAAGCCGCAAAAGGTATGAAAGGCGCTATTGCCAAGGCGGCTGAATTAGCAGCTAAAGCACCGAATTCTTTTATGCCCCAGCAGTTTATTAACCCTGCTAATCCTGAAATTCACAGAACCACAACAGCCGAAGAAATATGGAAAGACACTGATTGCAAAATAGACATTCTTGTAGCAGGTGTTGGAACCGGTGGGTCTATAACAGGGATTTCGGAAGTTATAAAAAAACGAAACCCGGCATTAATAAGTATCGCAGTAGAGCCTTCTGCATCTCCAGTTTTATCAGGAGGAATGCCTTCTCCTCATAAAATACAAGGAATTGGCGCAGGTTTTATTCCTGATATTCTGAACATGAAAATTATTGACGAAATCATTCAGGTATCTAACGAGAATGCTATAGAAACGGCCAAGAACGTTATAAGGCAAGAGGGTATTTTATGCGGAATTTCTTCCGGAGCTGCCATTTGGGCGGCCATACAAGTGGCTCAAAGAATCGAGAATAAAGGGAAATTAATCGTGGTTATATTGCCAGACACAGGAGAAAGATACCTGAGTACAGACCTTTTTAAACCCGAATGATGCGAATATGTAATCCGGGGTAAATTTTATTAAACTAAAACAAACAAAAATATGGAAACACTGACAAAAACAATGGAATTACTGCCTCAGTTAGATTGTGGCGTATGCGGATATAAAACCTGTGCTGATTTTGCCGATAGGGTTGACAAAGGAGAAGACGAGCTTAAGAAGTGCATTCACATCACAGATAAATTAAGTGAACAAGCCGATTCCAAGGCTTGTTTTATATGCGCCAAAGAAGGGGCCGGCATGGGTGATAAATTAGGGTGGGAAGACAGTCTGCAACGTGATTTTGATTTTATTTTAGATTGCTTCCCCAACGAACCGGGGCCTAAAGAAACTATATTGCCTTACAATCCTACATTGGTAAAGGAACTTGGTGTAAAAAAAGGAGATGTAATGATTGGTCGCCCTATGGGTATGTCCTGTGGTTGTCCGATAACACATTGCGGAGTCGTTTCGTCTGTTGATGCCCGGAACGGCGTCATTTACTGGAATGTTACCGGTCCGTTGAGGCCGCGTGCAGAAGGTTTTGTTGATATCGGTTATTATGTGTCACAGGCCTATGAAGGCATTATCAAAGAATCGAAGGCAGAAATAAAATTAGGTATACGCTATTGGTTTTTACCTCGGCGTTGTATGCTTCAATGGCGTCATAGTGGCCTGGTGAATGCTGTAACCAAATTAAAAGATGGCAGTTATAAGGTAAGAATTGAAGGATTGCTGATTGGTTGATGTTTTTTTTAGTTTTTCTTTTTGGCTTGCGCTGCCCCTTGGTCCCATTTCGACATGCTCACTTCGACTGGCTCAGTGCAACGCAATGCAACGCCTAAAGGGGAAGCCTCGAACGCTATCATCTTTAACATTTTTTCTATTATACCTATATTCTTATTCAACCCTTTCCGGGTTGTACTCTCGTTTTCATTTTCACACCACAGGTTTCACCTGTGGCTAATAATATTCAATCCTTTCAGGATTGGGGGACTATGTGGTTCATAATGAGGATCTATTTGTTTTCTGCCGATTGTGAATTGCCGATTGCCGACTATCTTCAGTTCTATTTCACAAACCTAACAGTCCTCACCTCATTGCCTCCATCTTTTACACTCAGCACATAAAAACCCTTTGCAAGTGTTTGTGTATTAATTTGTATGTTGTTTGTGCCCGAATTAACCTGTTTGTTCGATTGTATTAATTCTTGCCCCAGCAAATCAATCACTTTTATTTGGATTTGTTGGGCTTTGGTGGTAGTGAAAATTAATGTTGCATAATCCAATACTGGATTGGGGTAGACAGATATTTGAGTGGATGCATTTTGCTCATTAATAGATGTCATTTCCACATACTCATTAATTATGGTATTGGTAACAACGGGTGCATTATAATCGAAATATATATATGCGGTGTTTTCAATCTGAGTCCCCAAAGCTAAATTTGCTTTGGGTTTAATTTTATACTGCACAAAACCTTTAGATCCAGATTCGTCACTGGCGCTATCTGGCAACATTATATTGGGGAAGTTTAATGTAAGCACATTGCCAGTTAATGAAGCAATATTATTGTGACTGTAGTTTATGACCTTAAAAGTCTCCAAATCTAAATCAGGGCTAAGTGTATCAACCAACTTGATATTGAAAGCCGGTGCTGTTCCGGTATTCTGAAAGTGAATGGTATAAGTAAAATAATCATTATACCCGGAAAGTACATTTACAGGATACACCTCTTTCATATTTGGATCATACGAATTTAATACGGAATAACAATACTGATAGGTATTGTTACTTACATTAAAGTCGCCTGAAGTAGGTGTAACATTAACATTAACACATATTAAATCCCCTGCTTGTGCAGATGTATTTGTTATAAAATTTAAACCAAAATCATGTGTGTTGTTAACATTGCTAAAATCAGCTATTGAATAAGTAAACTCATTGCCTGAAACTAATGGGGTAAGTGCTCCTATTGCAGGGCCAAGATATGTTACCGGTCCTGATACAGTGACCAAGACCTGTCCACTCACACCGGCACCACAATTTAGGTTATACCACTGTTCCATGCTTCCGGCTACAATTCTTAAAACATGATGCTGCCCAGGAAAAACCCATCCTGTTGTTACTACAGATTGAACACCAACATCAAATCCCGACTTGCAGGCAATTGCGAAATTTACTTCATTTACCATTGGGTTTAAAATGGTTGTAGTAACCACAGAATCAATACCCGGATGGATGCATTGTGCAGTAAAAGGCATATTGGCAGTATCAATTACGACTGTATATATCCCTATCGGTTGCACAAAATTATAATCGCCACCTGTAAATGAATTTATTTGTGCTATTAGATTATTATTGTTATCATAAAGTTTTATGGGAATATTTGCCAAACCCAGGTCTCCGATATCTTTCACACAGTTGGCATTACTATCTTTATAAATATAACCAGAGATATAATTTGCCTCAATACATCCATTGGGGTTATTAATCGAATCCCCCTGCACACAAAGCGGATAAGCCAAAGTGGCAGAATTCATCGCACTGATATAATTGGGTAAGCAAGAAAATGAGTTTGAGTCAATATCAAATTCACCATTATAAAAAGAATTATTGAAAACTGCAAAACAGAAAATATTGTTATTGCTACAATTTAAGGCTTTCAGAGAACTCTGTAAAGGTGGAAGGCTCGTTAACTGATTGTGGGAACAATTTAAGTCAAATAGTGAATTGGGCAAAGTCGGAAGACTTGTTAACTGATTGTTGTTGCAAGCTAAACGTTGTATTGTATTGGGTAAAGCAGGAATACTTGTTAATTGATTGTAAGAACAATTAAAAATTTTCAGGTTATTGGGTAAAGTTGGAATACTTGTTAATAGATTGTTAAAACACCATAAATTTTCCATGGAATTGGGCAAAGCCGGAAGGCTTGCCAACTGATTGTTGTAGCAGGCTAAATCGCCTCCCAGATAATGAGGCAAAGTAGGAAGACTTGTTAGCTCATTGTTGTTGCAATATAAATAGTACATGGAATCGGGCAAGGCGGGAAGACTGGTCAACTGATTGTTGTTGCAATATAAAATGTTTATAGAACTGGGCAAGGCGGGAAGACTTGTTAACTGATTATAGGAGCAGTCAAATAGATTCAGAGAATTTGGTAATGTTGGAATATTAGTTAACAGATTTTTAGAACAACTTAAAGATTCTAAGGAATCTGGCAAAGACGGAAGACTCAATATCTGATTATCATGGCAACCTAAATGTTTCAGAGAATTAGGCAAAGACGGAAGACTTGTTATTTGATTTATGCCACAACCTAACGTTTGTAAAGAGTCATTCAAAGCAGGGAGGCTCGTCAACTGATTGCTGGAGCAATCGATATATTTTAGAGAATTAGGCAAAGCAGGAAAACTTGTTAACTGGTTTTGGTTGCATTCTATATATTGTAAAGAATTGGGCAAAGTCGGAAGACTTGTTAATAGATTGCCTGAACAAAATATTACTTCAATGGAATTCGGCAAAACGGGAAGACTTATTAAATAATCGTCTAAGCAATTCAATCTTTGTAGATTAACAAAATATTCAACACCTGTTAAATCTGCAATACTATCAAAACCCACTTCCATAACAACTGCATTAATAATATCAGGACAAGTAGTATCCATCTGATTGCCATTCATACATGTAGGATAATAGGTGTTAAGCCATGCAGCAAAATGAGCATCAGGAATAGTTACATAATTTTGAGCTTTGGTGTATAAGCTTATACTTAATAAAAGAGCTATTAAAGTAATTTTGAATTTCATAATTTTTGGCTTTAGGTTAATATTTTATGTTTTTCATTTTTGCCAACTGAGGACTGCTGGCTATTTTCTGTGGATTTTTATTTTATGCTGACTGTTGACTTCCGATTGCCGACTGTTGAATTTAAATTATTCGTTTTTTTATTAATACTGTTTATCGTATAAAGATACATCTTTTTTTATCAAATATGTAAAATGCAAATAAAAAAATTATAGGGGTATTAAATCATAACCCGTGTAATTGGGGTTTGTTTTTTGGATGGTATACTTTCTATAAATCCCTATGGGATTGCATGTTTATAGAACTCAAAACCAACGTTGTTGTACGACCCCATCAGGGTCGAATATATGTGCTGTTACATGTTTCTATAAACATTTGAATCCTTCGGATTCAGTTATTATTGAGTTCGAACTAAGCGAAATATCTCATTTAAAGAATTATAGATTCTTCATGCCGACAGTAAACGTCGGTATTCAGAATGACACTTAACGAAACACTAAAACTTATAGCTCAGACCGGTATAAACTGCAAGTGAGAATGGGTATGGAAAAGAGATGCGCATAGCTGAATAAGTGTATTTAATGGTTGGTTCTATCCCGACAGCTATTCTTCGAGAAATATTATAGCTTAGGACTGTTCCTATCAAACCTGAGTAATTTACTTTTTTTAGGATTTGAAAAAAAGATAAATTGACACCTAATCCACCATCTATTTCCCAATTAAATTTTTTATTTACCAGTGTGTAATTGGTCATAATAGGTACTTCTATCTGTTTGTGCAGATAACCGGGATATAATTCCCCTATGGCATAGTAAATCCCTGACTTAACGCCCCATTTTCTGCTATACTGATATTTAAAATTAATGCCTGTGGCATAAACAAGCAACAATTTTTTGTCATTATACTTTTCACTATTCGATTGATTTGAATTACTATACCCATTTGAAACCATATCTGCCATTACTGCTTTCTGAGTGCCGCCCCAATAGCCAACAGGCGAAAACTGCTCTGCCAGCGACCATTTGCCGGAATAATTCTCCTGCTTCTTTGGTGTTTCTTCGGGACTATTATTTTTAACTGTATTTTGATTCCTGTTTATATCTGCCTGATTATTAATGTCTTTCAAAAAGTCTTTACGAATATCAGGTTTAGGTTTTGGGGTGTTTGCCGTATCACTAGCCAAATTCTTTATATCGTTTTTGGCTGTAAGATTTTGTTTGTTATTAGAAATTGAATCATTAATAATATTATTTGAATCTTTCTTCTGATTATTGCTATTTTGCTGCAAGGCTAAAGAACTGTTCATTTGCGGTTTTAAAGGTTGTAAATTATTGATTTTATGAATATTAGAAACATTATTAAGAAGGGCGTTTATTTTTGTGGTATCATTATTTTTTAATTTTGTTTTCGTGTCCTCTTTTATAGCTAATGGCTTATTATTAAGTTCTTTATGAATATCTGAATTTGAAAATTGTTGCTTTTTTGAATTATTTAAAGCTATAAAATAACCCGAGCTGAAGGCAATAATCAGCGCAACAGAAGCGGCTATGCTTAAATAAACAAGCGTCTTTTTTCTGCTTTTTTCTCTTTTAAGCTCATTGTTCACATTATCCCATACCCTGTTGGGGAGGTTTTCGTCGAAGTCCTCAAGGACATCGTTAAACAGTTTGCCTATATTATCGTTATCATTATTAAACATTATTGTACGTTTTATTTCCTTTGCTATAAGGAAAATGTTTTAATATTTTTTTCTGTAAAATAGCTTTGGCCCGCAATAAATTAGAGCGTGATGTGTTTTCTGAAATCCCCAACATCTTAGCAATTTCTGCATGCGGATAACCTTCCATTTCGTAAAGATTAAAAACCAACTTATATTGGGGCGAAAGCTCCTGAATAATCATTATAATATCTTTTGCAGAGATATTACTTATTATTTCATCATAATTTAAATCGTCGGCATACTCTGAAGCATCGTCTGCAATATATAACGGCGATGTTTTCTTATATTTTTCAAGCGCGGTATTAACCATTATTCTTCTTATCCATGCTTCTATCGGACCGGTATTTTTAAATTGATGAATATTCTTAAAAACCTTTATAAATCCTTCCTGGGCAATATCTTCAGCTTCGGCATAATTAGCGCTGTATCTCAAACAGATACAGTACATCTTTCTTTGAAAAAGATTATACAATACGCGTTGAGCATCATTTTTTCCGTTCTTACAGTCGGTTATTATTTCCTCAATATTATCCAAAAAGAAACTTTATTACTTATGATTGATATTTTGTTCGTTTTGTTGCGTAAGCTTGAAAGTATTTTTTTAATATCCCGCTTAAATTATTTTATATCGTACCTACGGCACTTAATAAAGGTTTTAATAATTCTTTTCTACCAATATTTCGTGCCTACGGCACTTTTTTTTGTGGCACGGTCTCAAAAAATTACTTGGAGAACCTTGGTGTTTTAGTGATTTGGTGGCAAGAAAAAAAATTCTTAACGCAACATTTTCATAAAAATGATAATCATGATGTTATAAACAATAAATTTTACTTAAAATTATGAAAAAAATGAAAACAAGCGGCAACAATTACAGAAGAATATTTTGGATAATAGTTCTTCTTACAGGAATCTATCAATTTAACGTTTATGGACAGGATGCTTTTATTACTTCAAAGCTGGATTCTGAGGCCAAAATACATTTATTGAAAGCCGGACAAAAAAACAAGGATACCCTTGTAAAGCCTTTTACACAAGCCATTACAATTAATATGGCAAGGATATTTGAAGGCTCTTTACAATTAGGTTATGAAAAAGCTATTAAGAAAAACCTTTCTCTTGATGTAAGCTTATTGGGGACTTATGTTACAAAAGATGGTATCGGCGGTGGATATCTTCAGACCCAACAACTGGCCTATGCCGATATAACAACCAATAGCTACATTAATTACAGTGGAAGTATGATCAGGGGTATTGGGGGCATTGTTCGACTTAAAAATTATCTTTTGGCACGTGTTAATCCATATTCAAAGGCGCCAATTGGTATATATGCTGCCCCACAACTGATGTATCGCAGAGTTTGGATTTCAGGAAATACGTATGGTTATGATTTCTATCCAAATTATAACCAAAAAGAAATTACAAGGAATCTTGATATCATGCAGGGAGGCGTCATTTTAGGGGGTAAGTTTGTAGTGGCCAAGGTTTTATGTGTTGATGTTTACATGGGAAGTGTGATGCGGTTATGCAAGTACTATAATGAACCGACATTTACCAAATACAAAAAATGGTATAATATAGACTATTCAGGTATATTGCCAACGGCAGGAATAAATATAGGGATATTGAAATAACAACCCGAATAAATATTAGCCACTGATTTCTCGGATTACAAAAACGAAAATACAATAATAAATATTAATTATTTGAGTTTTTAATATAACAGCTTTTTCACTATTGTGTTGAAAATGGTAGCCACGAAGACATGAAGGCACAAAGTCCCGCTAAGTATATATTATTGATTTCGTGTAATTTAGCGTTTTGTTGTTTTAGTGGCAATATAAAGAAATCTCAAAATTCGGCTTAATTTTTGTACAATTTGCGACCTTAAAAATTTTACCATGAAAAAAACATTTTACATTTTTCTTTTCTTTCTGTTTCTTGCGAGTACAGCCATCAGTCAGAATATTTATAATCCCGCCAAAGCCAACCCCAGCATCAATCCACCGGATAATTTTCAGGCTAATGATATTCCTAACCAGGATATAGCAATGAACAATGCGCCCCAGGCAGTTTATCCTCAGCAGGTGGTGAATCCTCAGCAGGTTGTATATCCTCAACAAGCACAAGTTCAGGTTCAGGCACAAGGACAAGTGGAAGCTCAAGGACAACAACGGGGACAAGGAGAAAACATTTTACAAAATGTTTTTGCAAGTAATAACAACAACTCTGTAAACAAATCAGTAAACGTAGCTTCATCAAATCATAGTTTAAGAAGCTACTCCGGCTTTAGCTCCTCATCAAAAAGTCATTCAAAGAAAAGCCTTATAAACCTGCATAAAGTTCATATACTCAGGAAGTTTCGCAACGAATTTCCCTTGTTTAAAGCCAAAACTTATCAGAATCTTTTTACCAGTAAAAAGCATAAGGTAAAACACTGTTTCTTTTTTTAATTTTTTGCTTTCTCTTATATAACTAAATTATCATTCAACCCTTTCCGGGTTGTAGAATGTACCCATTTATTTACCATCCCGCAAAGCGGGATGGCTATTGCTGACGCTTACGGTCAGCATTAAATCCTTTCAGGATTTTCATGAAAAGTCTTTTTTTTGATTATTTTTCCCACCTTTTCACTAAATAATCTTTTCCCCAGTACGGCCCAGTTCGGCTTTGGCTCTGCCAAAGTCGTCCTATTGAAACAGGTTCCTGCCTGTTGGATGTTTAACCCATTTTGCAGCTATCAAGTTATAAATGCTTGATTTTCGGGTTGCTTAATTTTTTCAGGTGTTAGTTTGGGCACTACAGATTTTTTTCGAATAAAGGGTGCATATTTGAGATTCAACACGTCATAAATTTGTTTCTTTCTGTTTTTGTTTTCACAAAACTTCTCCTTTTTGCCGACTGTTGATTTTCGATAGTGGATTCATCATTTCATGAGTTCATCCACCAGTTGAGGCACACCCACGGTTGCTTTTTTTAAAATTTTTTTAAGGTTTTTTATTCCCAGAGCCGGTGTATCATTAGGGTCGATGAGATATTTGGGTATATAAAACCCTGCATAACCGAGTAATCCTGCCGCGGGATACACATTAAGAGAAGTGCCGATAACTATCATAATATCACATTGTTCGGCCATTTCAGAAGCGCGAACTATATTAGGCACGGGTTCTCCAAACCAGACAATATGTGGGCGAAGCTGGGAGCCTTTTTCGCACATGTCGCCTATTTTAACTTCAAAATTATCTTCTGATAACGTATAAACGAGTTTTTCGTCTGTGGAGCTTCTTACTTTCCTTAACTCACCATGCAGGTGCAGCACCTTTGTAGAGCCTGCTCTTTCGTGAAGGTCGTCAACATTCTGAGTAATAATCTGAACGTCATATTTCTCTTCAAGGCGTACCAATGCAAAATGAGCTTCATTAGGTTTAACCGTTAGCAATTGCTGGCGTCTTTCGTTATAAAAACGGGTAACCAAAGCCGGATTTTTCGCCCAGGCCTGTGGGGTGGCCACTTCCATAATATCATACTCCTCCCACAATCCGCCCATCTCACGGAAAGTCCTTAGCCCACTTTCCGCGCTCATTCCTGCACCGGTCAACACGACAAGGTTCTTCATAGCATCCAATTCATAAATTC
>Ga0118677_10011683_pt1 | contig 13078 bp, 10 predicted proteins | sample AliMusrvi5mmetaG_FD_86154 | JGI IMG/M metagenome (GOLD analysis project Ga0118677, IMG submission 86154)
TGCTCGGATATTCTTCCGCAACTGCGTCGCTACCGGCGAACTCTACCCCTTCGAAACGGAGCTGAGGTTGTGCGACCTCTTCAAGACCGGCGATCAGGCCGAGATTGACGTGGAGGGCTCGAAGGTGACCAACCTCGCCTCCGGGAAGACCCACCCGATCAAGGAACTGGGCGCGGTCGCCCCGGTCGTCGAGGCGGGCGGAATTTTCGCCTACGCCCGCAAATCCGGAATCATCAAATAACGGATGTCCGCACACGTCATAGCGGTGGCGAACCAGAAAGGCGGGGTCGGCAAGACCACGACCACCATCAATCTTGCCGCCTGCCTGGCGGAACAGAAGCGACGGGTCTTGCTGATCGACCTTGATCCCCAGGCCAATGCCACCAGCGGACTCGGGTTGCAACCCGTGCCGGGCGGAAGCATTTACGAGATCCTGCTCGGCCGCGGCCTGATGGCGGACAAAATCCAACCGACACAGATGAGTCACCTGTCGGTCATCCCCTCAGAGGTTGACCTGGCCGGAGCGGAAATCGACATCGCCCGGATGGAGCGGTACCTTCACCGGTTCAAGGAGGCGCTGGATCCCCTGCTGGCCTCCTCGCAATACGACTTCATCCTGGTGGACTGCCCTCCCTCGCTGGGCATCCTGACGATGAACGCGCTGACGGCCGTTCACGCGGTGCTGATCCCCCTGCAATGCGAGTATTACGCGCTGGAGGGGTTGAGCGTCATCACCCGGTTGGTCAACCAGATCAGGGACTCCGGGGCGAATCCTGGTTTGAAAATCGAGGGAATTGTGCTGACCATGTTTGACGGCAGGACGAATCTGGCCCAGCAGGTGGTGGAGGAGGTCCGGCAGCATTTCGGCGACACGGTATACCACACGGCCATTCCCCGGAATATCCGGATCAGCGAAGCGCCCAGCCATGGGAAACCGGTGATCCTGTATGATGACAAATCAACCGGCGCGGATGCCTACAGGGCGCTTGCCAGGGAATTCATCAAGCGGAGAAAGGCTGGAGACGCGACGGTCACACCCGCCGTCCCGGAGACAGCTTCCGCTCCAGAAGCCGTTCCTCCGTCTCTTCCCGAAGGCGTTTAAGTTTTCCCGCCATGCTGATCTTTTTCACAGGCGACATCCTGTCCACCAGAAGGACGCCATCCAGGTGATCCAGTTCGTGCTGAACCGCGCGCGCGAGCAGTCCACGGCAATGGAGGATCTTCATTTCGCCCTTCCAGTCCACGAAGGAAACATCCACCTCGGCGGAACGCTGGACTGCCGTATGGATGCCGGGGAAGCTGAGGCACCCCTCGTCGCGGCGCAATGCCTCATCACCCCGCAACACGAGCTTGGGATTGAACATGACCAGCGGCATTTCGATGCCGGGATTCAGACGGGGGCCACCCTCTTCCGCCACGTCAAGTTCCGGCGGGATGTCGATGACGCAGAGGGAAACAGTCCGGCCCACCTGCTGAGCGGCCAGCCCGACTCCCTCGGCGGCATGCATACTGTCCATCATTCCGTCGACGAGCAACTTGTATTCGACCGTCACCCGGCTGACCGGCGTGGCCCGGACACGCAGGACCGGGTCGCCGAACGTGACAATCTCAAAACTCATAGCCGTTCTCTTTCAGCCACTGGGAGAGATGAACCTTGCAGAGGTCCAGCAACTCCTCATCCGTAATCGCCGTGGTGCGGCCCGCGTCATACTGGGTCATCATCCATTCGTAGATCTTGACGACGCCGGGATCGGTCTTGCTGACCGGCTCCTTGGCCTTCCGGAAATACTTCTTCGCCCAGAGGGCGATGCCGGCCTGCCCGCTTTTATCGGTGACGGCGAGTTCCACGGGGCGGTTCAGTAACATCTCGGTGTTGAACACATTGTAGATTTCCTCGTTTTTCAGCAACCCGTCGGCATGGATCCCCGCGCGGGTCACATTGAAACTGCGGCCGATCAGGGGTTGGTTGATGGGAATCTGGACCTTGAGCTCATGCTCGAAATACTCGGCGATCTCGGTGATCACCGTGGTATCCACATTGCAGTCGTTGCCACGCAACTGGAGGTAGTTCACCACCAGCCCTTCGAGCGGTGGATTGCCGGTGCGTTCACCGATCCCCAGCAAGGTTCCGTTCGCGGCGGAACACCCGTAGAGCCAGGACGTCACGGCGTTCGCAGTCACCAGATAAAGATCGTTGTGTCCATGCCACTCCAGCCATTCGCTGGGAAATCCGGCGTAGTACTGCAAGCCGTAGATGAGGCCGGGAACCGACCGCGGCATCGCCGCGCCGGGATAAGGCACGCCTAGCCCCATCGTGTCACAGATGCGGATCTTGATGACCTTTTTGGATTCCTCGGCCAGTTTCATCAGCTCATGCGCGAAGGGCACCACGAAGCCGTAGTAGTCCGCGCGGGTGGCATCCTCGAAATGGCACCTCGGGGTGATGCCCACCTCCAGGGCGTCCCTGACGACCTTGAGATATTCGCGCAACGCCTGGCGCCGGGTCATCTTGAGCTTCAGATAGATATGGTAATCGGAACAGGAGGTCAGGATGCCGGTTTCCTTGAGTCCCATTTTCTTGGCCAGTTCGAGATCCTTGCGGCGTGCCCGGACCCAGCCGGTGATTTCGGGGAACTTATAGCCCAGGGCCTGGATTTCCTCGACGGCCTGCCGGTCTTTCTTGGTATACAGAAAAAATTCGCACTGACGGATCAAGCCCTTGGGGCCGCCCAGCCGGTGCATCATTTTAAAGAGTTCCACAACCTGTTTGACGGTGTAGGGCGGCATGGCCTGCTGGCCGTCGCGGAATGTGGTATCCGTGACCCAGATATCCTTCGGCATCCGCATCGGCACAAGACGGTGGTTGAACCCGATACGGGGAACTTCGTCATAGGGGAAGGTGTTGCGAAACAGCACCGGCTCTTTCGGATTCTCCAAATGAACCGTATAGGAATCCGAATCAAACGTGTTGTACCCTGGATTGTACTTAAGCTCAAACATGGCAATCTCACCCCGTTTTCTTACAACCTCGCCGCATCACACACCGAATTGCGGATGGATGTTACAGGGAATACGGCGGGATTTCAATAGGGATAAACAAAAAAATCGACACGTTACTTCCCGAGGCGACTGTTGCCGCCACTCCGGAGCATCAAGCCGGCCAACGGGACGGTTCGTGTTCCAGAATTACCCCCCACTGTGCAAGCGCGACAGCCAGGGCGCGGGCGCGATGGGAAATCGCGTTCTTAATGGCCGGGGAAAGCTCGGCAAAAGTCTGGTCATGGCCGAGGGGAACAAACAAGGGGTCGTAGCCGAACCCGCCCCGCCCTCGCACTGCCGTCAGGAGTGTTCCCTCACAGGCGCCGGAAACAGTCCGGGCCTGGCCGGCGGGATCCGACAAGGCAATGGCGCAGCGGAACCGGGCGCGCCGGTTTTGGGAGTCCGCCAGTTTGCCGAGAAGTTTGCAGTTATTGGCCGCATCATCGGAGGGTTCCCCGGCATATCGGGCTGAATAGACACCGGGCTCGCCCCCCAACGCATCGACTTCCAGTCCGGAATCGTCGGCAAGGGTCCACCTTCCGGAAAACCGGGCCAGCGTCACGGCTTTCTTGCAGGCATTGAGCTCAAAGGTATCGCCATCCTCAACAACCTCAGGGGGATCGGATAAGTCACGCAGACTTGAAAACGAACGATGCGGGGATTTCAGAATGGCGGAAATCTCCTCAAACTTGTGCCGGTTACCGGTGGCGATGAGAAGATTCATGGGATGTAACTGCGAAGGCTGGTGCTCGGGGGGGGACTTGAACCCCCACGACCTTGCGGTCATTAGCACCTCAAGCTAACGTGTATGCCATTTCACCACCCGAGCAAAAAACCGTGAAAATCTAGCGGCTTTGCAAACCATAGGCAAGCATTACTTCAGTCGTCAGACCTTCCGCTTCAATACCGCCGCGAAGGCCCCATCGGCTCCATCCTTGGGCGGAAATAGTTTTTTCTGGCGGACAAGTTCAAAGGCCGGATTGCCCTTGAGCCAGGACTCGATCAGGGTTTCGTCCTCTTCCGCTTCAAGACTGCAGGTGCTGTAGACGATCCGCCCGCCGACCCGGACCCGTTGCGCCGCACCATCCAGAATCAACCGCTGGGTTTCGCTCACCTTCGCCAGCCGCTCCATCGAAAAACGCCACCGGGCATCGGCACGCCGCCTCAATACCCCGGTGTTGGTGCAGGGAACATCAAGCAGAATACCGTCAAACAACAACCCCGCGAGTTCCGGGACACCGGCCCCGCCGACCCGGCATTCGCCCATATCGCCCTCAATGATCCGCACGCCATCCAGGCTCATCCGGGCAAGGTTGTCATTCAGGAACCCCATGCGGTCGGCATGGATATCCATGGCCGTGAGCGACACACCCCCGCCCATGCGCTCGGCCATCGCCACGGTCTTCCCGCCCGGCGCCGCGCAGGCGTCAAGAATCCGTTCCTGCGGTTTCGGATCCATCATCTCCACGGCCATGAGGGTCGAGGGATCCTGGACCATGAACCAGCCGTCATCGAATCCCGGAATATCCTCCACCCCCACCCCGCCCAGCAGGTTGCAGAAGCGGGCGGAATCGAAGGCGTTTGCCTCCGTGCGGATGCCGGAAGAGGCCAGGCGGTCGCGAAAATCCGCCATCTGAATCCGCTGCGTATTCACCCTCAACGTGACCACCGCCCGGCGGTTGTTCCACTCGCACAAAGCCTGGGCGCCGGTCTCGCCGAAAACCGCAGTCCACCGTTTAATCAGGATTTCAGGATGCGATAGGCGGATTCCCGCCGGCTGCTCCTTCAGGGCCGCGGCAACCAGCTCCTTTTCCCGTTGCACACGCCGCAACACGGCATTCACGAAGTTCGCCTCGGGCTGGCCGAATAACTCCTTCACCGCCGCCACGGTTTCATTCACCGCCGCATAGGCTTCCACGGTATCCATGTGCAGGCACTGATACACACCGACCATCAGATGCGCCCGCACCGGAATGGCGGGAAGCTGCTTCATGCACTGTTTCAACACCCATTCCAGTTCGCGTTTCCATTTGGCGACGCCATACACGACTTCCATCACGAAGCCGCGATCCGACTTCACGCGGTTCATCATGCGGTCGGGAAACTCGGCGGTCTCCATCCAGCGCGCGATCATGTCCGCCGCCACCGCCCGGCTATTCGTCTGTTCGGTTATTTTCATTCTTCCTTCTCATCCTCAATTGCCCGCATGCGGCGTCAATGCCGGTTCCCTTTGAAACCCGCAGTGTGGCATTGATGCCCGCCCGGCCAAGCACGTCAATAAACATGGCCCCTGCCTCGGGCGCGGGGGCCTGGCCCTCAAACCCCTCCACCGGACTCAGGGGGATAAGATTCACCCGGCAGGGAACCGGTTTGATCAATTTTGCAAAAGCCATCGCCTGCTGGCGGCTGTCATTCATCCCCTTGATCAAGGTGTATTCAAACGTAATGATCCGCTTTGTCGCCGTGGCAAACGCCTGGCAGGCCGCCAACAGATCCCTCAGGGGATAACGGCGGTTGACCGGCATCAGACGGTTTCTCAAGTCATCATCCGGCGCGTGGAGGGAAACTGACAGCTCGACCTGAAGCCCCTCGCCGGCCAGCCGTTCAATACCGGGGACAATCCCGCTGGTGCTGATTGTCATATGCCGTGCCCCAAGGTTGATCCCCGCGCCATCGTTTAATATCCGGATGGCTTTGAGGACGGCGTCATAATTATCAAAAGGCTCGCCCATGCCCATGAACACGACATTCGTGGGACGGTCTCCGTAGTCATGCCAGGCGAGGAGAAATTCCCCCACGATCTCACCCGTCTCAAGGCTCCGGACACAACCGCCCTTCCCGCTGGCGCAGAACGCGCAGGCGAAGCGGCACCCGATCTGGCTCGACACACAGACCGTTCGTCGTTCCCGGGCGGGGATCAAAACTTCCTCAACACATTCCCCGTCGCGCAATCCGGCCAGGAGTTTCCGTGTTCCCGGCGGGGTCCCTTCGACTTTCAGAAGTTTGACGGGGACGATATCGAACTGTCCTGCCAGGTTATCACGAAGGGAGGCGGGCAGGTTGTTCATCTCCGCCCACTCCACCACCCGCTGCCCGTACAGCCAGGTCCAAATCTGACCGGCCCGGTACCCGGGCAACTTCATGTCCTTGCAGACGGCCTCCAGTTCGGGCCGGGAGAGGCCGTGGATCAGCGGCTTCATCATACCCCCGACAACTTCCGGCGGAGAGTGTCCGCCAGGGTGTGGGTTTCAGTTACGCGAAAGACCCAGGTCAGGCCGAAATACACGACTCCGCCGACGGCGATTTCAACCGCCAGAGCCCCCACCAACCACGAAAATGTCTGGCCGAAACCGGCCAGCCAGTGCTTCAGGAAATAGACCGATACTCCACAAGCCAGGGCCGGTATCCCGACCGCCACGGCGAATCGAAACCAGGCCCACAAGCCTCCGAACACCACATCCCGACGAAGATAAAAGACCAACTGGATAAAATTCAGCAGCGCCAGGCAACCGGTGGTGGCAGCGAGTCCCACATGCCCCATGTGGAACATTTTGATCAGGATAAAGTTCATGACCAGGTTGAGGCCGATCCCCAGCAGGCTGACATTTAACGGGGTCCGCCGGCGGTCCAGAGCATAGAAGCATGGGGTCAGGACCTTGATCGCCGCATACCCGGACATCCCGATGGAAAAGGCGCGCAGGGCATCCGCTGTCAACTCGGTGTCCCCCGAATTGAATTTTCCATGTTCATAGATGACCCGGATAATGTCCGGAGCCAGCACCACCAAACCCAGGGTGGCGGGGATGGTCAGGAAAAACGCCAGGCGCAGGGCCTCCTCAATGGTCTTCCCCACCGACTCCATGTCCGAGCGGGCATGCAACCTCGCCACCGCCGGGAGTGTCACTGTCGCGATCGCCACCCCGAACACCCCGATGGGAAACTGCATCAAACGGAAGGCGCAATTCAGCCAGCCCCGCGCCCCGTTGATTTCCGAGGCAAACATGCCGTTGATCAGGACGTTGACCTGGACCGCGGCGCCGGCGATCATGCTTGGCCAGGCCAGCGCCCAAACCTGGCGCAACCGGGGATTATTGAAATCCAGATCCCAGCGAAATCGGTAGCCCAACTTCCAGAGGGCGGGAAGTTGCATACCCAACTGGGCCATTCCGCCCAGCAGCACCCCGATCGTCACGCCATACACCGCACGCTGGCCGAAATCCGGATGCCGCCAGTTTTCCTGGGGATCGAAAAGAAAGGCCAGCAGTACCCCGGCGACCACGGAGACCAGATTGAATACCGTCGAGGCGGAGGCCGGCAGGCCGAATATATATCGGGCGTTGAGGATGCCCATCACCACCGCGGCCAGCGAGACGAGCATGATGAACGGAAAGAGAATGCGGGTCAGTCTTACGGTCAGCTCGAATTTCCCCGCAACGCCATGAAACCCGAAGTTCGTGACATGGACCAGCCACGGGCTTGCCGCGATACCGGCCACGCAAATAATGCCCATGATCAGGATCATGGCGCTGAACAACAGGCTAGCCAGATGCCAGGCCGGGGGTTCGCCCTCTTTTTCAAGGGTCTTGGTGAAGGTCGTTGTGAACGCCGTGGACAGGGCGCCTTCGGCGAACAAATCCCTCAACAGGTTCGGGATCTGAAAGGCGGCCAGGAAAGCGTCCAGGCACTTGCCCGTGCCGAACATGGCGGCAAACACCTGCTCCCGGACCAATCCCAGGATACGGGATCCCATGACGGCGAGACCGACAATGCCCGCGGCTTTGTGACGACTACTCATGAACTCCATTAAACAGGCCTGATACCCACACCGTCAAGAAGGCAATCGGCGGGAGCCCTTCATCTGCAGCGAGGTCGTCCACTGCCGCACCGTCACGCCAGGCGCCGCGGTCGCGGCGTCCACGATGAAATCCACCACCGCGGGCGGCTTGTTCCCGACAATCACCACCTGGTCAACGGCGCCGGACCGGAGCATGCCGGGGATCGCTTCCATCCCGCCCAGAACGCGATACCCATGCACCCACCGGCCGCACAAGACCGGATCCTCATCAATCAACCCCACCACCACAATCCGGCCGGGATCGTCGTCCAGAATACTCCGCTCCTTGAGATACAGGGTACATTCGGAACCCGCCCCCACGATCAGAAGCCGCCTTGCATCCGCACTGCGTATGCCGAACCGGGACAACCACGACATCGTATCCTGCACCATCCGGACAAAGGCCCTCGCGCCAACCACAAGGGGAACGGAAAACCCCAGGTAGAGCAGGCTCCTGATCACGTGAATTCGAAGGAACCCTCCAACACCCGGAAGCATGACCCCCATTCCCAGCACGATCCCGACCGCCACGGCAATGCCGGTCAGCGCATATTCCGATACACGCGCCAGACTCCAGACCCGGCTGTAGGAACGGGTGGCAACCAGCAGAATCAGCGGAGCCCCGAGGGCGCAGGGGGCGAAATGAATCCACTCCCCCTTGACTCCCCTGAATTGACCGTGGGGTCCAACCAGCACAATCGCGGCAGCCAGCGCCAACCCCAGCGACAGCACATCCGCCACCGGATACACAAACAACGCCTTGTTATTCAAGGTCGGCCGTCTCAACCCCTTTAACACGGCCGAACCGCTGTCCCACAACTCAATCCAGGCCAGATGCCGGATAATGACGTAGGATCCGACCAGAAAAGCCACCAGGATCACCCCCAGTGTATATTCATGATAGGCTGAACTCAGAACCCCCGCGGTGCTCAGCGCCAGGCCCAGAACATAGAGCATGACCGCAACACTCCTCTGGGAAAATCCGCGCCGGATCAACCGGTGATGCAAATGTTCCTGATCGGCGGCAGCCACTCCCTTTGCGCCCCCCGCTCCTCCGTCCGGCAAAAGGAAAGTCCGGACCGACCTTCTCCAGACCGCCAGGGCGGCATCCAACACCGGGACCCCCACCGCCAGCATCGGTACGCCCAAACTGGCCATGGCCGTTCCTTTCGAACTGGTGCCAAGCGCCAACGCCGCCAGAACACACCCCAGGAACATGCTGCCCGTGTCGCCCATGAAGACAGAAGCCGGATTGAAGTTGTAACGAAGAAACCCGATGCAGGCGCCCATGAAACCCAGATAGACAAGCACATCGCCCGGTTGATGCCGGAACAAAAGGGAGGCCCCCACGCCCATGGCCGCCACAACCGCCAGCCCCGCCGCCAGCCCGTCCATCCCGTCAATCAGGTTGAACGCATTGATGAAGATCAGGAACCACACCACGGTACCGGCGATGTCAAGCCAGGTGGGAAGAGCCATGCCGAACGCGTTGCCCATCCGCATTCCAACCGCATACGCCACCAAGGCGACCCCGATTTGTCCCGCAAGTTTTACGAACGGCCTCAAGCGTATCCAATCATCCAGAAGCCCCACCGCCACAACACAGGAGGAGACCCCCAGGAGATGCAACCACCACTTCATGGACACCTGGCCGACAAAGGGGTTCCACGGCGCCAGGAAAATGAAGGCGCAGGCGAGATGGAATCCCGCGAACACGGCGAGGCCGCCAGCCGTCGGGGTCGGAGTTGTGTGAATCCGCCGTTCATCCGGGATGTCGAGAAATCCCAGGCGGCCCGCCGCCCGTCTCCAGAGCGGGGTCAGGATCAACGTGGCAAGCAACCCGCACGAGAATACCGCCGGATACTTCAACCAAACCTGTAGTTCTCCACCCATGATGTTCCCCGCGAACGGACTCAGCCCACCCGCTCCGCTCCTTCTATCAAATCCACGATCCTGGCGCAATTGGCGTCCGGATTGAAGTGCGCGCAGGCATACCGGAATGCCGCCTCGCCGCGTTTCTGCCGCTCCCCGAGTTCTATGCACCCGGTAATGGCAAGCCGGAGCGAGGCGGCGTCCCCTTCGCGCACCACCCAGCCCCCGCCGGATGCCGTTATCCAGCGCGCCGGATCGCAATCCGAAGGCCCCGCAAACAGAACCGGCCGGGCCACCGCGAAGGCCGCCGTCACCTTGCTGGGCACGATCAACCCGGCCCAGGATTCCCGCAAACCGGCCAGATGGACATCCGCGCTGCAGAGGTGGGCGCGCAACTCCGCCTCGCCAATATAGGGCAGACACTCGATCCCCGCCGCCGGATGCGCGCGCGCAAACTCCGCCACGCCGGCAAGCCGGCGCGGGTCGCCGGTGAATACCCAACGCAATTTTTTCACAGCCTGGCTGTCCCGGGCGGCCTCAAGAAACGGTGCCACCACATGCCCCAGGCCCAGGTTCCCCGAATATAAGAAAACGGTTTCGTCGTCCTTCCAACCGCGGCGCTCGCGCAGGGGGTTCGGGGCCGCCTCGGGCCACGGCGCCAAGTCCCCGGCCGCCCACAAAGGCACATGGATCACCACGGGCTGCCTGTCCGGGCCCGCCATCGCGCTGACCCGGCCGACCATGCCTTCCCCCGGCGCAACAATCCATCCGGTTTTCCGGAGTTGTCGGCGCGTCAGGGAAACCAGCAGGCGATGGATCAGGCCGCCTTCGCGAAGCATGCCGTGGGCCACAAGGATTTGGGGATACACGTCCATCAACCACTGCGCATGAACAGGATTCTTTCCCCGCAACGCCCATTGAATCGTCAACCCGATGAGCGGCGGCGTGGTCATGGCCACGACGACATCCGGGGCATTCTGAAACGCTACGCCACCCACGGCGTGTCCAACATTCTTGCCCTCGGCGGTGACGCGGGGGGGTTGCTCGATGGCCGATTTGCCGGGATTTCTGGTGCCGGTGCCGATGATGAAGCTTGCGCCGGGGGTTTTGCAAATCCCCTGATCATTGAATTGATAGATGAAATAGGAACCCTTGTATGCATCCTTCGCATCCTTGATTTTGCCATCCGCGATCTCGTCGAGCGTTCCCCCGCCGCCGGTATGGTCCTTTTTGCTGAATTGCTGGCTGAAATAAACCTTCTCCGGCAGCACGGTCCCGCGGCTGGACAACACCCAGTTGGGTTCTTGGTCCGGCGTGCTCTTGGGGAGGCCGTTGGCATCCACTTCCTCGAAGGCGACCAGCACCCGCCGGAGATCATCCGCAGGGTTGTTCGTCAGGGCCTTGGCCACCAACACGCAGGCCCGAATATTGCGTCCCACCGCCGTGGTCCGTGCTTCGTCAAACAAGGCCTCCGAGGAAGCCACGCCACTGGTGACGCCCTTGCCGCCCATGCCACTGATGCCGATCGAACCGACGGTCATCAAAATGGAAATGATGGCGATCACGATGAGCATCTCGATCAGCGTGAAAGCGGGCTTCCCCCAGGCGGGAGCGGATTTCAGGTGAATGCGTTGCATGGGTTGGAAATCTTGTTGGTTAAAATGTGGCCAGAACTCGCCGTGCACGCAAGCGAAAATGTCAATACATCGCACTTACGGGGTGCGGGTGTTTGCGGGGAATCTCCCGCGGTTGGGTCCGTGGCACCAGAGCCATGCGGGGCGGACCATGTCGCGAACGTCCTTGCGGGTGGCTTCCCAGCCGAGGAGTTGCTTGGCGAGAGAGGGGTCCGCCACCAGGGAATCGGGGTCACCGGCGCGGCGGGCACCGATTTTGACCGGCACGGGTTGGCCGCTGACTTCTTCGACGGCGGTGATGATTTCCTTCACGGAAACTCCGACACCGGTACCCAAATTGCAGCGCACAGAGGCCCCGCCGTGGGTCAGATGATCGAGTGCACGGGCATGGGCGTCGGCCAGGTCCTCGACATGGATGTAATCGCGGATACAGGTGCCGTCCGGTGTCGCATAATCGGTCCCAAAGACTTCCAAATGGTCGATTTCGCCGGTGATGGCCATCATGGCCCGCGGGATCAGGTGGGTTTCCGGGTTGTGGTCTTCGCCGATTTTGCCATCGGGCGAGCAGCCGCTGGCGTTGAAATAGCGCAGGCAGGCGCTGCGCAGGCCCCAAGCGTGGTCGCAATCGGCGAGAATCCACTCGACCATCAGTTTGCTGCGGCCGTAGGGATTGATGGGGTTCTGGCTGTTGGCCTCGGTGAGTGGCAAACGCTCCGGCGTGCCGTAGGTCGCGCAGGTGGAGGAAAAAACGAACGCCTTGCAGCCGAATTCCTCCATCACCTGGAGCAGTTTGATCGGATCGGCGGTGTTGTTTTGATAGTATTTGAGCGGGTGGGTCACGGATTCGCCGACGTAGGCGAAAGCGGCGAAATGAACCACCGCTTCAAAGCCGTGCCGTTCGAACAATGAGCGCACCAACACCTGATCGCCCACATCGCCGACGACCAACTCGACGCCGGGGTCGATGATCGCCTGCTCGTGCCCGTACACCAGATTGTCCAACACCACGATCCGCCGTCCCTGGCTGGCCAGAAGACGCACGGTGTGGGAACCAATATATCCGGCACCCCCAGTGACAAGAATCGGCAATTTCGCGCTGCTCATAAGTTTTCCGCGGACAATCCAACGGGCAAATGCCCGGCACTGTCAACCCATCGCAGCTCGACGACACGAATTTTATCCTGAAACCCACTCATCCCGCCTCTCGTCGCGCCCGGTCACGGCGGAGTTGATCCAACGTGACGCGGGAGCGCAGGAGCCAGCGACCATACAGCCAGCCCGCCAGCCCGCCGCCGAAGTGGCAGGCGTGCCCGACATGGAACCACGCTCCCATGCCGTGCCCGCAGAGCCACCTGCCCGCCACGGAAACCACGGGCAAATCAAGCGCCGGATCGGCCAGTGCCAACAGCAACTCCGCCGCCATGATCCCCAGGCCCAGGCTTTTACCGGAAACCGGCAGGGGAAACATCCGCGATTGCGGCGAGAGCGTGGTCAATAACAACAGCAGCGCCACGCACCCGCCCGACAGCCCCACCAACAACCCGGAACCCAGCAGCAAATGGCATAACCCGCCGGCCAGCACACCCGCCAGCATGACCCGAACCATGGCAGGGCTGCCGATGATCCCCTCGATCCGCGGACCGATCGCCAGCACGAACAGCGCGTTGAGCCCGACATGCCACCACGATCCGTGGAGCAA
>Ga0118677_10011684_pt1 | contig 13077 bp, 7 predicted proteins | sample AliMusrvi5mmetaG_FD_86154 | JGI IMG/M metagenome (GOLD analysis project Ga0118677, IMG submission 86154)
GCGCAAACACCCGCCGCGCAAACACCCGCCGCGCCTCCAGCCGCGCAAACACCCGCCGCGCAAACACCCGCCGCGCCTCCAGCCGCGGCGCAACCGCCCGCCACCCGGCCGCTGCGCCCGGTGGCCGCGGCCCGCCCAGATCCCGCCACCACGCCGGAGCGCGGGCTTGAGCCCGCCGCGCCTCCAGCCGCGCAAACACCCGCCGCGCCACCTGCAGCGGCGCAACCGCCCGCCACCCGCCCGCTGCGTCCGAACGCCCTCCGACCTGCCACCAGTCCGGATGCCAACGCCGCCCAACAGGAGCAAATCCGTCAGCGTCAAGCCGAGGTTGCCAACCAACAAAAGGAAGTGCAGGCCGCCGCCCAACGCCAGCGTGCCCTGGAGGAAACCCGCCAACGCCAGGCTGAGGCCGCAAGCCAGCAAAAGGCAGCCCAAGCCGAGGCCCAACGCCAGGCTGAGGCCGCAAGCCAGCAAAAGGCAGCCCAAGCCGAGGCCCAGCGCCAGGCTGAGGCCCAGCGCCAGGCTGAGGCCGCAAACCTGCAAAAGGCGGCCGAGGCGCAGCGCCAGATCCAAGAAGCCCGCCTCCTCCAGCAGGAACAACTGCAACGCCAGCAGGAACAAGTTCGCCAACGTCAGGCCGAGGAGGCCGCCCAGCAACGCGTCCAACAAGCCGAGGCCCAACGCCAGCGCACCGAAGAAACCCGTCAGCGCCAAGTGCAGGACGACAAGAAAAAGCAGGACGAGGACGCCCGCCAGCACCAGAAACCGGGCCGATAGCCTGTACCGGCTCAGGCGCGCTTGCGTCCGCCCCAGTGGATCATGCCGGCCTCGTCGAGCCAGCCGAGTTTGCGCAGGAGAATCGACGGCGGACAAAAACCCGTGAACACCGATTGGATGAGATTGACCCCGGCAAACACGGGTAGCAGCAGCCACCATGGGCTAACAAAGTAGGTCAGGGCGGCACCGATCAGCACCACCGAGCCGGCAAGCAGACGGATGAGGGAATCAATTGTCATGGGCGGGCTGGAGTTATTTGGTTGGAGCGGAGTCAATCACACGCTCGACCCGATGCCAAGGAGAGGTTCTATCGGGCGATTTCCGCATCGCCTTGGACCATGAGTGGACAATGGAAGGCCGTTCGCTCCACGCATTGACTCCCCATGGGCCCACCGGCGGATCGGAGTCCGCCGCTCCTTGCAACGGTGGCGGGATGCGATTTGTGGATTTTCAAGAGACAAGATTGCGTCCGGGGGGTTTTTAGGCGACAAGACGCCGTCCGCATGAGCCAACTTTTGATTGAACCTGCCCGTCGCACTGGTTGCGAGGATTTGCCCGCACTCGCCGAAGTTCTGCGAGGAGCGGCCCAACGCCAACGCTCACCCATTGATGACGTGCTCGACGCCGGGCTGGTCAACGAGGAAAATTACCTCCGCGAATTGGCCGGCGTGCTCAATTTGGAATGGCTGGCGAGTATTCCCATTGCCGAGGTGCCGCTGCCCTTGCGCGAGGCGTGTGGCCCGCGCATCGCCCTGCGCCACCGCTTGCTGCCGGTGGCCATCGAGGGCGATGGCGACCAACGCCGCCTCAAACTGGCCACCTTCGACCCGTTCAACCTCATCGCCCGCCAGGCCGCGGCACAGGAGCTTGCCTTGCCCATCGATTGGTGCATGGCCTCCCGCAAACGCTTGCACGAAGCGCTGCGCCGCCTCTACGGGGTCGGCGCCGACACCTTCGAGCAGATCCTTGAAGGCCGCGACTTCGACTACGACCACATCGAAGGCGGCGAAGACCAAGCCAACATCATCGACCAGGACGACGACGAAGAGGCCAGCGTGGTCAAGTTCGTCAACCAGATCATCCGCGAGGCGCTCGATCAGCGCGCCACGGATATTCACGTCGAGCCGTTGAGCACCAATTTGCGCATCCGCTACCGGATCGACGGCCGCCTGTTGGAAATCGCCGTGCCGGAAAACATCAAGGCACTGCAAAGTTCCGTCATCGCCCGCTTGAAGATCATGGCGCACCTCGACATCGCAGAGCGCCGCGTGCCCCAGGACGGCCGTATCAACCTCCAGTTCGAAGGCCAGACCATCGACGTGCGCGTCGCCACCGTCCCCACCGTCGAAGGTGAGAGCGTGTCGCTGCGCTTGCTCAACCAGGAGCGCTTCAATCTCGACAAGCTGCGCATGGAACCCTACATCCGGCGCAAGATCGAGGAGTTGCTGCACCTGCCCAACGGCATCATCCTCATCACCGGCCCCACCGGTTCGGGCAAATCCACCAGCCTGTATTCGTTCCTCAGCGAGGTGAACCATCCGGAGCAACGCATTGTCACGGTCGAAGATCCGGTGGAAAACAAGCTCACCGGGGTGATGCAGATTGCGGTGAAAACCGAAATCGGTCTCACCTTTGCCACCGCCCTGCGCTCGATCCTGCGCGCCGACCCGAACATCGTGATGATCGGGGAAATTCGCGACCTGGAAACCGCGGAAATCGCCATTCGCGCCTCCCTCACCGGTCACTTGGTGTTTTCCACCCTCCACACCAATGACGCATTGGGCGGCATCAGCCGCTTGATCGACATGGGCGTCGAGCCGTTCCTGGTATCCGCCGCGGTGCGCGCCTTCCTCGCCCAGCGCCTGGTGCGCCGCTTGTGCCCGGCGTGCAAGATTCCCCGCGCGGTGTCCGATGACGATCGCCGCGAATTGGGCATGCCGATGAATATCGCCGGCCAAGCCTATTCGCCCTGCGGCTGCGACCAGTGCCGCGGCACCGGTTTCTCCGGCCGCCTCGCCATTTATGAAATGGTCTTGCTCACCCCGGCGATGCAGGACCTCATCGCCCACAGCGCGCATGCCAACGACGTGCGCACCCAATCGGTGCGCGACGGCTACATCCCGATGCGCGGCTATGGCTGGCACAAGGTGATGCAGGGTGAAACCACCATCGAGGAGGTCGTTTCCGTCACCTCGTCGGACATCGGCGGTGCCGATTGATTGACCCGGTTGCAAGCGTCCATCCCAGATTTTCCCCATGCCGCTGTTTGCCTATAAAGCCCTCAACACCAAAGGATCGCTCACCACCGGTGAGTTCGATGCCGCCGACCGCAACGAGGCCCTCCGTCTGCTGGATCGCAAGGGCCTCCAGACGGTGAGCCTGCGCGAGTCGGCCACGGCCGCCGCCGCATCCGTTAGAAAAACCAACGGCAAGGCCAAGCCCGACGACAAAGCCAAAGGCCAGGCCAACGGCAAGGAGGACAAGATCCCGGAGGGTCCGATCAAACTCAAGCGCCAGGAGGTGGTGCTCTTCACCGAGGAACTCTCGGACATGCTCAGCGCCGGCCTGCAACTCGAACCGGCCCTCAAGTCGATGGAAAGCCGCCAGGAGTTGGGCAACCTCAAGGCGGTCTCCTTCAAGATCCGCCAGGTGGTGCGCGACGGCGTGAATTTCTCCGCGGCCTTGAAAAAGGCCAGCCCGAGTTTCGGCCCGTTGTATTGCTCGCTGGCCGCGGCCGGTGAGGCGTCCGGCGCGCTCGATACCATCCTCAAGCGCCAGGCGCATTACCTCAAGACGCTCGCGGAATTGCAGAGCCGCTTGATTCTGGCGATGATCTATCCGGCGTTCCTGGTCGTCGCGGGCATCGGCGTGTCCATCGTGTTCGTCACCACCCTCATTCCGCAGCTCACCGCCCTCATCGCCAGCACGCCCGGCGGTAAAATCCCGCTTGGCGCGGCAATTCTCATCGGCGCCTCGGCATTTCTCAAGAAATGGTGGATCGTGATGATTCTAACGATCCTCGGCGGCGCCATCTTCTTCAAGGCCTGGAAAGACAACGACGCCAACAAGCCCGCGTGGGACCGCATGAAGCTCAAGCTGCCGATGATCGGCCCGGTCATCACCAGCCGGTTTTATGTGCAGTTTTTGGAAACCATGGCCAATCTGGTGGGCAACGGGTTGCCCTTGTTGCGCGCCCTCGAGTTGTCGCGCGATGCCACCTACAACCGCTCGCTGCGCATCGAATTGGACCGCGTCATCGAGCAGGTCGGCGATGGCCGCTCATTCTCCAAAGCCCTGATTCGCAGCGGTGCCTTTCCGGCCCTGCTCATCGACATGGTCTCGGTGGGCGAGCAGACCGGCAAGATCGACGTCTCGTTGCGCCGCGCCGCCGAGCGCTATGACAAGGAACTCGACAAGGACCTGCAGCGCATCATGGCGCTGATCATGCCCAGCGTGCTTATCATCATGGCCGGCCTCATCGGCACCATGGCCTATCTGATGATCACCGCCATCTTCCAAACCATCTCCGCCCTGCACTGAGCCGGCGATTTTGATTTGGCGCTGGCATTCCCAGCCTGAGAGTGCTTGATTGAAATGTCAGGAGGCGTCGCCGCAGCGGAGCCACCCGAAGAATCCGCCAACTCAACATGACCGTCCACAAGAGCCAGCCGACATTCAATGATGCGGGACCTCCGCGGCTGCCGGAATGCCTCCGCCACGCGATCCAATCCCACAGTGGGCCCCGCACATGAAACCTTACTGGAAAGTGACGCTGTGGTACATGGGGTTTGGCGTACTGTGGATTTTTTTCTCTGACAAGGTCACTGAGACGCTGGCCGCCAACATCCAGATTCTGACGTTCCTGCAAACCCTCAAGGGATGGTTCTTCGTGCTGATGTCCGGCGTACTCATTTTCCATCTCACCAAGCGGGCGTTTAACGAGGCCCTCGCGAAAGATCGCGAGAAACTCTCGGTCTTCAGGAAAACCGTCGAAGGCGTTTACCACATCCTGCTCAACTATCTGAATCAGATGCAACTGGTGACCATGGAAGCGGAACGCTCCTGCGATTTCGACAAGGATATCCTCATCCTGTCCAAGGACATTTCCGAATTCGCGCTGAAGGAACTCAAGAAACTCGATGAGATCGACACCGTCACCTCCGCGCAGATCGAATCCGTGATGTATCAGCATTTGCGCGACACCAAGAGCTAACCCCATCCATGAACGGAAAACAACGGATTGAGGCCGCCTTGCGCGGCGACCGCGCCGACCGCATCCCGGTGATGCTGCACAACTTCCTGATGGCCGCGCGCGAGGCCGGCATGACCCAACGCCAATACCGCGAGGACCCCGAAAAAATCGCCAAGGCATTCATTCAGGCCGTCGAAACCTATGATTACGACGCCATCGTGGTCGATGTGGATACCGCCACCCTGGCCGGCGCGCTGGGTGTGCCGGTGGATTTTCCCGATGACGATCCGGCCCGTTGCGAGGGCGGCTGCCTGCCGGAACTGGCGGCCGTGCGCGACCTGGCGCCGCCGGATGTGGCGGCCGACGCGCGGGTGCGGGTTTGGTTGGAGTCGGTGCGGCTGCTCAAGGCGCATTTCGGCGAGGAAATCTATCTGCGCGGCAACTGCGACCAGGCACCCTTTTCGCTGGCGAGCATGCTGCGCAGCCCGGCCGAGTGGCTGATGGACCTGCTCGACGAGGATCAGCGCGAGGACGTGGAGCGCCTGCTGTGCCACTGCGCCGAGGCCAGCGAGCAATTCCTGCGCCTGATGGCGGCCACCGGCGCCGACATGCTGTCGAATGGCGACAGCCCGGCCGGCCCGGACGTGATTTCCCCGGCAATGTACCGCTCCTTTGCCCAACCTTGGGAACGCCGGATCGCGGAATTGGCCCACGCGCTGGATAAGCCGTATTTGCTCCACATCTGCGGCAACACCACCGCCATTCTCGCCGACATGCTCGCCACCGGCGCCGATGTGTTCGAATTGGATTACAAAACCGACGTGCGCGCCGCCCATGCCTGCTTCAAGGGCCGCGCCGTGTTCTGCGGCAACCTCGACCCGTCCGGCGTGCTCGCCCTCGGCTCGCCCGAACGCGTCGCCACCCACACCCGCGAACTGCTCGCCGTGTTCGCCGACAACCCCCGCTTCATCCTCAACGCCGGTTGCGCCATCCCCCCGGCCACACCATCAGCAAACCTCCGCGCCATGCTCCAAACCGCCCGCGAGGGGTGAATAAATCCCCGCCGGGATGTCCAAGGTATGTACATCGACAACGGCCACTCCCGGCCTTGCCGCCCTCCGATCCATGGGTTAGCGGTTGACCGTACATTGACGAAACATCCACGGAAAACCAATTGTATGAACAAAACCAATTATGTTAGACTGATCGTCTGCGCGATCCTCGCCAGCGCCTCCTCCGGGTCGGCGACCACCGCCGATATCACCGGACTCAACCAGTGGGGACAATACGGGGGATTATATGGCGGGACTGTCACCACCGTCAATGTGAGCACGGATCAAGCCGCCAGCGGCAACGCGTCGCTGGTGTTTGATGTGGCCGATGGCACCGGGCTCAGTGTGCCGCAGGCAGTGTTCGCTTCCCCGATTTCCGGAGGGACGGTGACTGTCACCACCAAGATCTTTATCCCATCGACCAGCAACGGCGCGTTTTTGCTTGGGTTTGATGATGCAGGACCCAGCAACTATGTGCAGTTGAGCAACTACATCTTATCGCCGACAAACGGCTTTGGTTATGCCGAGGCAGGCAACGGACCATCGACGGGCGGGTACACCTTTGTTCGCGATCAATGGAAAGAGCTGAAGCTTGTGGTTGATCTGGATAATCCGGGCGTCACCGGCAATGGCACGTTCTACTACGATGACATGGTCACCCCTGCCGGCACTTTCACCTACGGCGGCGGCACCATCGTCGAACTTTGGATTTTGGTGGGCAACGGTTTCAATGGAACGCCGGTCACCGGCCCGTTCTATTTCGATGACATGGTGGTGCAACAAGGTAGCACCGTCATCTGGTCGGATAACTTCGACAGTTACATCCCAAGCGCCCCTTCCGGCTACTCCGCCTGGGCAACAACGTACGCGGGCGGCCAGACGCCTGGTGAGGATTACAACAATGACGGCGTGCAGAACGGCATCGCCTACTTCATGGGCATGAATGGCATGGCCACCAATCCAGGCGTGGTGAGCGGCACGGTGACATGGCCCAATGGGGGTAATATCCTGAGTTCTGCCTATGGCACCCTGTTCGTCGTCCAAACCTCGACGGACCTTGTGAATTGGACGGATGTTCTCGTTGGCGATCCGAATCTCAACAACACCTCGGGCTTGGTTTCCTACACCCTGCCCACCGGTGAGGCGAAGGAATTCTGCCGCATGGTGGTCACGCCGTAACATTCTAACTTCAAGGGCCGGAGCGTGGAAACCGGGGGCCACACCCCGCTGCCGCCACCGGCTTCGCGTGCGGAGTTGCGACGGCCAGTTGGGCCTTTGCAAAGCGGAAGGTGGGCCTCCCGCGCCACGCTCCAAACCGCCCGCCAGGATGTCCAAGGAATGTACATCGACAACGGCCATTGCAGCCCTTGCCGGGCGCTCCCTGGCGGTCTAGTTTCCTCCCGTTCGTTGAAGTAACTTCACGGAAAACCAATTGTATGAACCAAATCAATTATGTAAGACTGATCGCCAGCGCGATCTTCGCCACCGCCGCCTCCGGGATGGCGGCTACCGCCGATTTCAACGGCCAAAACGGGTGGGTGCAATACGGAGGAGCCTATGGAGGCACGGTAACCACGATCACCGCGACGACCGACCAGCACGCCAGCGGCAATGCCTCAATGGTTTTTGATGTGGCCGACGGCAACGGTCTCAGCTACCCTGACGCGGCGTTTACCCCGACGACCGGCGGCACGGTGACCGTTTCAATGAACATGTATTTCCCCTCGACCTCTCAGGGCTCGTTTCTGTTTGGGTTTGATGACGGAGTGGGTGGCTACTACAATGGCTGGTATGTGACTGACTCATTGGGCGATTGGCGTGATCGATGGGTAGCGATGAAGTTTGTGATTAATCTGGACAGCTCGGCTCCAGGTAATGGCACCTACTACTTTGACGATATGGTCACCCCTGCCGGAACATTTGACTACGGCAGCAATACCATCAACAACGTCTGGTTCCTGGTGGGAAACGGCTTCAATGGAGGAACCGTCTCCGGCCCCTTCTATTTCGACGACATGGAAGTCACCCAGGGCAGCACCACCATCTGGTCGGACAACTTCGACAGCTATGTTGTCGCCAGCGATCCGAATCTCATCAGCCTCGATGTGGTGACCAATGGTAGCGTTGCGGTGAGCGGCAACGTCGCGGGCGGCCTCCCCGGCCAGGGCGGCCTGTGGAACGAATTGCCGTTGGACGGCGGCCAGATCAGCCTCAGCAGCCTCACCAACGGGGCGGGAACCAGCGCCGGCGGCGTGGGTTTCGTGTTCGACTCGGCCAGCGTGGGTTACCATGTGCAGGGTGGTGATTCGCCATACAACCCCGGCGTGGTCCTGGCTGCCGACAACCCCGAGCGTTCCTGGGTGACCGGCGGTGAAACCCCGGTGACCTTCAAGTTCACCGGCCTGACCGTCGGCGGCAATTACCAGGTTGCCATTTTCACCACCGGCGACCCCCTGATGACCCTGACCGTCAATGGCGCGTCCACCCTCGATCCGGGCGAGATCTTCACCGCCACCACTACGGGCAACAGCAGTGGCGAAATTGTCTGTCAGGTGAGCTGCGGCGGCAGTGCATACGATGGTTACGCCGAAATCGCCGGCGTCCAACTCCTCAAGCTCACGACACCGCCACCTTTGGCGGCGCAAGCCGGCGCGGACAAGGCCCTCAGCCCAAGCACGCCCTCGGCCGCCCTCGGCGGCAGCCCGTCCGCCAGCGGCGGCACCGGCCCCTACACCTATGCGTGGTCGCCAAGCACTGGCTTGGATGACGCCACCCTGGCCAATCCCACCGTCACCACCACCGATGCCACCACGACCTACACCCTGACCGTGACCGATTCGCTGTTGGCGACGGCGACTGACACGGTGGTCGTCACCTACACCGTGACCGCCTTGGTGGCCAATGCCGGTGCAGACAAAAACGTCTCCCCGGGTTCGCCCGCGGTCATCGGCGGCAGCCCGAGCGCCAGCGGCGGCAACTGCACGTATTTCTATAGTTGGGCGCCAAGCACCGGCCTGGATGACGCCACGCTGGCCAATCCCACCGCCTCGCCCACCGTCACGACCACCTACACCCTGACGGTGACCGATTCTCTCTCCACGCCAGAAGCGACTGACTCGGTGGTCGTCACCTATGTGCCGCCAGCCTCGCCGAACCCGAACCTGATCAGCGTGGACTTCACTGAGGGCGGGATCCCCTGCTCCGGTGACACGATCCTGACGGGCACCACGATGAACAACGCCGCAGGCATCAGCTTCTCCGGCCAAAGCGGCAGTTGGAACAGCCTGAACATCGGAACCTATAATTCCGGCTCGGCCACCACCGGCTTCCTGAACAACGGTGCCGGTGCCGCGACGACGGTCAAGATGGCCTTGGGATCCGCCACCGGGCTAAGCGATCCAGGTTACTGGCGCTGCTCGCCGAATGAGGGAGCTGCCGGTGGCGCCAACCAACTGCGCGACGAAACCGCCTACATTTATTACCCAACGTTGACCGCGAATCATTTTGTGTGGGCTTTCACGGGGCTCACTCCGAATGCCCACTATCAACTGGTCCTGTTCGCCAACGGTAACAGCAACTACACCAACATTGCAAACTCGGTGGCGGGGGTTCTGGATGCGGAAGGCGACTGGAATTGGTCGGACATCCAGGCCGACGGGGCAGGCGTGATTGCCGGCAATCTGTTGTACACACAGAGCTCTAACAATAATTCTGGGCTTTTCGGTGCACAAATCGAGGCGATCGGCGCGCCCCCCTCCGGTTACTCCACCTGGGCGACGACCTACGCGGGCGGCCAGACACCTGGCGAGGATTTCAACCATGACGGCGTGCAAAACGGCATCGCCTACTTCATGGGCATGAATGGCCTGGCCACCAACCCGGGTGTGGTGAGCGGCAAGGTGACATGGCCCAATGGCGGTAATATCCCGAGTTCTGCCTACGGCACCCAGTTCGTCGTCCAAACCTCGACGGACCTGGTGAATTGGACGAATGTTCTCGTTGGCGATCCGAATCTTAACAACACCTCGGGCTCGGTTTCATACACCCTGCCCACCGGTGATGCGAAGGAATTCTGCCGCCTGGTGGTCACGCCGTAAGCGCCGGGCCGCCTTTCACAACGCCGGGCCGCCCGCAGGGCAGTCCGGCGTTTTGCTTTTATCAATCCGATGAGACTTCCCCTGAGATTCTTCGCGCTCGCCTTTGCAGCGAGCATTGGCATGGGTGTGGGCACCACCCACGCGCTCAATGCGATCGGCGTGAAATACGTCCGCAGCGATGCGTTGGCGGCCTCCGATGTCGCCGGTGCCGGCGCTTATGCCCAATCGAACTGGAACATGGCCGCGGCTTCCGTCGGCGGCTTCCAGGGCACTCCGGTCACGCCCATCAACGGGCTCAAGAACAACGCCGGGTCTGCCACCGGCGTTGCGCTGACCAGTTGGACCCAGACGACGATCAACAGTTGGAGTCTGGGCGATACGGGCAGCGCCAATGCCAAGTTGCTCAACAGTTTTTCGGATCGGCAGCCGTCGCTCAGCTTCACCGGCCTGGATGTGGCGTTCCCGAGCGGCTACTCGGTGGTGGTTTATTATGCCAACAATGAAGGTCCCTCCGTCTCGACGCTGACCCTCGGCGGTTCGGTTAGCGACCATGTCACGCGTTCGATCCGGACCGGTGCCACGGCGCTGTGCGGTTATAGCAGTGTGGGCTTTGTGCAGGAGTTGGGCGTGGTTCAGCCGGCGACTTCCTCCTCGAACTACACGGTGTTCACGGGCCTCCACGACGCGGGGTTTTCGCTGGCTCTGACCGCTCTCAACAACAACGGCATCAGCGCCGTGCAGATCGTCGAGAACAGCGGGCTGCCCGGGCTGCCCGCGACACCGTCGCAGCCGGTTCCTGCCGACCTCGCCACCAACGTGGTCGCCAGCTCGATCCTGGATTGGGCCGATTCGAGCAACGCCACCAGCTATCAGGTGTTCCTGTGGCAGGATGGTGCCGCGGAACCCGTCACGCCCACCGCCACGCCGGCGACGAGTACCTACGATCCGCCCACCGATTTCACAAATTCCACCACCTATCACTGGCAGGTCAAGGCGGTCAATGCCAGCGGCACGAGCGCCGGGCCGATCTGGTCGTTCACCACTGCGGCGCCAGCAGCCCCTCAGGGCAGTATCGGGTGGAACTACGACGGCATGGGTGATGACACCTTGGCCGCGACCGATTTGGCGGGTGCCGCGCCGTACGCCCAGGTGTCATGGAACAATCACGCCGGCAACGGCCAGGGGCCCGGCAGCGTGCCGTTCGCCCTCAAGGATGCCTCCGGCGCGGCCAGCGGAGCGAGTGTCACGGCGTGGACGCAGTCGTCCAACAACAGTTGGAGCCAAGGCCAGAGCGCCAACCCCAATGAGAAACTCCTCAACTCGTTCGCCGACCAGCAACCCTCCATCACCTTCTCCAACATTCCTGTTAGTTATATCATCGCGGGCTATTCCGTGGTGGTTTATTTCGGCAACAACGAGGGTCCGAGCACTTCCACCCTCACTCTAACCGGTTCGATCAACGACAGCGCCTCGCGCAGCATCCGCACCGGCAACACCGCCCAGTCCTCGTATCGCTCGGTCGGTTTCGTCCAGGAGACCGGCGCCTTGTCCGGCCCCACCAACTACACCGTGTTCAGCGGGCTCAATGATCCGGGTTTCACCGTCGCGCTCACCGGGCCTAACAACAACGGCATCTGCGCCATCCAGATCGTGCAGGCGGCCGCCGGTCCGCCGCCCGTCACCGTGGTCGTGCCGGCCGGTTACTCCAATGCGGACATCACCACCAACCTCGGCAGCGGCAACGCCAGCGACAACTACAATTTGTTAGGAAACGCGACCCTCGGTTCCGCCACCGGCATCCTCGCCGGCAACCTCAGCGTCAGCGACCCGTTCACCCTGAGCCTCACCACCGGCGGCAACGTGACCGAGTTGTTAGGCACGCTGTCCGGCAGCGGGAAGCTTTCCATCACGGGCGGCGGCACGGCGCTCGACTGCGTGCTAGGTGGCGCGTCCGCCAATTCCCTAACCGGAATGCACACGCTGCTCCAGGGCACCCTGGCCCTGGCCAAGCCGGCGGGAGTGCTGGCGATTGCCGCATCCGAGGTGGTGGTGGGCGGCGGCACCAGTCAGGCCGTACTGCGTTGGGACGCCGACAACCAGGTGGCGGACGCCGCGAGGATCACGCTGCAAGGGCCGTCGCTGGCGGTTCTCAATTTCAACGGCCACGCGGAAACGGCGGGCACCTTGCGGCTGTTAGGCAACGGCGAGCTGTGGCTCGGCAGCGGCGCGGCGATCGTTCGGTTCGCCGCCAGCGCCGCGGAGATCTGGAGCGCCGGCGGCGGCCTGCTGATTCGCGAGTGGAACGGCGCCGCGGCCGGCGGCGGCAGCGAGCGGGTGATTTTCGGCAGTTCCGCGGCGGGCCTAACCGTCGCGCAGTTGGCGCAACTGGGATTTGTCGATCCGGCCGGTTTTGCCGCCGGGACCTATCCGGCAAAAATCCTCGCCTCCGGGGAAGTCGTGCCGGACGGTGTCCCGCTGGATTACGTCAGCGTGCCGGACGGCTACAGCAACGACGACATCACCGATGACCTCGGCGGCGGCAATGCCGCGACCAACTACGGGTTGTTAGGCAATGCCCAGATCGGCTGGCGCGGCGGAACCTTGAGCGGATACTTCCTCATCAGCGGGTCCGGCCAGACGCTCACCGTGGACACCGCCGGCGGCAACTCGACAAGTCTCGACGGCGTGCTCAAAGGCTCGGGCAGGCTCGTGTGGATCGGCGGCGGCAGCGACACCGGCTGGCAGACGACCGCCTCGTTCCTCGGCGGCCCGGCCGCCAACACGCTGGCCGGCACTTATACGCTCACCCAAGGCACGCTGGCCATGGCCAAGCCGAATGGCGTCACCGCCATCGCCGGCAACATCGTGGTGGGCGGCGGCGCCAACCAGGCGATCCTGCGCTGGGATGCCGACAACCAGGTGGCCGACACCGCCAGCGTCACCCTGCTCGGCCCGTATC
>Ga0118677_10011686_pt1 | contig 13076 bp, 5 predicted proteins | sample AliMusrvi5mmetaG_FD_86154 | JGI IMG/M metagenome (GOLD analysis project Ga0118677, IMG submission 86154)
TTTTTTACCTAAGATTTCATGATTATTGGCCATTACGTATGCAAAAGCAATCGATGGGATGGCTGTTTTTTTTTATTTTACTCTTGTTGGTTCAGCCTGGATTTGCTCAGCCAAAAACTGTAAACATTTCGGGAACAGTAAAGGATGCCTCCAACAGGCAGACGATACCGGGAGCCTATATTAAAGTAAAGGGAACAGATGAGGGAACTGTGACAGACTTTGATGGTAATTTTAACCTGAAGGTATCCAATCCAAAAGCGATATTAGATTTTTCTTTTATGGGTTTTATTAGTCAGTCTGTCCCTTTAAATGGCAAAATAAAACTTGATATTGTTTTGCAGGAAGAGGCGAAAAGACTCGACGAGGTAGTGGTTATTGGATACGGCACCTCAAAACGGAAAGATCTGACCGGCTCGGTAGGAAAAGCAGATGTTGAGTCAATGAGACAGGCTCCCGTGTCATCCATCGATCAGGCGTTTGCAGGGCGTATCGCAGGAGTCGTGATCACATCAAACGACGGTCAGCCAGGGGCAGCCCCTCAGATTACCATTCGCGGGGGATCTGTTAGTCAGGATAACTCACCTCTGTTTGTCATCGACGGCTTCCCTGTTGAAAATATGGACATCAACTCGATCAATCCGAATGATATTGAATCGATGGACGTTCTCAAAGATGCCTCCTCCATTGCCATTTATGGTGCCAGAGGGGCAAATGGGGTCATTATCATTAACACGAAAAGAGGGGTCGTCAGCGCTCCGCGTGTTACTTACAGTTACTCCACCTCTGTTCAGCACGATACCAAAAGGATGAAAATGATGAGTCCTTATCAGTTTGTAAAGCTTCAACTCGAATTGGATACTCTTGCAAGTACGCCAACCAACCCTTCCACACGATTTGCCAGAACTTATCTGGATCAGACCAAAGGTATTACATTGGATTCCTATAAAAATGCTCCGGAGAGTTATGACTGGCAGGATCTGCTGTTGCGTTCTGGCATAACTAAAAATCATTCTGTAAATATTACTGGTGGTACCGAAGACACGAGGTATTCTATTTCGGGGAATGCTTTTAACCAGACAGGGATTATTCTAAATACCGGAATGAGTCGTTATGATGGTAAAATCAGCCTGGACCAGAAACTCTCAAAAAACCTTGTATTGCAGTTAAGTGCTTCCTATTCAAGCACAAACACTTATGGCACACTTCCTTCGACGGGGAATGGTGGTGGAGTGGTGGAAGGGATGTGGAAATACCGGCCCGTTTCAGGAGTTGGAAACCAGGATTTGCTTAATTCGGCCATTGATAGTACTGCCTTTGCCGATTTTAACAGCGGAGCTACCACAACTTTGGGAGATGCTACCATCAGTCCATTACTGCAGGCTCAAAATGAATACCGAAAATCGACCAATAATACCGGTTATTTGAATGCCTCTTTGGAATTATCCTTTTTAAAGAGTTTTAAACTGAAAATTTCAGGCGGTTACAACGCGACAAATGCCAAGCGGGAACAATATTACAATTCGAACACGCAACAGGGGAACCTGTTTAAAAATAGCTCGGGCGCTTATGTCAATACAAATGGAATTAATGCGAGTTGGGGAAGCGCCCTTAACCAAAGTTACCTGAGTGAAAATACCCTGAGCTATCGCAATGAGATTTTTGAAAAGCAGTTTCTCGATGTAATGGTTGGTATGACATATCAGTATGCCAATACCAGTTCGATTAGTTTTAACACGATCAATATACCGCAGGCAACCGAATATTTGAGGATGAATTCCATTGTTTCGGGTACCGCAACTGCTCCTGGATCCGGTTCGTCGCAATGGCAGTTAGGTTCGTTGTTGGGCAGAATAAACTACACCATTTCAGATAAATACCTGTTTACAGCCACCATCCGCGAAGATGGGTCATCCAAGTTCTCACCGGGTAAACAGTGGGGCTATTTCCCTTCGGGCGCTTTTGCCTGGAGGTTTTCAAACGAACCATTTTTGAAGAAAGTCAATTCAGTGCTAAATGATGGCAAATTAAGGTTAAGTTATGGCTCGGTAGGAAATAACAAGGTAAATGATTTTGCTTATATGTCGCAATTTGGTTCGTTACAGACCTCTGCCGGGTATCCTTATAACAACACCTATCAAACAGGTATTCAGCCTTATTTTTATGGGAATACGAATATTACCTGGGAAACATCAAAGGAATTTGACCTTGGACTGAACCTGAGTTTCTTTAAAGACAGAATCTCCATTGATGCAGACTATTACAACAAAAAAACCACTAATTTTCTCCTTGGCGTAACACTACCAATGTTGGCCGGCTATGGAAACGGAGCCAATTCACAGTACCAGAATACCGGGGATATTGTCAATAAGGGTTTCGAATTTACGTTTAATTCTGTAAACATTGCAACAAAAAATTTCCAGTGGACCAGTAATTTTAATATTGGATTTAATAAAGGGAAGATACTAAGTTTCTTTTCAGGAATGGAAGCTCGTCAAACAGGTTGGGGGATGAATGGAAGTCAAACGGCATGGATTGCCAAAGTGGGAGGTCCGATTGCAGAGTTTTACGGTTATACCTGGGCTGGTTGCTATCAGTATGCCGATTTCGACAAGTTAGCCAACGGAACCTTTACGCTTAAAAACGGGATACCTACCTATTCTGCTGCAATACAGCCAGGAGATGCAAAATATAAGGATATCAACGGGGATGGCAAGGTTGACGCCAGCGATCAGACAGTCATTGGCCATCCACTGCCGATCCATACAGGAGGTTTTAACAACAACTTTACGTATAAGAATTTCTCCCTGAATATATTTTTACAATGGAGCTATGGCAATGATGTCCTGAATGCAAACAGGCTGGCGTTTGAGACCAACGGGGGATATTTCATGAATGGAAATCAATTTGCATCCTATGCAAACCGTTGGACACCAAACAACCCGACCAATGACATTCCGCGGGCACGATACAATTCAAAAACCGACGTGGATAACGTAACACGCGTTTCATCCAGATTCGTTGAGGATGCGTCATTTTTACGATTAAAAACAATCTCGTTAAGTTATAATATACCCCAGAGTTTGCTGAAAAAAGTGAAGATCCAAAATATCAGACTCACTACATCGGCTCAGAATATTCTGACCCTCACCCGTTATTCGGGAATAGATCCTGAAGTTTCCAACTTCAGATCATCGAATCCGGCGAATAGTCCATTTGGAGGCAATATTACTTCAGCGGCAAGCGGAACCGGATATTCGTTTACCCAGCCAAGCAGTAGCTACACCGCTTTATCCCCTGGTTACGATTATACTCCTTACCCACGTACCTTTACGCTGAATTTTGGTGTTAATGTTACTTTTTAAATCTGAAAGAGATAACAACAAATCTTAAAAACTATTGTATGAAAAATATTATAAGACTTATCACGGTTACCCTGCTGATTACCTTTGCAGGAGCCTCCTGCCGGAAAGATATGAGTTTAACTCCCGCATTTTTCAGGCCCGTCACTTTTACTACCGAGGCCCAGCTGGATGCTCAGGTGGCATCGGTCTACACGATACTGGAGACAGATCAGCTCTATGCACAGGGAATTTGGGGTTATGATGATTCGGGCGCTGATGAACTCTTCAGAACCGGAGTTACAGCGACAACAACTAACCAGCCTGCTTTGTATAACCTATCCAGTTCCGATACCCCTTACTCAAACCTCTGGAAAATGTTATATCAGGGGATCGAACGGGCAAATGTTATCTTGTATGTAATTGATAAACCCCAGATGGATGAGGCGAAAAGGAAAAGATACAAGGGTGAGGTGATGTTCCTGAGGAGTTTTTACTATTATTTATTGGTCACCCATTATGGCGACGTCCCTTTGAAAACCCAGATCTCCGACGATATGGGTACCGACTTTAATCTTCCAAGAAATTCGGTTAAAGATGTTTATGCATACCTTTTAAAAGATATGATGACTGCCGATACCCTCGTTCAAACCATGACCAAAGCCCAGACGCCAACCATTGTCACCCAATCGGCAGTCCAGGCGATGATCGCCAGGGTTTGTCTATCAATGGCAGGAAGTCCGCTCAATGATGCAGCCAAATACAAAGATGCTTTGACCTGGGCTCAAAAGGTCATCGGCTCGAATATCCATTCATTAAATACTACACCCTTCCCTGGTTCTCCTGTTGCGCCAACCTATGTCACTCCTGCCTACAGCCGACTGTTTATCAATAATATGCAAAATAACAGCACTGGAGACAAAAACATCTTGGAAGGGATCTGGGATGCGGCTTTCCTTTCAAAATCGAATACATCCGGCGCATATAATGGTACCGGATATTCTGTTACCCAACAACTTGGGGCACTGATGGGAGTTACTTGTCCCGATGCAACCACTACCTCTGTGGTGGGTTATTCTGGTGGAGGATACCGTGTCCTGCCAAAGCTTTTCAGACTTTACGGAGCCGGTGACTTAAGACGCGACTGGGCGATCGCTCCCTACATCTATAAAGCGGCAACCGGATCGGTCCGCACCGATATTTTAAAGGTAAATATTGCAGGAACAGGTGGGGCTACAGCATTTGCAAATACTAATGCTACAGGCGTTATAACTTCAATCACGGTCGAAAACGGCGGATCAGGATATACATCTGCCCCAGCCATCACATTTTCATCCTCAACCGGTACCCTGGCAACCGCTACGGCAATTGTTTCGGGAGGTGTAATTACCGCGATTAATGTCACTGCAGGTGGTTCGGCTTATCCCACGATCTACGACCGTCCGGTTGGAAAATGGAGGCGCGAATACGAAGTGAATGTTCCCCCGGTCAGACAGCAAAATTACACCTCCTGTAATTTTCCGATCATCCGTTATGCTGATGTATTGTTAATGGCAGCAGAAGCCGATTTAAAAGTGAACGGCTCACCAAGTACCCAGGCAGTTGAATATTACAACCAGGTTCGCAGAAGAGCCTATGGGTATAGTTCAGTTACAACCCCTGTTGCAGGTCTTGATGTTTCATCTTTCACATTTCAGGATATTGTTGATGAACGCTCAAGGGAACTATGTTTCGAAGGATTGCGCCGGCAGGATTTGTTGCGCTGGGGAATAATGGCACAGGAGATGCAGAAGGTGATCACAGACAATGCCACCAATTCACCCTCTACCTATTTAACTGCAGCCAATTTATCAGCTGTCAATTTTGTGGCAAATCCTTCAAAATATTCAATATTCCCTATACCGGCGACGGAGCTTGTATATGATTATAACCTTGTTCAGAATCCGAATTGGTAGAATCAGATGATTAAACCCTTCAGGGATAATCAAAATAAAAAATAAGATGAAAAAAAATATTATATATTCAGTCATTTCCATTTTCGGGTTGTTGATGCTTGCAAATTGCACAAAAACAACCATTGAGTCGCCGGATAATTTTGATGTAACAACTTCAAAAACAATTTACAAAGTGGGCGATACGATAAAATTTCTTCTTACAGGCCGTCCGGATCAGGTTGTGTTTTACTCCGGAGAAGCAGGTATGCGCTATGAAAATGCGCAGCGTACTCTTGCCGCCGGAACTGCCAAATTGGTGTTCCAGACTTCGTTGCAAAAAGGGGTGTTGACGAACGGTGATTCACTACGGTTACTGGTCTCCTCAAACCTCAAGGGGTACGATTCGATCAGTATTGTCAAAGCGAGCTGGACGGATATTACCAGCCGGAATACCAAATGGCCGGCTGCCATCTCCACTGCATACACGACTTCAGATTCGATCAATCTGACCGACTTTAACACCAGCGACTCCATCAATATCGCTTTCCGTTTTATCGGAAAGAAAAGCGCTACAGTATCTCAGCAGAAATGGGTGATGCAGGGATTTTCGTTAGTTAACATCTTACCCGACGGAACAAAAACCGGATTGTTTGCTCCTCCGCAAATTGCAGGGGGTACCGCCGCCTCTGCATTCGCAAATACCGGTTGGATTGAGGCAAGTATGAAAAACAATACGTTGCCTGGATTCAATGCCTGGAATGTGGGAACTGCAAATATTTCAGCTGCAAAAGCGGTTAAAAATCCTAACGGAATCACTATTGTTACCGCTTATCCCATCACTTTTGATCCGGGATTAACCACAGGGAATGATGATAATGACGACTGGTTAATTACTTCAAAAGTCAATTTAAAACAGGTAAAACCGGATTTTGGCGTTCCCATAAAAAATGCAGTTGCACTCTCTTTAACTAAATTCAATGCAATTCCAGCTACCTATTATAAAATTCCGGGAACTTACACAGCCACTTTTGTAGCCTTAAACCTGGATATTACAAAAGCGCAAAAAGTGGTAAGAAAAGTTACGTTTACGGTAACACCTTAAACTTGTCGCTTTAGCGTCTCCTATATAACTCATTTTTCTCTCGCAAAGGTGCAAAGGTGCAAAGTTTATTTCTTAGTGTCTTAGCACCTTTGCGAGATTTTATATTGTTATCTGTTTTGAGGTTGGAGTTTCACAAATCCCGGGTACTATGCGTGATTTTTCTTTATATCCTGCGCAAAATCGCCAGGACACCAGGACACCAGGATGCAAAATATAATAATCTTATTGGAGCTAATTTTAAATTAATCGGCTGAGGGTTTTTCAGCTAAAAGGGAAAATGGACAGGGGCAACGGTGGGAATTTTTTCCATTCGTAAAGGGAAAACCTACGAAACCGGGTATGCCGATTTTGACTGGTTTAGGATTTGTAAGTAAATAATAAATAATCGTTTGTAGATGAATAAATTGAAGTTGTTTTTAATCATGGTTTTTACTGCTGGTATCTGTTTTTCCTGTAATCCTGAACAAAAAAATCCTGGCAAATATGCACACCTATTGAGGGACGTGCATCAAAACAGCTCGAAGCATTTATTCCCAAACGTTTAAACTCATTTTCTCCACTGGGAGAGTGGATCGGTCCTGCACAAATCAGACAAACCCGTTCACTTGAACCGCTGGCATTAAGTCATGTATTTCTTGAATCGGGTAATCCCAGTGCCATTGAGCAAGCCAATTTCTACCTTTCGAAGGCTCAAAACCTCGAATGGCACCGCGGCTGTTTCGTTTTTACTGAAATACGCTAACTTGCTTACCGGGGCCAGCAAAAAGAACATCCGGTCAGTTTTAGACCGCATTTCAGAAGAATCCCTGAAACCAAGCTGGGACTTTGTAGGGGTAAACGATAATTTTCCCTCGATGGCAACCTGTGGATGTGCCCCCTACGGTGAAATTTCGGGCAGAAATGAGTTTACTTAGACTGCTTTAACCCGTTTGTTTGCTCGAATATAAAAGTCAGCTTGTCAGGTCGCGTGTTTGCTCTGAATACAGCTCCCATGCCTATTGTTTCCTGAAGATTGAAGGGATGGCGATGTTGTCGGAACATACTTCCAATCCGGAATTAAAGAAACTTGCTCTCGAATTCGAGGCGTTTTATTGGTTCGATGTTCCGGCCCATTTTTATATGCCCGCCCGCAAGATGTCGGCTCCCTATTCAAGAGCTTATGCCTGGGACATGCGCGGTCAGGGGTTGACCTATTCGATGCTGGAACAGGTGATAGGCAAATATCTCCCCGTCCGTTTGCTTGATGATTATTTTGACGCCTCCTCATCTGACAAATATGAGACGGTTTATTTAAGGGATGGCAATGTATTTATGGCATTTATACCGCTTGTACCAACAGCCCTTCCCACAAGTAAGGCGGTGCAGGTTGATTTTAAATCGGGCTATACGGTAATGTCGTTTTTCAACTATGAGGGTGAACCCCGGAACTTTTCAAAACGGGCAATATATTTCCAAACCACGGCTTCAGGTTTCAGGAATTTCAGCATATCCGTTTGGGAATAACTAATCTCAGGAAGTTATTTTTTTCGTTTGGCCGGACCTGAAAAACGAATTGAAGATAAAGGTGGATACAATGCCAAACCATCAGATGGACTATAACCGGTTGTACAGAAGGTCAAACTAAGGTATATTTTATAATCAACAGATAGACAGATAAGTAGTGTTGTTTGCAAATCATGAAAATATACGATCCTGCAACATACAGCAATTCATTTTCAACATACGGATAAGAGTGAATTCTGTCTGTGCATTAGATTTGACCCGATTTTATAACTTATAAACCAATAAAAATGATGAATGAAAATTTGAAAAAAATGTATTGGCAAAAATGGCTGCTGACCCTTTTGGCCATACTGATGTTTAGCATCGGTTCATTTGCGCAGGAATCGCGCTCAATCTCAGGAAAGGTGACCGATTCCGGCGGCGGTTCAATTCCAGGTGTATCTGTTTCTGTTAAGGGACAAACCGTGGGAACAATCACGGATGGCGATGGCCGTTATACGTTAAAGATACCTGCCACTGCAAAAACACTCGTATTCTCCTTTGTGGGATTAAAAACTTCACAGGTTGCCATTGGCGCATCAAATGTGGTAGATATTTCCCTGCAGGAAGATGCAACGCTTATTGAAGAGACAGTAGTAGTGGCTTATGGTACCCAGAAGAAAAGGGATGTGATTGGATCTGTTTCAAGAATTGGGGGTGAAAATCTTACAAGGATGTCAGTCTCATCTTTTGACCAGGCTTTACAGGGTATGGCGCCCGGACTGCAGGTGACAGCCAACAGCGGAACGCCGGGAGCGCCTGTTCAGGTAAAGATTCGCGGCGTGAGTTCCATAACATCAAGTACCGAGCCGTTGTGGATCGTAGATGGAATCCCGGTTAAATCGGATCCCGTGGGAGCTACTTTTGAAGGGGAGATAAATCAAAGTCCCATGTCGATGATCAACCCGTCTGATATCGAATCAGTCGAGGTTTTGAAGGATGCTGCAGCGACTGCCATATACGGTTCAAGGGCATCAAACGGGGTAATTCTTGTAACAACCAAATCGGGTAAAAAAGGGAAAGGAAGTCTTGATGTGGAATTCAAATCCGGAATCTCAAATTTCACAAAGAGCGATATTGGCCTGGCAAATTCGGAAGAATATTTTAAGATCATGGATATTGCCAAAACCAATACTCCCGGAATCGGCGGCACCTACGATCCTCAGTCAGATATTATTCAACCCTTGCTTCCTGGTTGGAGAACACCTATTACAAGGGCCCAAGCCATGGCTACAAATACTAATTGGTACGATGAGCTGACCCGGCAAGGTAGTTTCAACGAAATGAATCTCTCCTCCTCCAAAGGATTTGATAAAGGATCAATGTATGTGTCATTGAACTACAGGGACGACAATGGGAATATGAAATTCAGCGATTTAAAGCGTTATACTGGGCGAATCAACCTGAACTATTCAGCCTCAAAAAATCTTGATTTAGGTTTCAGGCTGATGGTCTCCAATACTAAAAACAACAGGTTAAAATCACAGGAAGGTAAAGGCAATTCGGGTGGCTGGCAACAAATGATGCTTTATTCGCTCCCCTGGATGCCTGTTTATGAGGCCACAGATCCAAGCGGTTACTGGAATCCTGCAACTGGCGCCAACGCCCTTGCAGGGATCGATCCAGCAAATGCCTTAACTACGATGAACTCCTTCAGGACAATCGGAAATGCAACTTTTGAATTAAGATTACCTTTTGTTGAGGGATTATCGCTCAAAGGAGAAGCCGGTTTTGATGTTTTAAACAACAGGGACCTTTCATGGCAATCCAAGGTGATGCGGGAAGAAGGAAACGACATCGCCAAAGAACGCAAACGTGATGATTATTCAACCACCTATAACATTTATGGTAATTATAACAGAACTTTCAAGGACCATTCATTAACGGTTGTTGCAGGTCACGAGCGTCAGAGTAACAGTGCTCATGAGATGAGGGTTGAGGGAAAAAATCTGCTGGGTCAGTACAAGGAGGTTGGTACTCCGACCACCCCGCTGGTCTATTCTTCCAACTGGGGCTGGGAAAGCTATTTCATGGCTTATTTTGGGAGGATCAACTATAAATTTAAAGACCGCTATCTCTTTGGCGCCAGTACACGTTACGATGGCTCTTCAAAATTCTCTTCTGAGACAAGATGGGGGCTATTCTCTTCATTGTCTGCGGGATGGATTATCTCTGACGAAGCTTTTTTCAAAAAAGACATCTTCAACCTGCTTAAGTTAAGGGGTAGTTTCGGTCAGACAGGGAACCAAAATATTCCGGCAAATACCAATATAACAACTTATGCAATTAAAACGGGAACAGGTACTTACCAATCATTGTCAAGTGCTTACATCAATTCAATTGGCAATACTAGTGTTTCATGGGAGGTGTCGAACAATTACGATTTAGGAGTTGATTTTGGATTGTTCAATAATCGGATTAATGGTTCTATCGCCTATTTTTTGAAGGATGTGAATAAACTTTTACTTGCAGTGCCCCTTCCTGCTTCTGCCGGAATAACCGGTGGTAACAGTTTGTTTGACAACATTGGGGATATGCAAAGCAAAGGTTTGGAATTTAACATTTCTGCAGCAGTTCTCAACAAGAATCAATTCAAATGGGATGTTACTTTAAACTATACCTACAACACAAACAAGGTTGTAAATCTGACGCCGCAAGCCGATAAATCAGGATCAGGGGTTCTGGTTGGCAATGCGCTAACCAAATCAGGACTGGCGCTTGGGACCTATTACATGGCTGAATCAGCAGGAATTGATCCTCAGAAAGGGATCCCGATGATCTATGAAATTGATCAGACCGTTTACAAAGCATCTGGGAATACAGTGAGAACAGGTAAATTAATTCCCGCGACTACGGTAAATATTTTGGGCAACCGTATGCTATTTGAAGGAAAAACAGGTTTGCCAAAATATTATGGAGCTATCCAGAACACCTTCTCGTACAAGAATTTTGATCTTGGCATATACGTCAGTTTCTCCGGTGGAAATTATATCTACAATGCGCATAAAAACAATGCAAATAACCCCAGCTACGGTATCGTTCAGGTTTATAAAGATATGCTTTACGACAGGTGGCAGAAACCCGGAGATATTGCCGGCAATCCCCAGCTGATGTGGAATTCCGTTCTACCTTATGACAGTAATGGAAATCCTGTCGCCACGCCTGCCAAGTATTTTAATGCCTCAGAATCAAAATACCTCGAGAAGGGCGACTATGTCAGGCTGAAAAATCTGGTATTGGGATACAATCTGCCACAGTCAATTTTGAACCGTCTTAAAATCAATGGGGCGAGGATCTATTTCTCAGGCACCAACCTACTGACATTCACAAAATTCACCGGATGGGATCCTGAACTTCCGCTTGACGGGAATATTGGCGGTGTAAATTTCACATCAAGCAGTATGCCCCAGTCAAAGGCATATTCATTAGGACTTAATTTAAAGTTTTAACCATTTAAACGCGTAAAACGTCATGAAAAAAATATATATCTTAACTTTAATGATGCTGGCTACAATGGCATGTAACCAAAAAACGTTCTTCGATCTTGAGCGTCCGCCACAATTCCCATGGAATAGCATGGCCGAGTTGGAAATGGCAGCTATTGAACCTTATCGCGCAATCGGTAACAATGCATGGGGCGATCCAATGGGAGAATTCAACTTGTACATGTATACCACGTCAGATATCAGTCAGCTTATTCCCGGCACATCGGGTAACCTTTACTGGTATGAATATTACAACAGGCTATACAGAACAACAGCTTCAGCAGGTCGTTTAAACGATGTCTGGACGATTTGTTATAACACAATAACCAGTTGTAATATTGCCATTGATTTTATTACCGGTAAGGAAGATGCAAAGGAGCTGGTGGTCCCGGGAATGACAACAGCTGATTATGAGAACCAGGTTAAGCGGATTAAAGGGGAACTCTATTTTATGAGGGCTTTTGCCTACTACCATCTGGCGAGATTTTTCTGTCCCCCGTATAATCCTGCAGGTGGTAATACGGGTAAATTTATTACGCTCAGAACCAAGTTCACAGAAGATCCTGCAAGCATTCAGAACAGTTATCTCGGTTCGGTCGATGAGGTTTATCAGCAGATGTTAAAAGATCTTCTGGCTGCCAAAGATTTATTGCCTAACAAGTACATTTCAGGTATACATAATGCAACCTATCAATATGGCCGTGCCAATAAGTTTGTAGCCTCTGGTATGCTGGCAAGACTCTATTTTCTGATGGGAGACTACACAAAGGCAGAAACAGAGTGCAGTTTCATTATTGATCAGGGTGGTTATTCTATTGAGGGAATTTCTCCTATGACCGTATTTTCGAGGAATGCAGGAGCAGCAAACTGCCCTGAATTAATCTGGGAAATGGTATCAAACCGAAATTCCGACTTTGGGGAGAAAATTGCCACTACAATCAATAAGTCACATTATACGGCTGTAAATGGTGGAAGAGGTACCAGCTGGAGCCGTTGCGGATGGGATCAGTTTACTTTAAGCTACTATGCTTTGAAAAAGATAGGTTGGATGACCGATCCGGTAAACGGCAATTTTACCGAAACCGCTGAAGCTAAAAAGGACTTAAGGTATCATTCTTTGACAAATCCTAACGATGACGTTAATTCTCAGCGTGGTTACTGGTATCGTCTGGAACCATTCGTTGAGCAGGCTGCTTCAGGTGTTGATCCAACAACCTGGCTGAATAAATATGAAACACAATATCGCAGTGTCCCGGCTCCTCAGATTTGGTGTGATAAATATTACAGGGCTCCGGATGGACGATATGCAAACATCCCCTTTATGAGGTTACCTGAATATTTGCTTACCCGTTCCGTATTACGATTTTTGAAAAATGACAAGGTTGGGGCGGCTGCCGACCTGAACCGCGTCAGAAAACGTGCAGGACTCGATGATATTGCCTCCGGTGTTTTGACCAAAGACGATATTGACAACGAGCGGATCAAAGAGATGGGGGCAGAAGCGGGTGATTGGGTTACCTACAAAATCTCTCTAAAGGAGCCGATAGGTCTGGGTGACAGGAAAAGCGGAGTACCACTAATTGCACCTCCCTATGCTGATTTTTACTGGAATGTCCCAATTATTGAAACAGATCTTAACGGCGCTTATAAATAGTAATATTCAGTATCATTGTTC
>Ga0118677_10011691_pt1 | contig 13071 bp, 14 predicted proteins | sample AliMusrvi5mmetaG_FD_86154 | JGI IMG/M metagenome (GOLD analysis project Ga0118677, IMG submission 86154)
TCATTATAATGTCGCTCACTGGCTCAAAGGGGATAGCTCGCAGCCACCACCACCTGAGAGTAGAAACCAGGGGCGCAATTCCCGGTGGAAGCATCTCGATGCTTCGAATATTTTCTCTATGCCAGACAAATGGGAATATCCTTGGTTTGCGGCATGGGACCTAGCTTTTCATGCAATCTCGTTTGCAATGATCGATCCCGAATTTGCTAAGCATCAGCTCCATCTTCTTACCAAAGAGTGGTATATGCATCCCGATGGCCAGATCCCTGCCTATGAGTGGTCTTTTGGCGATGTCAATCCTCCAGTTCACGCATGGGCCGCTCTTCGTGTCTATCAGATTGAAGGGGCTAAGTACGGAAAAAAAGACAGAGCTTTTTTAGAAAAGATATTCCAAAAGCTCACTCTTAACTTTACCTGGTGGGTGAACCAGAAAGATAAAGATGAGCGGAACATCTTTCAGGGGGGATTCCTAGGGCTCGATAACATAGGGATTTTTAATAGATCAAAACCCCTCCCTATGGGAGCGATCCCCGAGCAATCCGATGGCACTGGCTGGATGGGGATGTACTGTTTGAACCTATTACAAATAGCTCTTGAGCTTGCAATCGATGATGCAGCTTATGAGGACATGGCTGTTAAGTTCTTAGAGCATTTTGTTTATATTGCCGATGCAATTAATAATATCGGTGGCCATGTAGATGGCCTTTGGGATGAAGAAAGCGGCTTTTATAGAGGCTTTTTAAGGATGCCCGATGGTACTCGAATCAAGCTTGATTACGACTCGATCGCAGGAATTATCCCTCTATTTGCCGTAGCTGTAAATGAACCAGTAAAAAAGGGAGCATTCCCTGTATATAGAAAGAGCTTCCAGTGGCTTGTAGAAAACAGGCCTGAGCTCATACAAAGTGTTATAGACACCGGTAAGTTAGAGGTTGATGGCAAGCTCTTAATCTCCCTTGCAAGTCCTGAAAAGGTCAGATGCATGTTAAATACACTCCTCGATGAAAATAAGCTTCTTGGGAAATTTGGAGTGAGATCTGTTTCTCAAGAGCTTGCTAAAAAACCTTTAGTACTGCGTCTTGGTAATGAAGAATCCAGTTTAGATTATGAACCTGCAGAGTCGACATCTCCATTATTTGGGGGCAACTCCAATTGGAGGGGGCCTATCTGGTTCCCATTAAATTTTCTCATCATTGAAACCCTTCAAAAGTATCACTACTACCTGGGTGATGAGTTTAAAATCCAGTGCCCGACAAATAGTGATCGAAACCTTTCCTTATGGGAGGTCTCTTCAGATATTACAGGGCGGCTCATTAATATTTTTCTCAAAGATGAAGATGGTAGGCGCCCTTTATATGGGGGGATAGAAAAATTCCAAACAGATCCCCACTGGAAAGATTATATTCTCTTCCATGAGTATTTTCATGGAGATAATGGAGCCGGTCTTGGAGCAAGCGCCCAAACCGGATGGACGGCTCTTGTAGCAAAATTAATCCAGCAGTACGGCGAGTACGTTTTAAATAATAAATCACCTCTTCCGTTTGAACAATGGAAAGCTGGACAAGCATAATTTTAGGAGCGAGCCATGACAACAGAGTACGATCTAATTATTATTGGTAGTGGAGCTGGAGGGGGAACTTTGGCTGCACACCTGGCTCCTTCCGGAAAAAAGATTCTGGTCTTAGAAAGGGGAGACTGGTTAAAAAGAGAGCCAGAGAACTGGAATGTAGAATCTGTTTTTCTCCAAAATAGATATATCTCTAAAGATACTTGGTATGACTCTAAGGGAAAAGCCTTTCAGCCACAGGTTCATTATTTTGTTGGCGGCGCCACCAAAATGTATGGAGCGGCTCTTTATCGCTTAAGAAAAGAAGATTTTAGCGAGCTTAAGCATCATGATGGGATTTCTCCTGCCTGGCCGATTTCTTATGAAGAAATGGAGCCTTATTACACGAAAGCGGAGAAGATGTACTCAGTGCATGGAGAAAGAGGCGTTGACCCCACAGAGCCCCCTTCAAGCGCTCCCTATCCCTATCCCGCCGTATCCCACGAGCCGCGTATCCAAAAGCTTTCAGACGATTTAAAAAAAGCGGGGTATCATCCCTTCCTAGCTCCTTGCGCTGTTATGCTGAATGAAAAAGACATGGCAAATAGCAAGTGTGTTAGATGCAATACGTGTGATGGATTTCCCTGCCTTGTGCAAGCCAAAGCCGATGCAGAAATCGCAGGGGTGCGTCCCGCTCTTGCCTTTCCAAATGTTACACTTCTTAGAAATGCGATGGCTCTTAAGCTAAACACCGACGATACAGGAAAAAATATAACAGAGGTCATTGTAGATATAGACGGAGAAACAAAATCTTTTAAGAGTAAAGTCTTTGTTGTTTCCTGTGGCGCTGCAAATAGTGCAAAGCTTCTTCTGATGTCGGCAAATAAGCACCATCCCAAAGGCCTTGCCAACGGCTCGGACCAAGTAGGTCGCAATTACATGTATCACAATAGCCAAGCGGTACTTGCAATATCGCTTGAGCCCAATCCCACCCAGTTCCAAAAGACCCTATCGATTAATGATTTTTATTTCGGCATGGAAGGTTTCGAGTATCCTATGGGGAATATCCAGATGATAGGTAAGTCGCAAGGGCTCATGTTTAAAGGGGAAAAGCCGATCGAAACAGCCCTTGCTCCCTTAAAACTTTTAGACGGCATAGCAAACCACGCCGTTGACTTTTGGCTATCAACTGAAGACCTTCCGGATCCCAATAACCGGATTACTGTCGATAAAGAGGGGAGTATTACCCTGAATTATACGCCGAATAATCAAGTCCCTCAAGCCAAGCTCTATGAAAAACTTAAGTCGATGCTGAATCATTTAGGGATGCATCCCGATCATCTGATACCTAGGAATGCCTACCTCCAGACAAAAATACCGATTGCCGGCGTGGCTCACCAAGCAGGCACCTGCCGCTTTGGTAAAGATCCCAAAACCTCAGTCCTCGATGTAAATTGCAAGGCCCATGAAGTGGATAATTTATATGTCGTAGATACCAGCTTTTTTCCCAGCATCGGCGCAGTGAATCCCTCCCTTACTGCCATGGCAAATGCCCTCCGTGTGGGAGATCATTTACTGAAAAGACTTGGATGAAATTAAAAACCGGCTTGAGGTTCTATAGGTCGCTCGAATTAAAGAATGGTTTCCTTTTATTTTCAAATTAATTTTTAAAATATGTTTTATTGCTTTCAAATTTCATATTATTTATAAATTAATTCTATATTTTTAATTCGGAGTTTCATTTTTATGGTTGCCCCATCCCTTCTTAGAGATATCCATAGAAGCCTTGAACCTCTTTACCACCAACCCTTTCAAGAAAGGACCTCTCAACGCCGCATTGTCAATGAAATTAATGCTGAAATTAAGACAGACGAATTGACTGCAAATTGTATTCGAGAGATTTTAATTCGCGCTTGCGCGTTTGCGTACCCTCAAGAGCATTCGGCAACAGCTCTTATTAATAGAGGGGATAGAATAGACTCACGTAAAATTACCATCAGTAAATCAGACTATAATAGCATCGAAGGTCGAATCAGTTCCGTATTTTTAGACAAATTATTGGATCATTCTCACGTTTATTTACACTATCTACACCAAGGTTGGAACAGTGTATCTCGTGATGCTGCGTCTTTTAGAGGCTCCGCAGATACGGATGAAATTTTATAGATGGAAAAAAAAGAGCATCACCAGTTGATACATAATGAAGGCAGGACTAGATTACGCGTTACTCGGGAAAATCTTTCTCGTTTATTTGAGTTTATTCAAAATGAGGCAGAGGATGTAACAATAAAAGTTCCTTTACATATTGTTCGTGTATGCCAAATAGAGGGGGCTCCTCCTCTGCAAAAATTCCTCCGAGACAAAAGTCGTGAATTCCTTGAAAAAAGTCGCTCTTTTTTAAAAGACTAGGTACACGGAATTGTACAGCCTTAAAAAAGAGGATGGACTACTGCTTTAACCTATTGGAAAAATCTAAAATGATAGAATATCATAGTTACAAACAAAGGTAAAAAGGACTCCTATGACTATTTTAGAGCAATTGAATCAAGGTATGAAAGACGCAATGAGAAGTCGGGATCAGCTCAGACTCGACACCTTGCGTATGCTAAAATCCAAAATACTAGCAGTTGACGCAAGAGGCAATCTTCCCGATGCAGATGTTCTCAAATTATTTAAAACCTATTTTGGCAGTCTGCAAGAAGCTCTCGAACAAGCCTTAGCGGTTAATCGAGCAGATATTTCAGACAAATTAAAAGGTGAACTGGTCATCATCCAAGAGTTTTTACCTAAGGCTCCCTCTCTAGAAGAAAGCAAACAGCTCGTAATACAAGCTATAGCTGAATCAGGTGCTAAGAGTAAAAAAGATCTCGGCCTTGTTATGAAGGCTGTCATGAAGCTCAGTAGCGCAGTTGAAGGAAAAGTTGTAAGTAAACTTGCTAATGAACTACTCCCTGATTAGTCCCATTTTATAAGATCTCCTTAAATTTTAGGGAGATCTTATAAAGCCCCTTACTTGGTTTCGAAAATATGCCCAGATGTTTTGCAAAGGGAGAGAAACTCTTTTTCTAGTTCTTCAGGAGACATCTCCTTAGTTATTGCATATCCTATAGGGTCTGTGAAGCTCTTATTGCACTTCATAAAGTAGCCCTTTCGTGGGTTATCCTTGTTCTCTTCCTGATTTCTGGCCCCAATCTTCGTATGGGCATGGAACATTTCCCCATCAGATAGCATCTGAATAAAGGGATGGAGTGGCCCTACACGAAATAGCTCCTTCATTTTCTCAGGTTTTATCTTCAGGGCTAAAAAAGTATGGTCTACTTTAGTCTCCGGTCTAGAATAGGTCATGGCTGTAGCATCCATCGAAAAGAAGGTTCCTCCCAATAAAGTAGATCCAAATGACAAGGCATGACTTGAGGTGTCGTTTATCTCAAGAGTGGATGGATGACCGAGGCCTGGGAACCCTCGGTAAAGAACCCACTCCCCATTTTCATAAGCAGTAAGCTCTATCTTCACAAGTTCAGTAAGGAGCTTTTCATCTGTAAGGCCATTATAGAAATTTTGAGCGGAATTTGGATTATTGATCGAAGGGGACTTCCAAAAGGGGAATTGTTTTTTCTTCCACTCAGAAAAAGGGGGGAGCTCGGAAATGGCAATATGCACCATTTCAAGCTCAGAGCCTTTCGCTCGATTATATAAAGTGACAGCAGCTTTATTAACGCGAAAAAAAAGATCGCAAAGACCTGGCATACTTGTCGTGTGATTATCAAAGCTTTTGATTACCTCTTCTATGCTTACAGCGGATTGTAACTTACCGTGAAGGGGCTCTTCATATTCAAGAGGTTCCCATGAACTTCCTCTGCAAGATAAAATTCCCTTTTGGATGTTTTTATCGTTAAAAAAGGAGTGTAAAACGGCAAGCTGCCAAACTGAAGGGGGGATCCACTTAACCTGAAGTTTTGGGCTAATCTTTTCACATTCCTTTTTTAAATCCATCTCTCCATAGAATGCTCTAGGTGGTTCTCCCTTAAGGATGAGATCAAATAGATCCCTTTTTTGACTGGAATTAAGCTCTTTTTCTTCAAAATCAAAAAGATAGGTCGCAGAAAGGGGGGAGAGTAAAAAAATAAAAAGGATAAGTAGGTGTCTCATTAGGAATCCTAATTTGAAGTTTTAGAAAGGTTTAGTTCTCCGGAGGGAGATCCCAGATATAGTAAGCTTTAGATAAGGGAATACCGTTAAAAGACGTCTCTAAAGATTTCGAATAGGCTCCTAAATTTTCTACAACAAGGAATTCCCCTGTTGCAAGCTCTGGAAGAGAAATTTCATCCAGGATTTTATCTCCAGAGTCGCAGGTAGGACCCCAGAGTAATGAAGGGTAAGTGGTGCTTGAATTGTTGGCTAAGGGCTTTATAAGCCACCCTTCACTCAAGATTTTTTCAAGGTTATATTCGTAATAAAGGCTCGATATAAAAAAACCAAAAACCCCGTTAGATAGATAATAAGCGATTTTTTTCTCTTCTTTTGATCTCTTTTTACCAATTACCTTCATCGCAAGTGTTGTGGTTTTTGCAGCAAAGTATCTACCAGGTTCTGCTATGAAGTGAGTTTCTGGGTTAAAGTGACTCTTAATAAGGTCTTGTACTACCTCAGCTATTGCAATAAATGAGTCATCATTAGTTCCTGGCCAGCCCCCTCCGAGATCAAGAATGGAAAGCTCTTGATTTAAGTGGTTTTTGCTGAATCGAAAAAGTTCTGCTGCATCAACTAAAGCTTTTCGATACGATTCCAAATGGGTGCAATTGCTCCCGACATGAAAAGCGATCCCTTTGATGTTTGCCCCTTTGGTAAATCCCTCCTCTAGGATGTCATAGGCTTCCGTAACTGTTACTCCGAATTTTTCACTTAAAGGAGACGAGCTCATCGAATCATCGGTTTTAATTCGAAGTAAAAGATTTGCTTCTGGATAGAGGGTTATCATTTTATCTAATTCTTCTATCGAATCAAATGTCACTAAATGCACACCGGCTTTTTTTGCATAAAGAATAGACCTATCTGGCTTTCTCGGGTGGGCGAAGATGATTTTTGAGGGATCTACATCTAGCTCAAGGACTTGCTTGATTTCATTTTCACTTGCGCAATCAAAGCCTGTTCCAAGGCTTGAAAGAACTGCTGCGATCACCATATCGTTGTTTGTTTTCACTGCGTAATAGGGCGTGACATTAGGGAGGTACTGTTGCCACAGTTGATATCTATCAATAAGCACTCGAAGATCTACTACGTGAAACGTATCAGGGCATGAGGGATCAAGGCTCAACTCGTTGAGATATTGAAATTTATCGCTCGTAATTTTAACTCTTTCTTCAGGAAGGTGTTTTTCTGCAGACTCGATGGCTTTTTGAAAATAATTTTGGTTTTCTGCTTGGGAGAAATTCGGATAGAAAAATAGTAGCGTTACTGCAGTTGAAATCCTAATCATAATAGACCTTTGTTAAGTCAAGAATCATACTTCGTATCTATTTTTACCTGTATAAAAACCTTAATTTCTGTAGAAGCTTGAGGGGAAATTGCAGCTTTTCAATCTCTGCCTTCTTGTGGTAACATTGGGGATTGATTTGAAGAACGGAAAAATTTCACTATATGGATAACAGTACTCACAATCACTTAAAAAACAGAACTACTGATCTTTTGCTAGTAGAGAAACTTGTTTACAATCCTCTTGGGCTTGTTATTAAGAATTTTTATGCCGAGAATGAAAGTGCTGAATATCGAGCGGCTGAATTCACCCTAAACAATAACCTTATAAAGTACCGAGAGGCAAAAATCACTCCGACTAAGATAGGGCAATTTGTCACCTTTTGGAAGCGGATCGGTAAGGGGCCTATCATGCCTTATGAATCTGAAGATCTTTTCGATTTTCTTATAGTAAATGTAAGGGATGAAAATCATTTTGGCCAATTTATCTTTCCTAAAATGGTTTTATGTGAAAAGCGGATTGTCTCTACCAAACAAAAAGAAGGTAAAAGAGCTATCAGAGTTTATCCTGCATGGGATAAAGCAGATAATCCACAAGCTATCAAGACGCAAAAATGGCAATTAGAGTGGTTTATAGATTTTTCTGAAAATGTAGATGTTGATTTATCCCGAGTTGCAGGATTTTTACAATAAATAAGATGTAAACTCTAATCGCTATCCTAAGATAGTCCTATCTGTCTAAGGCAGGGAGGTAGTTTTCCTTCTTTTTTTAGCTGCTGAACAGCTATATGGTTCTCGAGCTTACTCAAAGTGACTTTTCTACTTCCAGAGTGCATTACGTACTCTACAGCAGTATTTAACAAGTCAAGTATCCCTTCATTTTTTTCATCGATTTGGATTGCTGTAGAGAGCTTTCTTTTTAACTGAGGAAGACTCTGTTGGATTTCTGTAGCAAGTCTTAGAGCTTGTGCTGATTTTTCGCTCTTTTTAGACCAAAAAAGGGAAACAAGTCTCATACCAGCTTCATCATATTGGTCTCTAAGCTCAAGGCAGGCTCTTTCTTTTGCATCAGCGGCATCACTTTTGCTATCAGGAAGAGTTCCTGTAAAAACCATCCCTGCAATACCAAGACCCACGCCTACAGCTGCTGAAATGACAAACGGAATTGCATCTGTAAGAGGAGATTCATCGGGAATATCTGAATATTTTGCGATTCTTACCCCAGCAAGACCCCCAAAGGCTCCCATGCCAATGACAATGGCAAACCCAAGTTTTCCGAGATATCGAGCAGTCACAGCTGATATCGAGCTGCATCTTTCGAAGACATTTTCGTGAACTGCTGTAAAGGGGATGATAGTACTATCAGTAAGGGAGTTAAGGAATTTATCACGAGGATCAACTTCTCCTGGCTCTTTAGTCCAGTTTGTTACAATAGGGAGATAGTTCTTATGGGGACTTTCAGTTACTTCGATGGTGAAGCCAAAGTAAGGAGCTAACCTATTTTGTGCGAAAGTTGTAGCAGAAGACATGAGGACCTCACATAATTAATTAAAAAGATAAAAAAGTTGAGATGTTAACAGCTTTGAGGTTTCAATATAAAAAATTGATAAGTGGGCAAAGGGATGCTATCTCTTAAAACTATAAAATCAGTGGTATTATAGCGAATAAATCTGCTATCCGCAATGATTCAAAAAATCCCTTTTTAACATAGAGAATTTAAGGTGAAAATGGAAATTAAAATTACTTAAATAATTGATAGAAAGCATCTGAAATTACTTTCAAATAAAAATTTTAATTTCAATAAACCATTCGTTAGACTTAAACCGCATTTTCCATGCATCTCCTGCTAGGTCAACAGCTGCGCCGCTTGCAACTCTTTGGTATCGAGGTCCTTTGAAATTACCCGCATTAAGAAATCGATAGCCAGTTCCGATGGCCCAATTATCCTTATAACTGTATTCAGTACCTGCAAGAAGGGTGTAAGTGAAATTTCTCCGAGTGGTATATTGATTTTCTGCTGAAAAACTCAAGTAAGGGGAAGACGCACCAGAAGGAGGCAGTCCTGTAGTTCTATAGTTTGTTATCAGAAGATTGCTAATCCCTACTCCACCGCCAATCATCGGATAGATCTTGCCAGAGCCCACATTACAATGCATATAGGGGATCCCTCGTCCAAGGAGGTTTGCCGAAAAAAGAACTGGTGTCACGCTAAGATCGAATTTTCTTGTGTAAGACGCCCCACCGGTCACGGGGGTTTGGAATTTTCTATATTTAAAAGTTGAACGATTGGAAATGCTTACTTCTAGATCGAGTGCATCAAGAAGCTCGTACCCGAAGCTTAAGCTTGCAATGGGGCAATTTCCTAAGTTTGCGTCATAACCTTGAATGGCTGGATTCCAGGGAGGAGAGGGGGCAACAACATGAGCTGATTCTGAGACAGAGATACCGGATCCCACTTTAAGATAGAAAGAATAGTCCTTAGCCTCTTTTTTCTCTTGAGCGGTAGCCGAAACGGTGATTGCTAGTAAAGAAAGTGTGGCAAATATGTGCTTCATAAAATTCCTTTAGTAAATCGTTCCGATTCTTGAAAATTGAAAATAGATTTTTGATCCGTCCGAAGAAACAATTAAATCAAATGTCTGTCCGAAATAAGGAGCTACTCCCACCTTTGTTGTTGCAATAACGGTGCATTCAGTGACCATAGAGTTTACGATCGTATCTAACTGTAAATTGGCTAATGTTGTCGGAGTAAACCATGTGACTATGAGGCCATTTGCTGCTGATAAGTAATTGGATATATCTGTATAGATCCCGTCTGCATTTTGCATGCATAAAAAAGAGGCGGAGCATGTGCCAACTTTTACATTATTCACATCATAAATAGGGGCCCTTCCCGCGAGATAGCTTGAAGCTATTGTAGAACTGGATACCGAGACATTTGATGTGGGTATTGCAATAAAGCTGTCTGCAAAATCGGCGATATAAAGATAATACGTTAGGGTTGATGGCTCGGTGAGAGTAACACCGTGTAAAGGGTGTATATGGCATGTAAAGCCGATCAATAAAAAGAGTGCTACATAACATTTTTGAAATAAACTGAGCAGTCTTAAGCCGGTAATTTTTTTAATCAACATCAGAGGCCTCTATTTAACGCTTGCTGTAATGCTTGTTAAACTTATCTGAGTATTGATTATTTGACTAAAGATTTTTCTTTGATGTGGAGGGTAGTCCTTACTAGTGAGCTTTCCCTATGACTAGTAAGAGTGTCTTTTTTTTCTAATATTCCTATCTAATAGAATCGGACCTGCAACCTCTTGTATAGGTTCCTTTAGAAAATAAAATCGATTCCTAAGGTAAATGTATTATAAGCTATTCCCTTTACTTTCACCGTCCAAGGGCTTGTAGGAACATGGATATCTGGGTAGTTTGTGGAACCAAAAGTGAAATTAGAGGAAGTAAGATACATAAATCGGTATTCTGCACTGAGACGGTAGTGTTTAAGAAATCGGTAACGAAGACCGGCTTTTGCTTGCGTTGCGAAGACTGTATTATAAGCGCTCGGATCGGAGTTGAAATGGTTCACTGTAGATTCTAATGGGTCGATCTGTAAAGAGTCTGCATTACGGATTGAGACAAAGCCCACTCCTATACCCACCCCAATAAAAGGAGATATGTAGTCATTATTAAACTCTAAAATACCATTAGCTAAAAGAGTGCCGATCCGCATAGGAAGGGTGTCTATAAACTCGTGGGCATCAAGTCTTGTTGTGGGATTAACAAGATCTGCTTTTTTTGCCGTATTTGCAAAATAGCTCCCTTCGAGCTCAAGAGCTGGAGCCAGGCGAAAGCTAGAGTTGATCTTATTCATCCACTCGTAGCCAATATGTAGTCCGCCAAAGCCTTTTGTTCTACCATGAGCTGTTCCTTTAGCCATAACATCAAGAGGGCCCCCAGATGCTTCAGGAAAAAAGGCTGTTCCCATTTGGGTCACTGTTACATCATTCGGGAAAGTCCAGCCGCCAAAGCCGCCAAAGTAGATGCCTAGTGGGTCTGAGCTGGGATTTTCTTGTGGGGCTTGCTCTGATGCGATTAAGGATAAAGAGGGCAGCATAGATGCTGCTATTACAAAATTTCTAATCCACGTATTCATGAAAATATCCCCTCAAGGCTTTTATTTTCTTGATAGCATGAAGGGGGATTATTTAAAATAAATGTGTTTTTTAGATTCTATCGATTTCAACAGCTGGATAATCTTCAGTATAGGATTCTCCTAAGACACCAAAGTAAGAGACAGATCGTTTTTCAAAATCGACAATATAACTCACAACACCAGCCTGCCAGGAAGCCATTAAAAATTCTGGAAAGGAAGTTAGTCCAGATTGATCGGCTTTCAAAGCCTTGATTAGTGAGGCCTGATCAAAGCTAGGTATATCGACTGCTTCAGTCATTAAGGGCGCTGCTTGACATGCAACAGAACCATATCGGGTCAGGTAAATACTTTGGCAGGAAGGGAGATGCCAAATATTTTGGGTGACACCCTCTTTCCGTAATCCTTCGGCTAAATAAGGAAATCCTCCAATTTTTGGACGAATGCTCATAGCATATTGTTGCGCTTTCATAAGATTTTCAATAGCTTTGCTCATAGTTTTTTCCTTTTGAGTTGTTTAACCCGGACTATGGATTTCTTTACCTAATACTCTATGGGTGATTAAAACAAATTTTTTCGACTTTATGGCTGGAAAAAGTTCCTCTTCATCGAGTAAAGTATGAGATTCAATAAAACTATCTTTCTTAACATCTTGACTAAGGAACTTAAGAAATCGATAGAGAAGACTGTGGTTTGGAACCTCTTTATAAAAAATTAGAACCATGTCGTGAGAGGTGTATTTTGCCGCTATGTTATCTTCAGCATCTAAACTAAGAACTGCTCTCTGGTGCAACTTATCGAGTAGTCCAGGTGAGAATCCTTCCCGAATATAGATTTCATCGATTCCAAATTTGGCAAGAGCGTAGCTATCTTGTGACATATTTTCCTGAAAAAAGGTTTAGTGTTGCTTCGGCAGTTTTAAATTAAGGAAAATACCATCTTTCCGTAAAAAATTGCCACCCTACAATTTGGTAAACCTCTTAAAAAGAATACCCAATTTTACCGTAGAATTGATTCGAACTATACCCGCTTCCAAATTCTCCGTTATAGCTTATTGATCCAAAGCCGTTCCAGTTTGTCTGCCAAAAAAGTTCTACCGCTGGAGAAATGAGATTTTGCTCCGCGGTAAAGGCTTCAACAATAAATGAGCCTGGAGCATTGACAATTGCTGCATGGACTTTTCCTATATTATGAGGCTTTTTATAGACGTAGCTGAGCTTTGCTTCTGCGATAAAAATCCCCCAACTATAGGTATTTGTTTTATATCCATTTAGCCCCGTTTCAGCTCGCAGCATCCATGAAGTTCTAGAAGAAAACTTCATATTGTAGGGAGTGGATCCTTTCTCTGTATAGCTCGGGTCCCATTCATAAACCCAGTCTACTAGACCAAAGGGTTCGATTGTTGCTGTGTTTATAGTGAAATCATATCCCATTCCCATGTGAAGATCGATTTGCTCTGCATTGTAATAGCTTTTAGCCGTTCCACTAAATCCGGGGTAGGAGATAACCCTCTTTTGATCTATCCCTACGTAAATTCAATGAGCGTCTATCATTGTGCGGCCGACCACAACGGCTACAAATTTGGCCCGACAATTTTTCCGCACGTCCGCAGTTACTCCATGAATTGCTACCTGTCCCCCATTGTTGGCGGGGAATGGCATCTCGGCGAGGGCACGGTCAATTTCTGCAAGGACACGTCTTTAACCCAGCCCGGCCCGGCCCTGACCTTTGTGCTGATCGACGAGAATGAATATGCCATTAACGATGCCTATTTCGTCAGCGATCCCGCCCAGGGAAATTTCTGGCAGGACGTTCCGGGCACGCGCCATGGCAATTACGGCGGAATGTCTTACGCCGATGGTCACTCGGAAATCAAACGTTGGAAGGATGGCAAAATTCTAAACTA
>Ga0118677_10011692_pt1 | contig 13071 bp, 9 predicted proteins | sample AliMusrvi5mmetaG_FD_86154 | JGI IMG/M metagenome (GOLD analysis project Ga0118677, IMG submission 86154)
CTATCGCCCTCGCCATCATGCCCAAGAAAACCGCGAAAACTCCGAAAACCACGAAACCGGCAAGCCCGACGAGCGCCAACAACCATTGGTCGCCCGCGAAATCCGCCGAACTCTACGGCACCGAAAGCTGGGGCCACGGGTTTTTCGGAGTCAATGACAACGGCCACGTCACCGTGCGCCTCGCTGATGATGGCGGCCGGGCGGATGTCTCCCTCTACGAAATCATCGAAGGCCTGCACGACCGCGGCACCGACCTGCCGGTGCTCCTGCGCTTCCGCGACCTCCTCCACTCCCGCATCACCGAAATCAACGAATCATTCCGCAAGGCGATCAGCGACATAGGGTATCGCGGCCAATACCGCGGCGTGTATCCGATCAAGGTCAACCAACAGCGCCAGGTGATCGAGGAAATCACCGAGTTCGGGAAAAGATTCCACTACGGGCTCGAGGCCGGCTCCAAGCCGGAATTGATCGCCGCGCTGGCCCACATGCACGACCCGGATGCCTACCTCGTTTGCAACGGCTACAAGGACGAGGAATTCATCGACCTCGCCCTCAACGCCCGCAAGATGGGCCTCAAGGTGATGTTGGTGCTCGAGATGCCCAGCGAACTGGCCCTGATCCTTGAGCGCTCGCGCAAACTCGGCGTGCTGCCCAACCTCGGCGTCCGCGTCCGCCTCTCCACCCGCGGCTCCGGCCACTGGTCGGAGTCCGCCGGCGACAAGTCCGTCTTCGGCCTCAACGCCGCCCAGATCATCGACGTCGTGGACCGCCTCAAGGACAGCGGCCACCTCGGCTGCCTCAAGATGCTCCATTTCCATCAAGGGTCGCAAATCCCTAACATCGCAGCCATCCGCGAAGGCGTCACCGAGGCCGTCCGCATGTATTGCGACCTCGTCAAGGAAGGCGCGCCGATGGGCGTGTTCGACATCGGCGGCGGCATGGCGGTGGATTACGACGGCTCCCACACCAACTTCCACTCGTCCTGCAACTACTCGATCCCCGAGTACTGCACCGACATCGTCGAGGTCGTCTCACAAATCTGCGACAAGGCCGCCGTAGCCCACCCCAACCTCATCTCCGAAAGCGGCCGCGCCGTCGTCGCCTACTACTCGGTGCTCGTCTTCAACATCCTCGACGTCACCCGCGCCCAAACCAGCGAGGCCGCCCCCCCCATCCCCGAACATGCGCCACAGAATCTAACAAACCTGATCGACGTCAACAAAACGCTCAGCAAGAAAAACCTCCAGGAAAGCTTCAACGACGCCGCCTATTACCGCGACCAGATGCGTTCGCAGTTTTTCTATGGCAGCGCCACCTTGCGCGAGCGCGGCCTGGCCGAAGCCTGGTTCTGGCACATCCTCACCCGCATCTCCAACCTCATCGCCCAACTCGAGGACATCCCCGAGGACCTCCGCGAATTATCCTCAACCCTCGTCGATTTCTATTACGGCAACTTCTCGCTCTTCCAATCGCTGCCGGATTCCTGGGCCATCGACCAACTCTTCCCCGTCATGCCCATCCATCGGCTCGACGAAAAACCCCGCCAGCGCGCCGTCATCGCCGACATCACCTGCGACTGCGACGGCAAAATCGACCGCTTCATCGACAAGGAGGACGTCGCCCATACCCTGCCGCTCCACGAACTCAAAGCCGACGAACCGTATTATATCGCCGCCTTCCTCGTCGGCGCCTATCAGGAAACCCTCGGCGACCTCCACAATCTGTTAGGCGATACCAACGTCGTCGGCGTCCACCTCGACAAGGGCAAACCCGTGTACACCCACGAGGTCGAGGGCGACACCGTCGCCGACGTCCTCACCTACGTCGAATTCGACCCCAAGGAACTGGTCTCGAAATTCCGCAGCTTCGCCGAACAAGCCGTCACCGACGGCCGCATCTCCCCCAAGGAACGCCGCGAAATCCTCGACCTCTACCGCGAAGGCCTCAACGGCTATACCTATTTCGAGAGCTGAGCTGCCCTGTAGCGGCGGTCTGTGACCGTCGTGCGCGGCAGTGTCCATCAATAAGCGCTTCAGCTCACCTATTTGATAGGGCTGGAATAGGCGACCATAGATCCCGAACGTGGCTGTCGCGTCCCGCGGCAGACCGTGCCGGTGGCGTCCCGCCGCCGGGCCACTGTAGCGACAAGGATCGCAGCGATCTCGGACAACCAGCAACGCCGCGCCCGAATATTCGATTCCCATGAGTCTCTCCATGCGCAAATCCCGCCCGCTAACACAACCGAACCATGCATAATGTTGCCATGCTAGTGACCCGATGCACTGACCCGATGCATATTTTCCTTCCCTCGCCGCCTCAAGCCACTAGCCTGACGTCACCACCATGCCCGCCACTCGCACTGCTCCTGCCAGCACCACCGCCATCGGCTTCGTGACCATGGCACGCTGGCAGTATCGTGGAATTTCAAGCATATCGTCCGGCTGGATCGAATTCGCGCTTTCAATGCCGTGAATCTGGCCGAAGGGTATGGAGTGATCACAATCATCAGCCCCAAGGAGGTGAATCTCGATGAATAGAAACGACTTTTGGAAACAATTTGAAGGAGCCCCTCAAATTGACTGCGTGAAGATGAAGCACGACATCCAGGCGCGGATTTACGAGGAGATCAAAGACCTGTCCACAGCTGAGCGCATCGCCTATTTCCAGCGCGGGAGCGAGGAGTTCCGGCGGGAACGGGCGCAGCGGGAAGCGCTCGCGTGTCAGCTGGTCTTACGCGAGGAACCGTCGGCATATGACGACAAGAACCCCATCGACCAGGACCTGTCAACCAAATAATTGCAACTTTGAAGGACTGACCCCAACACAGGAGATTCTTCCCGGCAGGCGCGTCTTTTTTCTCTTCCCGCGCCCGACTCCGGCGGCGAGGAGCGGAGCGACGAGGTGCCGGAGTGTTTGTGTTTGGGGTCCTTCAAAGTTGCAATTATTTGGTTGACCGGACCTGGTCGATGGGGTCCTTGCATTTCAACAACAGGTTCTCACACTGCCAGCGATCCGCGTGGCAGCCACCGCCACGCCGGGACAACCTCGATCTTCAGACCGTCTTCGACCAGGGTCTCCTGTTGATCCAGGGTGATCACCAAGGCCCGGCGGGCCGGACCGGCCGCCGGGCGGCAGGCCCGCAGCAAGCCGCGCAGTTCCCGGTGGCGGTTTTCAGCAGTCAATTCGCAACACACCTGAATGGCCTCGGTTGGCGTGACGAAATCACATTCCCAGAGATCCTTTTCCCCGTCATAACAAGGGGCTTCCCCCCGGTTGCGGAGCGTCAGGAAAACCTGGTTTTCGAGCCGGCGGCCGCGGTCTGGGGTGGCTTGCGGCGAATTGGCCCGGCGCAGGCCGTTGTCCACCGCGTAATATTTGTTAGGACTGGCCACCCGGTGGCGGAACGAGGCGCTGAACTTGGGCAGAGGCAAGATCAGGTAGGCGTCCGCCAGATACTCCAGATAGCGGGACGTCTGCGCGACGGAGGGGATCGCCAGTGACTTGGTGAGCGACTGCATGGAGAATGTCTGGCCGGTGTGAGCGAGCAGGAACAGCGCGAGATTCATCAAATGCCGGGTTTCGCGCAGACCGTGACGCAGGGCGATATCGCGTTGCACGATGTCGCGCAGCAATTCCCGCAAGCCCTGGTCCACATGATCCTGCAAATATGCGGGAAACCCGCCGTCGTCGAGAAACGCCAGCAACGAGGTGGCCCCCGGCGGGTGGCCGGTGAAGTCGAGAAATTCGTCATAGTCGAACGGAAACACCTCAAATGACAAATGCCGGCCGGTGAGTTTGGAGCCGAGTTCCCTGCCTAACAGGGAGGCGTTCGATCCCGTGACGCAGACCTGAAGCCCGCGATCCAACAGGGCACGCACCAACCGCTCCCAGCCCGCGACCTCCTGGACTTCGTCGAGAAAAACCACTCCACCGTCCGGCAACCGATCCTCGATCACCGACAGCATCGCGGGAAAGTCCTCCGCTGTCATTCCAAACAAGCGGGTGTCCTCCAGATTGCAGTAAAGCACCGTTTGCTGCCGTTGCATCAACTGCCGTTGCAGCGTGCTCTTCCCCGACCTCCGCACCCCCTTCAATACCACGGCCTTGCCACCAAAATCCGGCAGCACCGCCAACAACCGCCGTGCCACTTCAGGTCGCATGATCGACGCCTGCCGCTGAGAATCAAAGACCTCCGCGAGGGTATTTCGTAAAATCATGGTTTTGTTTTTCATGAATCACCAATTTTGTCAAGTCGTGAATACAACGAGCGCTCTGGGCAGCAGGCAACCGAGGGGTGGTGTCATGCGGCGGTCTGTGCCGGTGGAATCCCGCCGCCGGGCCTCTCTGGCGGCAAGGATCGCAGTGATCTCGGACAACCAGCAACGCCGCGCCCGAATATTCGATTCCCATCCACAAAAGTGGGACAAGCGAGGCTGTTGGTCCCTGCCGGGACCACCTCAATACCGCCCGGTTTCCCAAGATGGCGGTGCGCGAAAGAAAGGGGTTTGATTATGGGTGTTGACAATCAAACAACCATGGCGCAGTTTGTCGCCATGGCCTTCGAGTGGGATGCGGCGAAAGAATTGGCGAACGTGGATAAGCACGGCGTCGATTTTTCCACCGTTCCCGCGGCCTTTGACGATCCCCGCCGACTGGTTCTGCCGGATTCCTCGCACTCCGGATCCGAGTCCCGGTTTTACTGCGTGGGCGCCGATGGCCGGGGCATTCTAACCGTGAGGTTCACCCTGCGCGGTGGTAACATCCGCGTGATCGGCGCGGGCTATTGGAGAAAACAGCAACAAGTCTATGAAAAAGCCAACCCTTGAATACAAAGAAGAGCCCCGAAAGAAAGGCTGGCGCTTCGATCCAGCGGTGAAACCACTCACTGAGGAGTCCCAGCGCCTGCTTGGCATTCCTGCGCCTGCCGCTGCCGGCACCCTCTACGAACGTTCGGAAAACCACGGCAAGATCGTGGTCAAGGCAATGCGTGGAGGCAAACGCCCTGGTGCGGGTCGCAAACCCAGCGGCCATGTCCGCCTCAATCTCCTGATTCCTGCCGAGACGCGCGAGCAACTCAGAAAACTCGCGACTCGTGACCACGTCACGCTCTCCGAGGCATTCCGCCGCACCCTTGCGGCGCTCTGATTGCTCGCCAGGCATCGCTCACCGCCCGGCCAAAGGAAGTGAATTTATGAGAGCTGTATATATTTTGTTTCACTGTAAAGACCTGGACAAGGTTGATGTTGATTTCAAGAATTGCGGAGTTTTTTCATCGAGAAAGGCGGCGCAAGACGCGATTTGCATTTTAAGAACCAAGGCCGGATTCAAGAGACTACCGGATAACTTTATAATTGATAAATATTTGCTCAATGAAATCTGCTGGGTGGAGGGATACTTTACTTACAAGATCAAGAGACGCAAACGTGTCTAACGAAACGGATCAACAGCGCCGAATCGACGATGTCCCGCAGAAGGCCGGCTTGTTTCTCAGCGAGCATAAACCGGGATTGGATCCGACAGGATCGCAGCGCGGCGAATCGGGTTGCGGCTCTGTTCCACAGCACGGCGGCTCACCAAATCCACGCCGCAACCTAACCGATCTTCAAGGTCTTCCTTGAGTGCGCCCATCTCAAGAAGCCCGATTTCGCTCCCGGGCAGGAATTCAATAAGCAAATTTACGTCACTGCCATTCCTCCCTGATCCGTGTGCCAGCGAGCCGAATAGATCGACACGGGCAACCCCTCGGTTTTCGCAAACAGAACACACGGCGGTCCTGATTTCCTCCAACGAAGGCGGCACTGTCAAGGTCGTACTCACATTCGAAATCTGGCACATCACCAAGGATGAGACAAGCAATTGTTGTTCAGTTTCCACACCACCTGAGCACCGCCACCAAAACGCGCCGAGATGACCCGAAATTGTGCTTGATTGCCGCGCATTCCACCCTAGCCTGCGCGGCGTGACGAGTGTCGTACGATTCCTGGCTTGGTGTTTGGCGGCCTTCTGGCTGCCGCTCACCATGCATTGCCAGTTGGCACGCCTGGCCGGCGATTGCGGCGTGACCGCCTGCTGCGAGAATGTTAGCGGGTGCAACGGAGGTGGCGACGATTGCCACTGCGACGTCTGCAAAACCGTCGAATCCGGCAACTATTTCCTCAAGAAAACCATCCTATCGGTGCCATCCGCCCAGGAAAACGCCACCTCATCGGTGGCGACCGTGCCGGATCGCCGCCTGATAGCCCCCACGCTTATCCTTACCGCAGCCACCGGCGCTCCGCCCGGTTGGAACCGGGTCTGGCAGTTCGCCTGCCGCGCCGCCCCCGCGCCGCGCGCCCCCACGCCGCACAACTGCTGATAGTTTGTTAGACCGCGTTGGTCTAACACACCGGGGGCGCCTGTTAGGCGTTAGCCGGTTCGCCTGCCAGCGTGGCACCCTTATATCAATGTGCATTCGTGATTTCATGAAACGGAAACAATTTTCAATCTTTCTAACAATCCTTGGGGTGGTGGCGTCCATCACGCCGCCGGGACATGCCGCGGAAAAACCGCGCCCTTCTGCCAGCCAACCCGCCGAGCATGGCGGACTGTCGCTGGAGCGGGCGATCCGCCTAGCCTTGGCGAACAACCCGGAGTTGGCGGCCAGCGACGCGCGCAAAGACGCGGCCCACGGCCGGGCGGTGCAGGCCCGCGCGTGGCCCAACCCGCAACTCGAGATCACCGCGGATGACCTGCCACCCGGCCGCGGAGGATTCTCCCAAGCCAAAAACATGATCGGCATCTCGCAAACCGTGCCATCTCCCGGCAAGAAGAAAGCCGACATCCAGATCGGTGCGGCCGACGCCGCCGCAGGCGCGGCGGATTGGCGGCTCGCCTGCGCGAATCTGGTGCGCAAGGTCAAGATCGCGTACTGCCAGGTGCAAATCGCCGAACAATCCGCCGCCGTGGCTGCCGACCTGGTCCGCGTGGCCGACGCGGCCGCGGCCGCAGCGGCCAAACGCAACCTCGCCGGGGAAATCGCCCTTCAGGAACAACTCCGCGCCGAAATCCAACTCGAGGAAACCAAAACCGAACTGGTGGACGCCGCCCGCGAAACCGCCGTCGCCCGCCAGGAGTTGGCCGCGTTGTTAGGACGGCCGGACCTCGCCGCGGTACCACTCACCGACGCACCCGATGAATCCGGCAAGCTCGCGCTGGTGGATGTCGATCCGTTGTCAATCATGGCCGGACATCCGGCGATGGTGGCCGTACGTGCGCGGCTCGACCAGGCGCTGGCCACGCTGCGGCGCGCCGGGCTGGATCCACGGCCCGATGTGACGGTGGGCGTGGCGGCGGGTCGTGACCAGGCGGCCAACGAGAACCTGATGGCGCTCCGCCTCAGCATACCCTTGCCGCTGTTTGACCGCAGCAAGGGCAAACAACTGGAAGCCCGCGCCGGGGTGCGCGAGGCCGAGGCCGAGATCGCCGCCACCCGCCAGGAGTTGTTAGCCGCCTGGCGCGCGGCGGTCGCCCGCTACCAGGCCGCCGCCGCCCAGGTGACCGCCCACCGCGAACGCATCCTGCCCAAAAGCCAACAGGCATTGCGCCTGGTGCAAACCGGCTTCGAGGAAGGCAAATTCAATTTCATCGACTATCTGGACATCCAGCGCACCACCGGCGAGGCGCGCCTCGCCTATCAGAAGAAGCTGTTCGAGCTGAACGTCGCGCGGGCCGATCTCGAATCCATGGCACAACCGGTGCCCGCCCGCTGATGATCCTTTGGTTCGTAAAACCGCATCACAACTAACAGAAATATGAATGCAACCACAAATTTTGGAAACCGGCTCCTGGCAATGGGAATTGCCTGTGGGTCACTGGCGTTGGCCGGCTGCGGGAAAAACGCGGCGGACAAGCGTGCAGGCAAATCAGAAGCCGAGGAGAAACAGGAGGGCGTCGTCGGCGACCTCACGGTCGAAAAAGTGCTGCGGGCCAAGTGCCCGCATGGCCTGACGATCGAGTGTGACGAGTGCCGGTATGAGGTCGGGGTGGTCAAGGTGGATCCCTCGCTCATGAAACCGGCCGGAGACTCCGCCACCGCCTTGGTGAAAACAATTGAGGTGGCCCGGAGCAAGATGACCACGGCGGTGAACATCACCGGCGAGATCCGCATGAACGAGAACGCGGCCGTGCATGTGAGCCCGCGCATCCCGGGCATCGTGCGCAAGGTCAACGTCGATATCGGCGCGGAGGTCGCCAAGGGCTATGTCCTCTTCACCCTGGACAGCGTGGAACTCGGCCAGGCCCTCTCCGATTGGGAAAAAAACCTGGCCATGACCGAACTGTCTAACAAAAATTTCCAGCGCGAGAAGAGTTTGTATGAAAAGAAGGTCGGATCCGAAAGTGACATGATCGAAGCGCAAATGAAACACGAGGAATATCAGATTGCGTTGAAAGGATCGGAACAGAAACTCCACGTGTTGGGCCTGACCGAGGACGATATCGCCCAAATCAACCCTGAGAGCCATAACAGCCTGAGCGGATCGCTTGCCGTGCGCGCTCCCATCAGCGGCACCATCATCGGCAAGCATGCCGTCATCGGCGAACTCGTCGAACCGAGCAAGGAGACCATGGTCCTGGCGGACCTCGACAGCGTGTGGGCGTGGGGAGGAGTTTACGAACGCGATTTGGGCATGCTGCTGAAACGCAAGCTGGCCGACGGGATTCCCGTCGAACTGTCGGTGCCCGCATTTCCGGATATCACGTTCCGCGGTCGGATGAATTACATCGGTGCGACCATGGACGAATCCACCCGCACGGTCAGCGTGCGCACCGTCATCGACAACAAGGAGCGACTCCTGCGGCCGGGCATGTTCTGCCAGGGACGCATCCTCATCACCTCCGACGAAGATGTCCTGGCCATTCCCAAGGTGGCGCTGCTGAGCGACGAGGGGGTGGACTTCGTGTTCACCCACATGAAGGATGACTATTACCTCAGGACGAATGTCAAAAGGGGCCGCGAGTTCGCCGAAGGCATCGAGATCCTCAAAGGCCTCGCGCCGGGACAGACGATCGTCACCGATGGCTCGTTCGTCCTGAAGTCCGACGCGTTGCGCTCCAAAATGGGCGCGGGTTGCGCCGATTGAGCGCCGAACTACGATATAAATAGTAGTAATTACCGCCATGAATCATCTTATCAAATTCATCCTGACCCAGCGGCTGCTGGTGATCATGGGTGCCGTCGTGCTGGCCGTCGCGGGCGTGCTGGCGTGGAAAGCATTGCCCATCGACGCCTTTCCGGATGTCACCAACGTGCAGGTCATGATCCTGGCGGACGCGCCGGGTCTCGCGTCCGTGGACGTCGAGCAACAAGTCACGTTTCCCGTGGAGCTGTCGATGCAGGGGTTGCCCAAGGTGCGGCAGATCCGTTCGATGTCCAAGTCGGGCTTCTCACAGGTCATCGTGGTTTTCGAGGACGATGTGGACATTTACTTTGCCCGGCAATTGGTTTTCGAGCGCTTGCAGGCCGCGCGCGAACAACTTCCCAAAGGGGTGGAGCCGGAGATGGGTCCCATCAGCACCGGGCTGGGCGAGATCTATCAATACACGCTATCCAGCGACCGCCGTACGGCCATGGAACTGCGCACCATGCAGGACTGGTTGATCGCCCCGCAACTGCGCTCCATCCCTGGAGTCAACGAGGTCAACAGCTTCGGCGGCTTTGTGAAACAATACCAGGTGCTGGTCGATCCCGCGCGCTTGCTCAAGTACCGCCTGACCTTGCAGGAAGTGTTGGACGGCTTGCAGAAGAACAACGCCAACGCCGGCGGCAATTTCATCACTCAGGGTTGGGAGCAGGCGTATGTCCGGAGCGAGGGAATGATCCAATCGGTCCAGGACATTGAGGACGTGGTCCTGCACGCCAAGGACGGCACACCCATTTTCGTGAAGGATGTGGCTGACGTGAAGATCGGCCCGCAGACCCGGCAGGGTGCCGTGACCCAGGACGGTCGCGGGGAGACGGTCGCTGGCATGGCCATCATGTTGCGCGGGGCCAATTCACAGATCGTGGTGGAGAGCGTCAAGAAGGCGATTCCCAACATTCAGGCCAGCCTGCCCAAGGACGTGCATATCAAACCGTTCTATGACCGGACGACCCTGATCCAGGCATGCATCGAGACGGTCGCCAAGGCCTTGCGCGATGGCTCGTTTTTCGTCATCCTGATCCTGTTTCTTCTGTTAGGAAACTTCCGCGGTGCGGTGATCGTGGCTCTGTCCCTGCCGTTCACCGCCTTTGTCACTTTCATCATGATGGGCTGGCAGAACGTCACCGCGAACCTGATGAGCCTCGGCGGCCTGGCCATCGCCATCGGCATGGTGGTGGACGCGTCGATCGTCGTCGCGGAAAACATCGCGCGCCATCTGACAGAAAAGGAAGGATCCGGCACGCCGCGTTTGACCATCATCCAAGAGGCGGTGCGCGAGGTGGCGAGGCCGGTGATTTTCGCCATCCTGATCATCATCATTGTTTTCCTGCCGCTGTTCACGCTCGAACAGATGGAAGGCAAGATGTTCAAGCCGCTGGCCATGACCATGTGTTTCGCGCTGCTGGGATCGCTGCTGGTGGCGCTCACGATTGTTCCCGTGTTGTGTTCGTTGTTCCTGCGCGGCCACAAGACCACCCGCGACAACTTCTCCATCCGCATGTTGAAACGGCTCTATCTGCCGGTGCTCGCGCTGGCCATCCGGTTCCGCTGGGCCACCGTGGGAGTCGCCGTCGTCACGCTGGCAGGTGCGCTGGCGCTCGTGCCGCGCTTGGGCACCGAGTTCCTGCCGCAACTCGATGAGGGGGCCATCGCGATCAATTGTGTGCGCCTGCCGTCCGCCTCGTTAGAAGGATCGGTGGCTGTGGGCACCGCCATGGAACAGCTCCTTGCCAAGTTCCCCGAGGTCAAAACCGTGGTCACCAAGACCGGCCGCGCGGAAATCTCCGAGGACCCGATGGGCCCGGAGCAGAACGATCTGGTGATCATGCTCCACCCGGAGAGCGAATGGAAAACCGGACGCACGAAAGAATCCCTGGTCGAGGCCATGAAGAAGGAACTGGCGGTGATCCCCGGGGTACGGCTGTCGTTCTCGCAACCCATCGCCCTGCGCGTCAACGAACTGATCTCCGGCGTCAAGAGCGACCTGGCGGTGAAACTTTTCGGCCCCGACCTTGAGGTGCTCAAACCACAGGCTGACAAGATCGCGGCCATCATCGGCGGCATCCCCGGAGCGGAGGATGTGAAGGTCGAACAGATCTCCGGCGCGGCCCAGGTGCGGATCGTCGTGGATCGCAAGGCCATCGCCCGGTACAAGATCAATCTGGCGGATATTAACAGTTTGATAGAAACCGCCGTCGGCGGCCAGGTCGCCACCACGGTGATCGAAGGCCAGATGCGATTCGCCATGTTGGTCCGGTTTCCTGAGAAAGACCGGGGCGACATCGCCGCCATCGGCAGATTGTTGGTGCCGGCTCCGGGTGGTGCCCTGGTCCCGCTGGGGCAACTGGCCAAGATCGATGAAACGGAAGGCCCGGCCCAGATCAGCCGGGAAAAGGGCATGCGGCGGGTGGTGGTGGAATGCAACATCCGCGGCCGGGACATGGGAAGTTTCGTGAAGGAAGTCCAACGGCGTCTCCAACCCCTGGCCAAGACTCTTCCCGCCGGATACTTCCTCGAGTATGGCGGACAGTTTGAGAACCAGCAACGTGCCATGCAGCGGCTCGGGATTGTCGTGCCGGTTTCGATCGCCCTGATTTTCATCATGCTCTTCTCCGGCCTCGGCTCGGTCCGCAGTGCGCTCATGGTCTTTGCCAATCTGCCCTTCGCTCTGGTCGGCGGCATCCTTGCCATGGCGCTCCTCAAGATCAACCTGAGCGTGTCGGCCGCCATCGGATTCATCGCGCTCTTCGGCACCGCCGTCGGTAACGGAGTCGTGCTTGTGGCTTTCTTCAACCAGCTCCGACAGGAGGGGCTCTCCACCGCCGAGGCTGTTAGAAAAGGCTGTGACCTGCGTTTCAGGCCGTTGCTGATGACCGCGCTGGCCATGCTCCTCGGGTTGGTTCCCATGCTCTTTGCCACTGGCAGCGGCTCGGAGATTCAGCGCCCGCTGGCGGCGGTCGTGCTCGGCGGTTTGGTGTCGTCGATGTTCCTCACCCTCCTCGTCCTGCCGGCGATCTATCACATCGTCGAGTCGCGCCGCGAACGGATCGATGACAACGACTGATCCCGGCAGGAATTGTTCGAGGTTCTCGAGCTTTTTCCGCATGACCGCAGTGCCAAGCGGCGGGGTGTAGGTGATGGTTTTGGCGGACGGGCTGCCGATGAACACAGCGTAACTCATATAACGCCACAGAGGAACTATAAGAAATACGCTTGCACTTGTGCCGGGCCGGCTGCGGGCCCATCCCGTCGGATGGGGCGAGGGGCGCACCGTGTCTGGACCCTGGTTCTCCACGGGACGCGGGTCGATAACTCATATAACGCCACAGAGGAACTATAAGAAATACGCTTGCACCTGTGCCGGGCCGGTTGCGGGCCCATCCCGTCGGATGGGGCGAGGGGCGCACCGTGTCTGGACCCTGGTTCTCCACGGGACGCGGGTCGATGAGCATGATGGGAGGCAGGGAGGAAGTCAGGCGCGTCAAAATTGGGCGCTAAAATTAGGCGTTGCGCAATCCGGCGGTCTGGGTTTGGCTAGGCGCGCTGTCAGGGGCCGTGGAGGTTCGGCAAGCGAACCCCGCCAGGCCTTGATTGGAGCAACGGTAGTTTGTCCGGACTTGCCGCGGATTCCCTGGCAGCACCCGTTTTAGGGTGAAACTGCGGAGCGGGACGCTCCGCACACGGACTGGCGCGAGACGCGCCAGCCACTCGCCCAAGGGCACTGATTACCGATCACCGATCAATGATCACTGATTACTTGTTTTCTCCCACCACGCCCTGATAGATGACCAAACTGGACGCGGGCACTTTCAGCGGTAAAGGTCCGGACGCCGGGACGGTGGCGATATCCGTGGTCTTTCCGAGTCCGATGACGAGGGCTGGGCGAAGA
>Ga0118677_10011693_pt1 | contig 13069 bp, 12 predicted proteins | sample AliMusrvi5mmetaG_FD_86154 | JGI IMG/M metagenome (GOLD analysis project Ga0118677, IMG submission 86154)
GGCAGACGCGTACGGCTCAGGACCGTATGGGGAAACCCGTGGAGGTTCGACTCCTCTCGTGAGCACCATTTTCTTGAAAACTCCAATTTCCTCGGTCGAGGAGGTTGGAGTTTTTTCTTTTTCCGTGTAGCGTTGCGGTTTGCCATTGAAGACCACCGTGAAACCAGTTCCTTTTCCTGCCGGCGTTACCAACGCCAACTGGTTCAGCTTTTTTAACGCCATCTCGTTCCAGATTTTCCTGGGGCCGCCGGTCATTCTCTACGCCAAGAGCCTGGGGGCCAGCGCCACGATGCTGGGGGTGATCGCCTCGCTCGCCCCGCTGCTCACCGTTTTTCAAATTCCCGCCGCCCACCATCTGCAGCGCTATGGCTACCGGCGGTTTGTGTTGACAGGCTGGGGAATGCGCAATGTTTGCGTGTTTGCGGTGGTGGCGGTTCCGCTGCTGGGGTTTTTGAGCAACGGCTGGAAACTGGCGCTGCTCCTGGTGTTCCAAATCGTCTTCAACCTGCTGCGGGGCATCGCCAGCGGGGCGTGGCTGCCGTGGCTCACGGAGATATTGCCGGAGGAAGTCCGCGCGCGATTCCTTTCGCGGGATCAGCGGTTTTTGCAGACCGGCTCGCTTTTTGCGCTGTTCTTCTGCGGGTTGGTGTTTCAGAAGCAATCCCACCCGTGGGAGTTTTCGCTCGCGTTTTTGATCTCCGGCATCGGCGGCGCCATTTCCCTTTATTTCCTCAACCGCATGCCGGACGTGCAGACGCCGGAAATCCTCAAGCAGAGCGGGGTGAAGGTGCCGTGGCGGGAGATCGTGACCTACCCGCCTTTTGCCCGGCTCGTCGGGTTCAATCTTCTGAGCACCTTCACCTATGGAAGCATCGCGGTATTCACCGTGGCGTTTCTGAAAACCGTGGCGTTTCCCGATGGTCGTGCCGGGTTCGGTGAAAACCAGATTCTTTTCCTGATGGCGGGGAGCTTTGTCGCGGGGGTGATCTCGCTGGATTTCGCCGGGCGGCTGCTGGACGCCCTGGGCTCCAAGCGGATGCTCTACGGGGCGCTGGGGCTCCATCTGTTTTTCCTGTGCGGCTGGGTGGCGCTCGCCTCGGGCCTGCTCGCGCCGGGGATGGTTCCCTTGATCGCCATTTTCGTGGTGATGGGGGTGGCCAGCTCCGCGATCAACCTCGCCAATCTGCGGCTGGTCATGGGGGTCATGCCGGAGATGGGGCGCTCGCATTTCTTTGCATTCTATTCGGTCATCACCTCCCTTTGCATGGGGGCCGCGCCGATTCTCTGGGGGGTTTGCCTGGACGCCATGAGCGGATTCAAGGCGCACATGGGACCGCACGGATGCTTTGAGTGGAACCGCTACTCGGTCTATTTCGTGGCGTTGCTTGGGCTGACGGTGGCCACGTTCCTGGCCGCCACTGTCATCGACGAAAAGAAACCGCGCCCGAGCGAAGTGGGACGTTGAGGCGGGGGCACCGCCTTCTTTCACTGAAAATTTGTTTTGGCAGCCTTTCTAAAAACAGGATTCCGCTTTTGGCAACTTCCTGCTTTTCTCTTATGGCATGAAAATCCTTGTCATCGGCAGCGGCGGGCGTGAACACGCCTTGGTGTGGAAACTGGCGCGGTCGCCGCGCGTTTCGGAGATCTTTTGCGCGCCGGGCAACGCCGGGACCGGCCAGATCGCCAGGAACGTGCCGATCCTGATCAGCGATCACAACGCGCTGGTGAAATTTGCCGAGGCGCAGGGGATCGATTTCACGGTGGTGGGGCCCGATGACGCGCTGGCCGCCGGGATCGTTGATCATTTCCAGCAGGCCGGGCTGCGCATCTTCGGCCCCACGCAGAGCGCCGCGCGGCTGGAGTCGAGCAAGGTGTTTGCGAAGGAATTCATGCAGCGCCACGGCATTCCCACCGCCGCCAGCGGCCATTTTTCCGACAGCGCGCAGGCGCACTGTTTTTGCCAGGAAAACCGCTATCCTCTGGTCATCAAGGCGGATGGGCTGGCGCTCGGCAAGGGGGTCATCATCGCGCAGACCCCGAGTGAAGCCGCCGAGGCTATTAGCGCCATCATGGAAAAACGGCAGTTCGGAGCCGCCGGGGACCGCGTGGTGATCGAGGAGTTCCTCACCGGCCAGGAGTGCTCCATCCATGCGCTGGTGGACGGGGAAAACTACCTGCTCTTCCCCGCCGCGCAGGATCACAAACAGATTTTCGACGGCGACCAAGGGCCGAACACCGGGGGGATGGGGACGTTCTCGCCACCGGAGAAACTTGTCACCCCGGAGATGATCGGGCGTATCCACCGCGAGGTGATGGAGCCGTTCATGGCAGGGCTCAAGAAGGACGGACTGCTCTTTCGCGGCTTGCTCTTCCCCGGCGTGATGGTCACCGCCGAGGGGCCGAAGCTGCTGGAGTTCAACTGCCGCTTTGGCGATCCCGAAACGCAGGTGCTGCTGGCCCGGCTCCAGAGCGATCTGCTCGATTTGCTCGAAGCCACCGTGGACGGCAAGCTTGCCACGGTCACCCCGCAATGGGATGCGCGCGCTGCGGTGTGCGTGATCATGGCCTCGGGGGGCTACCCGGGGAGCTACCGAAGCAGCGAGCCGATCAACGGGATCGCAGAAGCCGAAGCGCTCGAAGGCGTCACCGTGTTTCACGCGGGCACCAAGCGTGTCGATCACGAACTCGTCACGGCGGGCGGGCGCGTGCTGGGCGTCACGGCGCTCGGAGCCGATCTCCAAGCCGCGCGGACGCGGGCCTACGAGGCGGTTTCCCGGATTCAGTTTGAAGGAGCAACATTCCGGCGCGACATCGGGGCCAAGGGGTTGTAGATTCCGCGAAAACAATGAACACCACCCTTCGCACCACGGCAGCGGCTTTGCTTTTCCTGGCGTCTCCCTTCGCAGGGGCGCAACCGGAGGCGGCAGCCCCTTCGCCAACGCCCGCCGCCACGCCTGTGGCGCAAGCCACGTCGGTGGCCCCCAAGACGACGGCCGGGGATGCGAAGGAATCCACGCCTGCCAAGGCGAAAGCGACTCCGCCCCTGCCTCTCTCGCGACTCATTGATTCCCTTTCCGACGGCGACACCGCGCAGGCGCTCGAAATGATCCGTTCCAACTACGTGCGTTCCGCCACCCTCGACGAGCGCGCCTTCAACCGCGCCACGCTTCAGGGGTTGGTGGAGCGGTTGGGCGGCGGAGCATCGATCCGCCCCGGGGCAGCCGACGCGGAAATCGACAGCCCGTTCCGTTCCGAGATTCTCGACGAACGCATTGGCTACGTCCGCTTCGGTTCGCTCACCAAGGGGCATCTCGCGGAGTTCGACGCCGCGCTGGACAACTTCGCCGCGAAGAAGATCGGCTCGCTCATTCTTGACCTGCGCGCCACGCCCGCCAGCAGCGACTTCGAGCTGGCGGCAGAGGTCGTAAAGCGGTTCACGGCCAAGGGAAAAATGCTTTTCGCGGTCCGTCGCCCCAGCGTCAAGCAGGAGCGGATGTATACCTCTGACCGCGACCCCGCGTTCAAGGGGGTGAGCGTCACCCTCGTCCACCGCGAGACCGCCGGAGCGCCCGAGGTGATCGCCGCCGTGCTGCGCTCGGTGGACAACGCGCTGACCATCGGCCAACGCACCGCCGGGCAGGCCGCCGAATTTGTCGAACTGCCCTTGCACGGCGGGCAACGGTTGCGCGTGGCCGTCGCCGAGGTGAAGCTGCCCAAGGATCTGGCGATTTTTCCGGACGGCCTCAAACCCGATCTCCCTGCGGAAATGTCCGCCAGGGACGAAGCGGAGGCGCTCAAAACCGGGCTCGAAAAAGGGGTCGGCGGCCTGGTCTTCGAGACCGAACGGGTGCGCTTGAACGAAGCGGCCCTGGTCGCGGGGACCAATCCCGAGATCGACGCCGAAGAAGCCGCGCAGCGTGACGAAGACCGCACCGAGGAGAAGCCGCAACTCTATGACAGCGTGCTCCAGCGCGCCGTGGACCTGGTGACCACGCTCCAGATTTTTGGCGGCAAAAAACCGTAAATCTGAAAAATCTTCCTTTTTTTCCGATTCTGCCCGAAAAAGTATCACGCATAAGATACAAGGCATGTATCTTGATCCTACCGAAGAAAGAAATCAGCCTCCTTCATGGCCATGAAACCCGATGAATCGGCAGAGTCCCTGAACCCCCTGCCGCTCGACTCAACGAGCGAGCGGGAGGAAAAGGACGCCGTCTGCCCGTCAGGGGATGAGCAGCAGGCCCGGAACAACGCCGAGTGCAAACACTCCGAGAACGAGTGGCGGGAGAGCGAGGAACGCTTGAAGTTTGTCCTTGAAGGGAGCGCGCTGGGGTTTTGGGACTGGAATATCGAGACCGGCGAGATCAAACGCAACGAACGCTGGGCGTCCATGCTTGGCTACACGCTTCAGGAAGTCGAGTTGACTGTAAAACAATGGACCGACCTCATTCATCCCGATGACCGCGCGGCCGCCTGGCAATCCGTCCAGGATCATCTTGCCTGCCTGACGCCGCTCCACGAAGCCCAGTACCGGATGCGCGCCAAAGACGGCGAATACCGCTGGATCATGGATCGGGGCAGGGTGGTCAAACGTGATGCGCAAGGCCGTCCGCTGCGCATGAGCGGCACCCACACAGACATCACCGAAAGCAAGCAGATGGAGGAGAAATTTCTCCGCATTCAGAGAATGGAGAGCCTTGGCGCGCTGGCCGGTGGCGTCGCCCACGACCTGAACAACATCCTCACGCCCATCATGATGGCCGCCTCCATGCTGCACGAGGAGGTGCCCCGGGCCATGCGCGAGGAATTGGTGGAGAGCATCGAGAGAGCGGCAGAGCGGGGCGCGTCCATCGTGAGCCAGGTGCTCACCTTCGCCCGAGGGGCAAAGGGGGAACGCAAGGTGCTCAAGCCGGCGGTGCTGCTCGCTCAGATGGGGCGGATCGTGGAAGAGACTTTTCCGAAGTCCATCGCGCTCGCTGTGCGTCTGCCCGAGGACCTTTGGAATGTTGTTGGGGACTCGACGCAGCTCCACCAGGTCCTCATGAACCTTTGTGTGAACGCGCGCGACGCCATGGACGACGGCGGCACTCTGGAGCTCGGCGCGGAAAATTGCGATCTGGATATCACCTCCGTGGACGCCGATGCCAAACCGGGGCGCTACGTCAAACTCAAGATCGCCGATTCAGGCATGGGGATGCCGCCTGAAATTCTCCAAAAAATCTTCGATCCCTTTTTTACCACCAAAGGCCCCGCCATCGGAACCGGCTTGGGGCTTTCCACTGCTGTCGGAATCTTGAGAAGCCACGGCGGGTTCATCAAGGTGGACTCCGCCGTGGGCAAAGGAACGCTCTTTGAAGTGTATCTGCCGGCGACGCTTGCGCCGATTCCCGAGCCGGAGCCCATCCAGGAATTTGCGCCGACCTTCAGCACCGGGGGCACCCTGCTCGTCGTTGATGACGAGATGGAAATCCTCAAGGTCATGCAGACGGTGCTGGAGCAGGGCGGCTATGAAGTCTTGACCGCCGGGGACGGGGTCAGCGCGCTCGAACGCTACGAAAAGCATTCCGGGAGAATCGATCTGGTGATCACCGACATGCTCATGCCGCACATGGACGGAATCCGGCTCATCGAGACGATCCGCAAGCACAACCCGGCGGTGCCAATCGTGGTGGCCAGCGGCTACGGTGAAGAGGAGCGGGAAAAAGAACTCGCAACGCTCGGGGTGGACGCCTTTCTCAAGAAACCCTTCAACATCAACCAGCTCTTGGTGATGGTGAACCGGATGCTGTGCAGGACTGCCCCGCATTAGGAGCGTTTTAAATTGAAGTATTTACAATGATGCGAGAGCGCCGTGGGTTGTTGCGGGGCTTTTCAAGCGCAGCGGCTGTATTTGTCCATACCGCCCAAGCTGGAAAGGCCCCGCGACGGCCCGCGCCGCCGAGCAGCGTGTAAAGAATGAAATTTAAACCGCTCTAGGAGCGGTTCACGCTTTTTGGGAGGAATCAGGAAGCCCGGAATGCAGGAACAAGACGGTGAAGAAAGTCCCTTGGGCAAGCGTCCCTTGGAATCGCCACTCCCAATATCAAGAAATGCCCCTTTCCTGAGTTCCTGGTCCGCATTTCTCATCCGCTGTTGCATGATCGTGGGGGGATGCCCTTCTGGGATGGTTGACACTTCGCCTGCAAGCCGCTTTAGTCTGCGGAACCATGACTCGTCCGTTTGCGATTTTCTGCCTTCTCTGCGCCACGCTCCTCGGCGGGTGCAGTTCGCCCGGTCCTGTGCAATCCCAGCCCCGCTTGGTGCAGAAGCCCGGCGTCTTTCCGCTGGCGCTCGATGACGCGTTTTCATTCCGGAAAACCAAACTCTTCCTGCATGACCTCAAGCTCGAAAAGGCGACCACCAGCGACATGATCGCCTTCGAGCGCGAACGCTTGAACTACAGGGCCGTCAGCTGGAAGGAAACGAAAGCGCGCGAGGGCCATTATTTCGATTTCTGGTGGCGGGCGCAACGGCGCGCCGATGTGACGCTCCGGCTGGAATACCGGCAGCAGAATCTGGGGGCCTACGTTCAGGCACAGGAGGTGCAGGTTTCCGGAGCCAAAGGGACGGTCGAAACAAAATTTCAGGTGACCGGGGACAACTATCATGATGACGGGCAGGTGACCTGCTGGCGGGCGCTGCTCATCGAGAACGGAAAAGTGGTGGCGCTCACCCAATCGTTCCTCTGGAATTAGCCAAACGAATCATAAGACCCGTCGATTTTCTTTCAAAAATGACCTTCCCCCATTTGACACGGCCACAGGGAAACCCTTAAGTTTCGCGCAGGTGAGTAATCAAAGCAGCATACTTGTCGGCAGCACCAATAAAGTCGTGTGGGTCCGGGTGGAGGGCAAAGGCTCTTTCCTGAACAGCTCCGGCCTCCGGGAATTTGCCCGCGAAATGGTCAACCGCGGGCACCGGGAATTTGTGGTGGATTTGCGAAACTGCCCAGTCATGGACTCCACGTTCATGGGCACGCTGGCGGGGATTTCCCTGCGGCTGCGGGAGATCGGCCAGGGCGCCGTGCATGTGACGAACTTGAACGAACGCAACGCGGGCCTGCTGAGCAACCTCGGGCTGGACAAGCTGTTCGCCATTGATCTTTGCGGGATCACCCCCCCGGCGGGCATGGAGGCGAAAACCGAGGCCATCGAAAGCAACGCCGAGCAGGATCGCGCGGCGCAAGCGCACACAATGCTGGAGGCCCATGAAGCGCTGGTGGAAGCAGCCCCCGAAAACCTGACGAAATTCAAGGATGTCCTCCAGTATCTCAAGCAGGATCTTGCCCACCCGGAATAGAGCCCTCGGAAACGGAGGCGCACCGCGTGGGCATTGACAGCGGGGACGGGTTCGCTAGGATCACCCGTGCCTTCGGCAAAAGCCGCGAGAGGCTTGCCCGCATTGCCGGGCGGTTCACGCGAGTTTTCCGGAACGAACCCGCAAAACCGCGCCACGGCGCCGATTGTAATTTGCCATTTATGAGTAACGTGAATTTAGACCAAGCGCCAGAGGGGGAACCCGTGACGCCAACCGCGCCGCCGGAAGAAAGCCTCTTCGACCAGCTTCAATCCGACATGCAGCGCTTCCGCGATCTCGCCCTGCGCACGCAGGCCGACTTTGAGAACTACCGCAAGCGCGCCATCCGGGAAAAGGAGGACGCCATCAAATACGCCAACGCCTCCCTGTTGGAGCGGATCATCCCCATGATCGATAACTTCGAGTTCGGCCTCCAGGCCGCCCGCGCTGAAGGCAGCCAGGCGGTGATTACCGGGCTGGAAATGGTCGCCAAGCAGTTCCAGGAATTCCTCGCTTCCGCAGGCGTGGAAACCGTTGACGCTGAAGGCAAGCCCTTCGACCCGAACCTCCACGAAGCCGTCGGCCACGAGGCGAGCGAGACCGTTCCGGAGGGCAACGTCATCCGGCAACTCCGCAAAGGCTATAAACTGCGTGACCGGCTCCTGCGCCCGGCCAATGTTTTTGTATCCAAAGGCAAGGCGTGACGGTGACTAAGCGCGACTACTACGAAGTGCTTGAGGTTTCGAAATCCGCCACCGCGGACGAAATCAAAAAAGCGTACCGCAAACTCGCCGTGAAACATCACCCGGACAAAAATCCGGGGGACCACACTGCCGAGGAGAAATTCAAGGAACTGGGCGAGGCCTACGACGTCCTCATGGACGCCGACAAGCGCGCCGCCTACGACCGGATGGGCCACGCGGCGTTTGCCCAGGGAACCGCCGGGCCGCGCGGCGGCGCGGGAGGGGGCTTCCATGATCCCTTCGACATTTTCCGCGAAGTCTTCGGCGCCGGAGGCGGCGGGGTCTTCGAGCAGTTCTTCGGCGGCGGCGGCATGGGCGGGCAGGAGCGCGGCGATGGACGCCAGCGCGGGTCCGATCTCCGCTACGACCTGCAAATCCGCCTCGAAGAAGCCGCTTCGGGCTGCGAAAAAGAGATCGAGCTCTCCAAGCTCGACGCCTGCACCCAGTGCGACGGCACCGGCGCGCAACCCGGCTCCAAAGTCACCAGTTGCCCCACCTGCCACGGACGCGGCCAGGTCATCGCCTCGCGCGGATTTTTCCAAGTCGCCCAGACCTGCCCCCGGTGCCGCGGCACCGGCCAGGTCATCGCCAACCCGTGCAAAGCGTGCGGTGGCGAAGGCCGCGCGGAAGCCCGCTCACGCATCAAACTCAAGATACCCGCCGGCATCGAGGACGGCTCGCGCCTGCGCAGTTCTCGCAACGGCGAGTCCGGCCTGCGCGGCGGCCAGCCCGGGGATCTCTACGTCGTCATCCACATCAAGGAACACGAGGTGTTTGAGCGCGAGGAGGAGAACCTCTACTGCGAAGTCCCCATCCGGTTCACCACCGCCTCGCTCGGCGGCGAAGTCAACGTACCGACGCTGGAAGGCAAAGCCACGTTGAAAATCCCCGCCGGCACCCAAGGCGGCACCGTCTTCAAACTGCGCGGCAAAGGGATGCCCACGCTCAGCAGCAGCCAGCGGGGCGACCTGATGGTGCGCGTGCTCGTGGAAGTGCCCACCAAACTCAACAGCACCCAGCGCAAGAAGCTGGAGGAATTCGCCGAGCTCTGCGGCGACGAAAACCAGCCGCTGCACAAGAGCTTCTTTGAGAAGGCGAAGGAGTGGTTTAGTTAGCCGGGCTTGAGAAAATCTTGACCATCTTCTCCCCCGCGTGAGTAATTCCCTCCATGCCACGCTTCTACATCCCGCCCGCCCGTTGGAACCTTGACCAGCTTGTGCTTGACGAAGCCGAGACGCACCACGCGGCGGATGTCCTGCGGATGAAGGTGGGCGAGCGCGCGGTGGTGTTCAACGGCGAGGGTGAGGAGGCGGCAGTGGAGCTTGTGGCGATGAGCAAGCGCGCCGTGGAACTCAAAACGCTGAGCCACACGCAGACCGCGTCGCCCGCGTGCCGGATCACCCTCGGGCAAGCCGTTCCCAAGGGCAAAAACATGGACCTGATCGTCCAGAAGGCCACCGAGCTGGGTGCGGCGGCCATCGTCCCCCTGTTGACCGCGCACACCGTGGTGCAATGCGACGCGCGCGAGGCGGAAAAGAAGCGCGAGAAATGGCAGGAAGTGGCCATCGAAGCCTCCAAGCAATGCGGCCAGAACTGGCTCCCCGCCGTCCTTGCGCCCCAAGGCATGAAGGAGTTTTTTCGCGCCGCGCCCGCATATGATTTGCTGCTCATCGCCTCGCTTCAGCCCGGCGCCCGCCATCCCAAGGCGGTGTTCACGGATTACCTCGCGGAAAAAGGCGACCCGCCCGCGAGCGTCCTGATGCTCATCGGCCCGGAAGGGGACTTCACGCGGGAGGAAATCGCGCTGGCCCTGGAACACGGCGCGCGGCCCATCACGCTCGGCCCGATCATCCTGCGCACGGAAACCGCCGCGCTCTACTGCCTGAGCATCCTGAGCTACGAACTGCTTTCCTGAACACTACCGCAAAAAAAGCGTGGCGATGGAGAAATAGAAAATCAGCGTGCCGATGTCCGTCATGGCGAGGGTGACGGGTCCGGCGGCGATCTTCGGATCGAGCTTGAGCGCGTGCAACACCGTGGGAACGGTGATGCCCATGAAACAGGCGCTCTCCAGGGAAAGCAGCACGCTGGCCCCCACTGCGACTCCCGTCCAGGAGACCCCACGCCAGATCCAGATAATGAGCATGACCGCCGTCCCGCACGCCAGACCCAGCAGGGCCGCCGTGGCTGCCTCGCGCCGGAGCGCGCCCCCATACCAGCGAAGCGTGGGTCGGTTGACGCGCAACGCCTGGAACACAATGGCCATCGACTGCATGCTCACGCTTTCGCCCAACCCAAGCACCAGCGGCAGGAAAAACGCCAGCACGATCAATGCCGTGAGCGTGTCCTGGTAGAACCCCGAAATAAGCGCCCCCACCGTGCCGCTCAAGAGCGTGGTGATGAGCCACGGGAAGCGGAACCGGAACGCCTTGAGCGGACCCGCGTTGCGCGCCTGGGCCATATGGAAGCCCAGCGCCTCGAAAACGTCCTCCACCTCCTGCGGGTCGGAAACCTCCAGCACTTCCTCGGTGACGAGACTGATGTCCACCACCCCCAGCACCCGGCGCTGTTCATCCACCACGGGCAACGCAAAGAACTTATGCAGAACGAAGAACTCGCAGGCGTCAAATACCGTCGCCGTTTTCGGCATTGCGACCACGCGGCGGTTCATGATCTCAACGAGCTTCTGGTCTGCCGCGGACATGAGCAACTTGCGGGTGGGGACGACGCCAACGAGACGGTCGTTCTCCCCAACGACATAGAAATAGACAATGCTCTCCCCCATGTCCAACGTCCGAAGATGTTCGATGGTCTGGTGCACCGTCCAGTCCTGCCGGAGTAATCCGAAGTCACTCCGGATATGATTCGTCACCGGCTCTTCAAAACGTTTTTGTTGCGCGCTCGTCACAACGCCACCCTAACCTCCGGGCGTTTTGGAAAAAAGGGAATTCCGGGAAAATGAAACGCCACCCTCCCACTTTTTGGCGTCCCCACCGCGCGATTTCCCTGTAACCGTCAGCCGCTTCCTGCTAGCCTCGGGCTCATGCTTACAGGAATCGCACTCCCCATTCTGGCTTGGGCTCCCAATACGATGCTCGAAGCGGTCACCTCCACGGCTGTTTTCGGCTTGGTGGGAATTGTTCTCTCCATCGCCGGGTTCAAACTTTTTGACTGGAGCACACCGGTTGATTTTGACAAGGAGTTGGAGAAGGGGAACGTCGCCGTCGGCATCCTTTGCGGAGCGATAATCATCGGCATCTGCCACGTGATCGCGGCGGCTTTGAGCTGATCCGTGAAGCGCTCCAAGACAGTCGTGCTGTTGATCACCGGCTCGGTGGTGCTGGCTGCGTGCGGACGCACTGGGCCGTCCCTCGGCGGCTATGGCTCGCCCACACCCTCTCCCACGCCTGGAACCGGCGGCAGTAGCGGTGGCGGGCATTGGTGGTCGGGTTCCGGCCACGGATGGGGTTTCCACTGGGGCGGCTCCGGCGGAAGTTCCTCGAGTGTTTCCCGGGGCGGATTCGGCGGTCATGCCGGGGGCGGCGGCGAATAAGCAGAGTTATGGAGCGCATCCCCATCGAGCCCCGTCCGAATTGGCAGCAGAAGGTGGAAGCGCTTGGCCTCGTTTACCACACGGCGGAGCGCGCCTATTGGGACGAATCGGTTTTCTACTCCTTCACCATGCGGGAGGTGCTGGAACTCGAACGCGTCACCAACGAACTCTTCCGCCTCTGCTGCGAAGCCGTGGAGCATGTGCTGAAGCGGGAACTCTGGGACGAATTTCGCATCCCGAAAGCCTTCGCGCCAATGATCCGGCGTTCGTGGGAGGAGGACGACGCCTCGCTCTATGGCCGCTTCGATCTCTGCTACGGCGGCGCGGGTTCCGGTGCGCCGAAGCTCTACGAATTCAACGGCGACACGCCCACCTCGCTGCTGGAAGCGGCGGTGATCCAGTGGTACTGGCTGCAAGAGCGGTTCCCGGACTGCGACCAGTTCAACTCCCTCCACGAACGGCTCGTGGCCCACTGGAAGATATGTGAAATCGACGGGGGCATCCACTTTGCGGCGGCACGCGGCAGCGACGAGGAATTTGCCACCACGGTTTACCTGGAGGACACCGCGCAGCAAGCGGGCCTGGAAACCGCGCGGCTCTTCGTCGATGAAATCGGCTGGGACGGACGCGCGTTCGTCGATCTCCGCAACCGTCCCATCCGCACGCTCTTCAAGCTCTACCCTTGGGAATGGATGCTGCGCGAGGAATTCGCGCGCCATCTTCCCGCCGAGCCGTGGCGGGTCATCGAGCCGCCTTGGAAGATGATCCTGAGCAACAAACGGCTGCTGCCGCTGCTCTGGGAACTTTTCCCCGGCCACGAAAACCTGCTCCCGGCCTACACCACCCCGGAACCCCTCGGCAACATGTACGCCCAAAAACCGATCTTTGGCCGCGAGGGCACCGGAATCACGCTGGTCGCCCGGGGGGATGATCTTTCCGCAGGCGGCGAACCGGAGGTGGACGGTGGGTTCATCTACCAGGCGCTCCAGGTGCCCCCCATCTTTGACCGCCAGTTCCCGGTGATCGGCTCCTGGGTGATCGGCGGAGCTGCCGCCGGAATGGGCATCCGGGAAGCCGCGACACCCATCACCAACCAGACCAGCCGGTTTGTGCCGCACCGGATCGCGGGATGAGAGCGGCTACCGGGGCGGCAGGCTCTGGAGCGCCGCACGCAACTGCGGGTAGAGGTGTTGGGTCCACGCGGGAAGCGGCGTGGCTTTGGGCGGCAGTGGCGGCATCTCGCGCACGCGAAAATCGACCGGGCTCAGAATCACCGAAACGTTCTTGATTCCGGTGAGCGCCGCCAAAACGAACAGGTCCATTTCCTCGTGCCCAAACTCCATTTGGGCACGCGCTTGATTCCGCAACTCGATTGCGGGGTGAAGGCGTCCACTCAACTCGGAGTAAGGAAGGCAATGGAGTTGCCCAGACAATCGGG
>Ga0118677_10011694_pt1 | contig 13069 bp, 9 predicted proteins | sample AliMusrvi5mmetaG_FD_86154 | JGI IMG/M metagenome (GOLD analysis project Ga0118677, IMG submission 86154)
CCGGCCGTCACGACATCGAATTTACGGTCGGGCACCGCGAGATTGATAAACTCCTGCTCCAGGCCCGAGGTTCTTAGAATCCCATCGATGCGCTCGTAAAGGTCGCGCTGCTCGCGGTATTCAAGTGGGCCATAAATGCAAGGAAGTGCTGGACGGAGGGCGGGTTGGTAGGTGATGGTTTGCACAGTTCGCGGTTGGATTCTTTGTGACAAAAAAATCATAGACCACGAATTTGAGGCATGGGAGGCTTTTCGCTCTCTCATGCCTCTTCATTTTTTCCCGCAACCCTGCCCCCTGCCAAGGGGGCTGGGTTCTGGGACAGGCTCTATTGTATGCGGAACGCGTGCTGCGGGCCGGCGGGCGTGGTTATGTGATGAAGAATGCTCCCGCCGCACAACTGATCGAGGCCATTCACTGCGTGCTCGACGGCGGGGTGTTCGCCAGTCCGAGTGTCTCCAAGCATTTCATCCAGTCACTGCTGCCCGCCAGGGGCCAAACCCAGCAGGTTTTTCCGCTGGAAACCCTGACCGACCGCGAAATGGAAGTCTTCGAACTCATCGGCCATGCCAAGAGCAACCTTGAAATCTCGACCCAACTCGGCATCAGCCCGCGGACTGTGGACGTCCACCGCGCCCATATCCGCGAGAAACTCAGCCTCGAGGATGGCAGCGCCCTGACGCGTCAGGCCATCCGTTGGGTGGAGGTTGGCATGATCGGTTGAGCGGGTGTTACTTCAGCTCCGGTGACGGTTTGACGGTCAGCAGTTCGATTTCCAGGATGAGGGTGGCGTTGGGCGGGATCTGGTAGCGATTGCGCGATCCCATCACTCCCTTTTCCCCGTAGGCCAGCACGGACGGGATATACAGCACCCATTTCGACCCGATCGGCATGAGTTGCAGGGCTTCCCTCATTCCGGGGATGGCCTCGCCCACCTTGACCGCCAGCGGTATGCCGGTCCGGTGGGAGCTGTTGAACTCCGTTCCGTCTATCAGACTGCCGCGGAAGTTGTATTCCACCGTGTCGGTCGGGACCGGCTTCGACCCGTCGCCTGCTTTGAGAATCCTATACTGCAACCCGCTGGGCAGGGTGATTACTCCTTCCTTGGCTTTGTTTGCGGCCAGGAAGTCCGCGCCGACTTGATGGTTCTCCTCGGCCAGCGCCGCAGTGCCCCCTCTGGTTTGAAGCATCTTTTTGCGCAACCCGAGCTGATAGGCGCGCAGGGTTTCACGGAGTTCCTCTTCGGTCATGAGCAGCTTGTCGCCCGCCAGCGCATCCTTCATGCCCTGAAGCAAGGGCCCGGGTTCCACCTCGACGCCCTGCCGTTTCAGATTCTTGGCGAGATCTGCCCCGACCGCATAACTGTCGCGATCCTTCTGGGTCTTGAGCTGCGCCGCATCATCGGCCGCCAGGCGGGTGAGAGGCAGCCCGAGCGCGAGGGCCATGAGGCATTTGAGAGTGATGGTATTTTTCATCGGTGGTGTGGGAAAGCCGGAATAGCCTGACAAGCGAAACGAATTTGAACAGGAGGAAACAGAGAGAAAGGAGAAGTCATTGGCAATCGGTAATCGGCAATCACTTATCTTCCCCCGGTTTCCTCCTGTTCATCCATCATGCTTTCCAGATTGGATCTAATTATCCTGGTTCTGCGCCGTCACGCGGCAGTGCCGGGAGTCCCGACACCGACGGTGAGGAGCGCGGGTTACGGTGCTGTTAGATTCAGGACGTTCGACGCCGGGGAGTTGCCCGCCGTGCCGGCCGCGAGAACCCGGTAATAATAGGTGGGATTGGCGCGGGACACGTTCTGGGTGAACGTGATCACGTTGGCACCGACGTTGAAGTTTGTCACCGTGGCGAAGGTGGCCGACGTGGAGCGTTGAATCCGGAAGCCGGTCTCGTTGGTGGAGTTGTCAACCCAGTTTAACGTGACGCTATCCTGAGTGTTGTTGCCTGTGATCCGGACTGCGGAGCCGGTCAATGTTGACGGAGCCGCAGGGATCACGTCGGGCGTGGTCACGGTGGCCGTGTTGGACCAAGCGGATGACCCGACGGCGTTGGTCGCGCGGAGCCTGTAATAGTAGGTCGTGAGCGCCACGGCCGACGTGTCAGTGAACGTCACCACATTGGCTCCGACCGTGAAGGTGGTGGGAGTTCCCGTGAAGGTAGCGCTCGCTGACCGTTGGATCGTGAAGCCCGTCTCGTTGGTGGAGTTGTCAGTCCAGCCGAGCAGCACCGAGGTCGCTGACTGCACGGTGGCGGTCAGGCCAGACGGGGCTGCGGGCGGTGCTGCGGGCGTGGTCACGGTGGCCGTGTTGGACCAGGCGGATGCCCCGGCGGTGTTGGTGGCGCAGGCTCGGTAATAATAGGTTGTGAACGCCGCCACCGTGGTGTCGGTGAAGGTCACCACATTGGCTCCGACCAGGAAGGAAGTTGGAGTTCCTGCGAAGTTGGAGCTCGTTGAGCGTTGGATCGTGAAGCCGGTCTCGTTGGTGGCATTGTCAGTCCAGCCGAGCAGGACCGAGGTCGCTGACTGCGCGGTGGCGGTCAGGCCGGACGGGGCCGCGGGGGGCGTGGTGGGTGTGGTGACGTTGGCCACGTTGGACCAGGCGGACGGGCCGGCGACGTTGAATGCCCTGACCCGGTAATAATAGGTCGTGAGTTGAACCGCAGTCGTGTCGGTGAACGTTGTCACATTGGCACCCACCGTGAAGGAGGTCGGATTCGCGGGGAATGTGGCGCTCGTTGACCGTTGGATGGTGAAACCGGTCTCATTGGTGGCGTTGTCAGTCCAGTTGAGCAGCACCGAGGTCGCTGACTGTGCGGTGGCGGTCAGGCCGGACGGCGTTGCAGGGAACGGGCTTGGTGTCGTAGCCGCGGCAGTGTTGGACCAGGCGGAGGTGCCTGCGGCGTTGGTCGCGCGGATCCGATAATAATAGGTGGTGACAGCTGAAACCGTGTTGTCGGTGAAGGTCACCACGTTTGCACCGACCGTGAAGGTCGTGAGTCCTGTGTTGAAGGTTACACTCCCTGACCGTTGGATGGTGAAACCGGTCTCGTTGGTGGCGTTGTCCGTCCAGCCGAGCAGGACCGAAGTTGGTGACAGCGCGGTGGCGGTCAGGCCGCCAGGTGCCGCAGGGAGCGGGTTGGGCGTGGTGACTGAGGCCGTGTTGGACCATGCGGATGGTCCGGTGGTGTTATATGCCCTGACCCGGTAGTAATATGTTGTGACCCCCACCACGGTGGTATCAGTGAACGTCGTCACGTTCGCGCCGACCGTGAAGGTCGTCGGAGTTCCGGCGAAGGTGGCGCTCGTTGAGCGTTGAATCGTGAAGCCGGTCTCGTTGTTGGAGTTATCAATCCAATTTAACAGAACCGAGGTCGGTGATTGCGCGGTGGCGGTCAGCCCCGACGGAGCGGTTGGCGGTGGCGGAGGCGCGGTGGTGACCATGTTGGAGAATGGTGAAACGGCAGTCGCGCTGGGGAAGCCGGTAACACCGCTGCCAACCGTATGGGTGGCGCACACCTGGTAATAGTAATACTGGGTGGTGTTGCCGATCGGATCGGTGAAGGTGCTCACATTCGGGTCAAGCGGTGTGGTGACCAGTCCCGTGGTGAAACCGGCGTTGGTGGCCCGCTGGAGCGTGAGGCCCGTCGCGGTGGGCGCATTGTTAGTCCAACTGAGCACCACCTTTTTGGCCGTGCCGGTGCCGGTCACCGCCAGGGTCAGCAGGGTCGGCGCCGCCGGGATGGTGGCCACCATCATCGGGCGCATCATGTCGTTTTCCTCATGGCCTAACAAATGACAGTGCCAGGTGTATTCCGCGCCGAAATTGGCCATCACATTGGAAACCGTGACGCCGTTGCCATTGGGATCGACTCCCGAGAACTGGGTGGTCGTGCCCAGGGGCGACATCACGTCCAGGGCCCGGATGCTGTCGGGCAGTGCGAACGGAACCGTCGGCGTCTGGGCCTTGAACGCGACGATGATATCTTCGAGCGGGTTCATCTTGACGGTTTCCTTCCAGCCGATTTCTTCCGGCCACGGGGGTTTGATCATGCCATCCCAGCCGACACGGTTGATGACCTGCACATTGAAGAGGTGGAAGTGAATGGCATGGGTGTCCACGCCATTGTGGGTGATCTTCCAGAGTTGGGTGACCCCGTCGGTGAACACTTCGGTCGCGGGTTCGGCGAAGCCGTAGGGAATGGTGGTTTGAATAGCCGAAGTGGTGAACGGGATTTCCACTCCCAGAGTGGCGTTCATGCGGCCAAGGGGATCGAACAATTCCTGGATGCACTTCGGCAACAGGGGCATGGCGATGCCATTGAGGGTCATGGAGGTGTCGGAAATCCTCGCATAAGTGTTGGATGGCACGATGGCTGCGGGTTGGGACTGGGCGAAGGCCGCGGCCACTGCGGTGTTGATCGCGGGCAGGCTGATGGCCGTGCCCGATCCGGCGGCCACGTTGACCTGCATGATGGTGCGCATGTTAGGGCCGAAGCCTGCGGCGGTCGGGGGCGCTCCGCCTTGGAAGGTGTTGTCGGGAGCACAGGTATAGGTGTCATTGCGCGGATCGCCCGCGGGAAGCGGGGCCGGCGCGTCATTGTAAACGATGAGCGTCTTGCCACCAAACTGCGAGAAGTCCACAATGACATCCGCGCGTTCCGCCGGGCCAAGGAACAACGTGTGTTCCATGGTGTTGAGCACCGTGACGCTGCGTTTGTTCTGCTCGTAGCCGATCGGTGTGTTCTTGAGTTCGACCGCCTGTGGCGCGACGCCGCCTTCGGTGCCGATATGAATGAACGACGGACCCATGGTGCGCGGATCGGGAACACCTCCGGGCCGACCGTCCAGAATGTTAGGAATCATGCCGGGAGTGTCGTTGGCGGTCCACCACGACGGCCATAGAGCGGGCGAAACCTTTTGTGCGGGAAGCATGCCGACTTCGGTCGGCTTGTTATAGAGAACCGCCGTGGCGATGGCACCGGAGCCGATCGTGTCGCCGAACGCCGGGGTGATGGTCACGGTGGGCGCGAGGGTATAACCGCTGCCCACGGTGGTCACGTCGATGGCGGTGACGGCACCGGTAACAGAATCGATGGTGGCCTCGGCGGTGGCACCTTTGCCGGTGGTGTCACCGGTTGCCGGGGTGATGGTGACCATCGGCGGTTCGGTATAGCCGCTGCCGGGTGAGGTCACCGTGATCGCGCTGACGATGGGGCTGGCGACGTAGAATTGCAGGCTAACATAACGGTCGTTGCAGGCGTTGAGGATGCGGAACCGGTAGGCGCTCGGAGTGACGTTGAGTTTGGGATAGGCGGCACCATTGATGATCGGTGTATCCATGAAGGCTTCCGGCACGGCGGAAACCTGGGGAGGGGTTCCCGACGGGAAGACCGGCCAGAACCATGGACCGTAGTCCGAGCGGCCCATCATGCTGGCTCCGCTGAGGTCATTGGGGTTCTGGTTCGGCATATACACATGGGGGAACCACAGGCTGCCCTTGGTCTGGCCCCAGTTGGGATCGGATGTCCATAAGGGATCCACCGTGGTCGTGGGTGCCGGGGCCACGGCTCCGGCGGGGAATCCGGCCGGAACGGTGCCGTCATTGACAAAGGTCTTGTCCTGAATAACCAGCGGGATCTCCCCGCCCGGTGCCAGCGAGTTAAGTGTGCGTTCGGTCGGATCAACCAGCAGATAGCCGGCGGCCTCGCCGGTATAAACATCGAGGCGGGTCGTGCCGAAAGCATGGTCGTGATAGAACATCAGCCGGCCGCTCAGCCCGTTGGGCCAGTAGAAGGTAGCCGCTCCGGCCGTCGGAACCGGCATGTCGGGAACATTTTGCTGGGTGACGCCCGTGTTCAGGGTGCTGGGTTCGCCGGCGGGCGTGATCCACTGGTGGGTCGTGCCGTCGCTGATCCATGGGTTGTCACCGCCATGAAGGTGGAGGGTGGCGCGGTTCTGCGGATAGTTGCTGCCGTCAGGACCCATACCGGCACCCATAATGGAGACGTCGGCCGGAATGAAGATGTCGCCCGCGGTGCCCGGAGCGAGCAGGTTGTAGAACTTGATGCGGGTCGGCTTGCCTTTGCCGGCCACGATGGTCGGCCCCAGATAACGCGGTTTGTCATAACCGAAAACGTTGTTCCCGCTGACCGTGATGGGAGTCACCCCGTCGGCATAAAACAATTGCACATGCAAACTGCCCGCCGGGACCGCAAGCGTACCGGGCGGCTCGATCTGCACATAACCGCGCAGCTTGGTGGGAGGCAGATCACTGTGCAATTGTTGCGTGTAATCAAGGACTGCGATCTCATAATAGGCGGAATTCTGATAGGTGGTGGTGTCCGCCACAGCCACCGGGATGTACTGCCCCCGGTTGCTCGCGCCGGCGGCACCCAGGCCCGGCAGGGTGTCCGCAAACTTCGTCAAGGGCGGGCTGTATGCGTAATTGGGCATCATGTAATCGACACCGGGGACCAACTGCGGTGGCGGCACGTATTGCGCCATCACCTGGCCGGTTCCAAAGAGCAGGGCGAGAACCGTCAAATTCAGGGATATTGGGATTGTCGTTTTCATTTGATCTATTCCTTGGTTTGGTTTTTTTGTTGGTGATTGGCAAGAGGTGAGCTGGACAGGGAATGGCGTCATGGGCAATAATCTATCCACAGTCGGCGTCCCTGCCTATTGGGTGATTCGGAACACGCATGCTGCAATTGCCGGAACGACCGCATAGGGAATTCGCGCAGCCAGATCCGCCGCATCGCTTATTGGGTTAGGGTGAATCCCGCAATTCACCGGAAAATCCGCCACCCCAATGAAAAAAACCGATATAATTTGACACCGAATAACCGATTTGCCAGAATAACACCGCTTCAACCCCATCATTGTCTCCTGCGGGACAATAAAAGAAACACATGTCTTTCTAGCGATAAACCCGGAACAACCACCCGAATCCTGAACATCAAACAGAACACCCACCATGAAACCGACTTCTAACAACATCGCCGGCGTGATCCTTGCCGGCTTATGGCTCACCTCTGCCACCGTTGTGCGGGCCGCGACGACCGCAACCTTGGATTTCCTGCAGGGCACGCCGGGCAGCGAACTCACCATCGGCAATCTGGTTTTCTACAATTTCTCCCTGCCGGCGCAGACCCCCTTCACGGTCGATCTTTCACACATCACGGTTGAAGCTTACCAGGACGCGGGCACCCTGGATTATGGCATTCGTTTCGACAGTGCCGATTGGCACATTTCCGGAGCATCCGCGAGTTACGACATGACGTTTGGGTTCAATGTGAGGACGGACGACGGGAGAGCCCTCATCGAGGACGACACACTTTTGATTACCGGCAGCTCGAACGCGGGTTATTTCCGGGTTATTGAAGACATTACCAATACGGACGGGCTACTCGCTCATGGAGATGCCTATGTTGACCTGCCGGGATCCGGCACGCACAACGCGGACCACATGACCTTCGCCCCGCAGAGTGACATCTCGATCAACAAGGATTTTTCGATGGGGACTTTTACGGATCCCGGCGGTCAGGAGACGGTGAGCGAAATCAGCCAAATCTTCTCACAGGTGCCCGAGTCCGGTTCGTCAACCCTGCTGATGCTTGGTGGATTGGGCCTGTTGGCACGCCGCCAGCGGGCGTGAGGATGGCAGCCGTCACACTTCAATGTGACCGCGCCTGTTATGGCGCGGAAATATTGGCGACACCGCAATCGTCCGCGGCTACTACACGCTTGCCTCGTATGCAGTTGAAACAAGCGGACTGCCCGATGGGACGGCCAGAAAGTTGCCGCGCTACCCGACCACCCCCGCAACGCTGATCGGCAGACTGGCGCGAACCGCTGACTGTCCCGGGTTGGGCAGCCTGCTTCTGGCCGATGCCCTTGGACGTATCTTGGCAAACACCCGGGAGGTGTGACCGTGGCTTGGGCGGGTGAACGATGGAAAGATGGCAGGATTGCAAAATCTGTCATGCCGCATGAAGTGGCGGCATGAGGGGGAAAGGAGTAAGAGCCCCTAATTGGGTGCCCACATCGCTAGCCTGCCGTTCCTGGCGGCGGCATATAACTTGCCGATTCTCAGGCCATTTTTGCGCTGTGGCATGTGTGCTTGACTATGTGAATCTTGCGGCTTCAGCCATGAGCGGATTCTCAAAGGCGGTGGCGTAGGCGTCGAGAATGGACGCTTTGAGACGAAGCTCTTTGCCGGCTTTGCGCCAGCCGGAGACGGCGGCGAAGACCTCGCGGAGAATGGCCCGTGCTGCGGCGGCGTTGAGACCGAAGCGGGGTGCGGCAGCAAGCGCGGCGGCGATGCTGGGTTCTTCCTGCTGCTCGGAAATGGGGGTCTCGGGCATCCGCGCGCGATCAATCTCCGGCACCGGGTTGAGGTCATAGGCAGGACACAGCGCCCAACGTCCGGGAGCCCGCATGAGGAACCCGTGGTTGCGCAGGTGGTCGTCATAGTTGCTGGCGAGCAGCGAATAGACGAGACGACGCCACAACTCGCCCAGGTCGGCGGCGATGTGGTGGCCGAATTGGCGAATGCCATCGGCGAGCAGCGTATAGGCACCGGCCTCACCCGGCGGCATCCCTAACAAGCTATTGGCCGAAAGGAACGGGATGCGCCGTGAGCCATCGCGGTCGAAGCGGGTGATAATGGCGACGCTGCGCCCCTCAACCGTAACCCGCCGGTGCTCCGGGACCTGAATGCCGGCCCGCTGCGCGAGCGTGAGAGCGAGGATTTCGCCTGCGGCAATGTCACGTATGTCATCGGGCTTGGCAAACTTGGCGATGGCGAGTCGGCCATCCGGCAGGACGATGGCGGACTTGGGCCGCGCACCACCGAGCGGCGAACCTTGTCCTAACAGATAGCGCAGATCACTGGCCGTGTCGGTTTCACCATGGACGGCATCTGCGGCATTCAGCAGGGCAGCAAGTTTCACCAGTGGCGGGATTTTGCCAGCACCCGCGGCCAGGAACGGGCCGTCGGCATCCGCCCGGAAACGCAGCGCACCGATCCGCGAGGCGTCGTCAAGCGCGAGCACATAATCGAGATCCTGATAGGGTTTGCGCTCGAGGAGGTGTTTGCGCACGGCCCGCTCGATGAGCACCCGGCCCCAGCGGTCCGGACCACAGTCCTGCAGCGCACCAAAAAGCGCCCCACCGTGGTGCGTGCCTCGCCGCAGCGGCAGCGCCGTGGGGTCAATCGCGAATGCATCCGTCCGGCCCAGCCATTCGGGTGCATACTCGAAGGTGACCGTCGGACTGCGTGCGGCACTGTGAATGAGTCCGACGAACCGGGTCTGTTCCGCCCAGTCGATGTGAACTTCCACACTCATGGGCGGGTGCGGCGGATGCGCTTGGGGAGCCGGGCTTCGTCCAGGCTGAGGGCGAGCGCATCGCTGGCCGGTGCCGCCAGATTGGTGAGGCGCTCGTGCAATTGGAGGACAAACACTGCGGTCGCCAGCGTGCCCATGGCTACACTCGGATCGCCCCGCTCCAAGCGCCACAGCGTATCGCGGCTCACGAACAGGCGCTCCGCCATGTCGGCGGTGGAAATGCCGCGTTTGCGCCGCGCGAGCGCAAGATCACGGCCCAGCTTGTGCAGCGCGCAAGCGGCCGGAAGCGGAATGGATGGATTCTGTGACACGCGAAAAATAATCCGCTAGGGCAGACATTTTGTTAAGCAATGTCTTTTATACCAGACATAAACCTCAAGTGGGGTTGGTGCCTCATGGCACCGCCGTGACGGCCACCCGCAGGCGGGCGAACTTGGTGGTGTCCGGCGTCCTTGCCACTTGCCGGATAACAAATCTAGCCAAACCGGCCGGGAAGGCACCAAGAAATATTTTCTCGACAGCTACACCTAACACGGATCAGGTTGCGGGGCGTGCCCATTGTGCGCCGCCAACCCTTGCCCCAGTTGACCGCAGGAGTCCTGCGGGAGGGGTTGCTGGCGGGGCGCTGGGGCGGAGCGCTGCCCGGCGAAACCAAGCTGGCGCTGGAGTTGGGTGTCGGCCGCAATACGGTGCAGGCGGCGCTGCGGCTGCTCGAAGCCGAGGGGTTGCTGGGCAAACAGGGTCCGGGCCGCAGCCGCACCGTGGCTGGATCGGGTTCTGGCGGCAAGGCACGGGGTCCGCTGCGCGTGGGCGTGTTCCTGCACGAGCGGATGGTGGATGAGAACCCGGGGATGCAGGGGACGCTGGCGAAGCTCCAGCACGAGATCGAGCGGGCTGGCCATGCCTGCTTTCTCTCGAAACCCTGCCAAGCCAGCCTGCGCCACGACACCGGGCGCATCGCCAAATATCTCGTCGAGATGCGGGTCGATGCCTGGGTGGTGGTGGCGCCACCACGCGAGTTGGCGGAATGGTTTGCCGCGCAGCCTGTTCCCGCCATCGCCCTTGGAGGCGGATCTTCCGACGTGAGGATGGCTGCCACGGGCACGCTGGTTTCCGCGGCGCATGTGGAGGGATTCCGCCATCTGCTGGCACTGGGCCACCGGCGGATCGTGATGATCCGCCTGAGCCACCTGCGCCAACCGGCGCCGAGCCCTTATGTGTCGAGATTCACCGCCGAACTGGACAGCCATCAGATTCCATGGAGCTACCATTACAACGTGCCGGAGTGGAATGAGACGCCCGCCGGTTTTCGCGCGCTGCTCACCGGACTCTTTGCCGTTTGTCCCCCAACGGCGCTCTTGATCGACGAAACGCCGCGCCTGATGGCAACCCTGGCTTTTCTCGCGGAGCGCGGCTTGCGGGTGCCGGAGCAGGTTTCGCTTTTCGTCGGGCAATGGGACAGTTCGCTGGCGTGGTTGGATCCGCCCATCGCGCATGTGAACTGGGACGATACGCCGCTGGTCCGCCGCGTGGTCCGCTGGCTGGCCGCCGTAACCAAAGGCCGCCCGGACCGCAAGTTAGTTCCTTTTCCGGCGGAGTTTGTGCCCGGCGGGAGCATCGCACCGGTGCGGAAAGGGTGAGATCACTTGTGAGTAGTCAGACGAGTTTTGCGGTCTCAGTCATGAGCGGATGTCCCCGATCTCCCCGGTGACCTGACAGGGGATGAACAGTTGCCGGAGGCAGCGATCCTCATGCAGGTCATGTGCCGTCGAAAATTTCCATGCGTCGCGATCCGGCGGCTCGGTTTCATCGGATTTCCATCGGATCAAAAACCGCAATCCCTTGTAGTATAGGGAAAAAAATGGTGAGTGCTACAGGCTTCCAGCCTGTGAGGGAAGACAGCGCGTCCCGCCTGTCGGCCCATGAAACGACAGGCTGGAAGCCCGTTGGCCAAGACAGGTGGGACACCTGTCCTCCTGTTAAATGGACAGTATTGGGCGGGACGCCCGCAATGCCCATGTGAAGAGAAAGAGAAGCCGCACAGCGGATCGTGTTTTCGCAATTCATGGTCTGGTGGGCGGGACGCCCACACTCCTTGAGGCTTCCAATGGAAGCGCTATTCCGCGCCTGCCGTCTCAATCGACCAGGTTATCGACGCGCTGGGCGAGTTCGATATCGAGATCGGTGACGCCGCCGGCATCGAGGGTGGTGAGTCTCAAGCTGATCTTGGTGTGGCGGATGGTGATTTCCGGATGATGCTGCGCCTCTTCGGCGATTTCGGCCAGGTCGTTGACGAAATCAATGGCGTCACTGAACTCCTCGAACTCGATGGTTCGGGTGAGCGCTTTTTTTTCATATTCCCACTCGGGACACTTTTTCAAAGCGGCGGTGAGGTCGTCGGCTTCCAATAGATCAGTCATGATTTCGGACGGGGCAAAGATTCCGCCGCAAGATTGGTGCTCGGAATTCCGGCTTGGCAAGCCCGTTTCTGCGGATCTTGAAAATCGTCAAGCTCCGGGTTGCGCGGGACGGATGTTTTGTTTACACTGTGCGCATGAGAAAACTCCTCGTCGCACTTTCAGCCGGCCTGCTCGTGGCCTCCTTGGCCTCCTGTGTTCCCTCGACTCCCCAGGCACGCATTCAGGAAAATCCGCGGATGTTCGCCGCGCTGCCATCGTCGCAGCAGTTGCTGGTGCATCAGGGGCAACTCGCCCGCGGCATGAGTCCGGATGCCGTTTACCTCGCATGGGGCAGGCCGTCGGGCACGTTCCAAGGATCAAGGAACGGCCAACTCACCGAGCGCTGGGATTATGCCAGCACCTATCCCGTACAGGTTTCCAATTTCTACGGCTCCTACAGCTACGGCTACGGCGGTTATGGTCATCGCGGCCGCTACGGGTATTCCGGCGTCGGATTCGGCGTCGGCCCGGAAGTCGCCTACATCCCCTACCGCGTCGGATCGGTCTGGTTCATCAACCACCGGGTGGATTCATGGGAGCGGGCAAGATAACCGGCAATCCCGCCGTCCTTTCTTGCATTTTCCGAAATCGCTGCCATTTTCACGCCAGTTCCAGCCACCATGAATTTCAAGACGCCTCTCACACTCGTTGTTGCGGTGACCGCCGCCGCACTCCTGCCATCGTGCTCCAACATGAACACCGGCGGTGCCGGCCTGGCCGCATATCACGCGTATGACCTGCCGACCAAACTGCCGTCCAATCCTAACAACGTGCGCGTCAAGGTTTCGCTGGCCAAACAACGCGCTTACGTAATGGAAGGTGACAAGATGCTGCTCGCGATGCCGGTTTCCACGGGCACGCCGCAAACCCCAACCCACGCCGGCAGTTACACCATCTTCGGCAAGGAGCACCATCATCGCGCCAACACCCACGGCTACGCCTACAGCGGCAGCCAGGTGAAACAAACCTTCATTGACAAACGCCCCGCAGGTTGGTCGTTCAAGGGCACGCCGATGCCCTACTGGTGTGAGTTCTCGCCCAACTACGGGTTCCACACCGGCTGGCTCAAGCACTACCCGTGTACCCATGGATGCATCCGCATGCACGAAAACCTCTCCCCCAAATTCTTCCGCCTCGTCAAGGTCGGAACCCCGGTCAACATCGCATCCTCACAACCCGAAGACGCCACCTACGGCAATATCCCGCTGCCCCCCGACGCCGGTCCCCTCCCCGATTACCCCGGTTCCATGTACGTC
>Ga0118677_10011697_pt1 | contig 13067 bp, 12 predicted proteins | sample AliMusrvi5mmetaG_FD_86154 | JGI IMG/M metagenome (GOLD analysis project Ga0118677, IMG submission 86154)
AAATGCTAACGGTGGCAGTGGCACACAATATGAAGCTGGTGGAGGTGGTGGTTGGGGGGCTTCGGGGGGTTCTGGCAGCAACTATATTTATTCTGCTAGTGCCGGCGGAAAATCAATTAATTTAAATGGCTCGACAATAACGTATATTACAACAGGAACAATTTATGGCGCAGTCAGTTAATATTGTTAAATACAAAATATTTGATCCACAAGACGGAATCTACTATGATTTTGATGCGGCGGATCTAAATAGTGCTTTAGAAAAAAGAAAAGAGTTACTGGCAATTAACTCAATAAATCCTAATTTAGATAATAACCATTTTATAACCGGCGTAAGTTTGAACGAGCAAGGTTACGAAGTCTGGTTTAATTTAGACACAAAAACATTAGCACCTGTCATAAACGACAACTAAACCCCAATTTGCGTATTAGTATACGCAAAGTAAGGAGATTAAATGAAAAAGCTAGTTGCTGTAGTACTGTGGTGCCTTGGATTCTTTGCGGCAATCCACCTAACAAACAAATTCACCCATATCGAAGAGAACATTATGGCCATTGCAGAGTCCACTTTATCCTTCATTACCAATGAAGAAGGCTTTAGAAACAAGGCCTACAAGGACTCTAAGGGGCTACTAACCATCGGTGTAGGGCACCTTATCAAAGACAGTGAGCAGCACCTGGTCAACGCCACACTGACAGACGAGCAGGTTAAAGAGCTCCTGAGAAGCGATTTAAGGTGGTGTAGCGAGGCCGTAGAGAGCTCGGTGAGGGTACCCCTCAGTCAGAAGCAATACGACGCCCTGTACAGCCTGTGCTTCAATATTGGTGAGACTAACTTTAAGAAATCTACCGTAGTCAAACGAATCAACGCAAACGACCTAAAAGGCGCAGCTGATGCCATAGAGATGTGGAACAAGCCAGCCGTATTGGTCAACCGCCGCAAGCGCGAGAAGGCTATGTTTCTAGCCGACTTATAGGGCATTTTTACCCGTTTTAGCGTATTAGTAATAATAAGGGCTGATCACCCATTTACCATAACCTCGAGGAAATACCATGGAAGGCTTTAAACCATTTAAGAAGGTCGCCGCATTTAAAGAAGGCGGGTCTGTTCAAAAGCAAATAGAGAACTTTACAAAGCGTGACCGTAAGAGCGTAGAGCCTGCGGATACTGCAGAAGATAAGGCAATCGTCAAGAAGGCCTTTGGCCAGCATGACAAGGCTAAGCATGGTGGCTCTGAGCCAACCGAGATCAAGCTCAAAAAGGGTGGTCGCGCCAAGAAAGAAACCGGCACCGTTAAGAAATACAAGGCTGGTGGTAGTGTAGATAATGAGTACAGCGCTAAAAAAGCGTCTGGTGACCTAGACCGTATTGCCAAGGTAAAAGATATCAAGCCGGGCAAGGCAGCAGCCCCATCCAAAGCATCAGTAAAACCTAACTTTGGTGGCAGCGACGTAGAAAAAGAAAAGAGCAAACCAGCTGGTCATAAAGACCCGTACATTAAGAGCAAGCAGTCTGGAAAAGCCGCAGCAGCCCCATCAGGCACTAAGGGACCAGATAAGTTCAAGTGCGGTGGTAAGGTAAAGAAGTACGCCATGGGTGGTGATGTTATGGACGCTATTGGTGGACTTGGCACACAGCTAAAAAACAATGTCATGGGTACACCAGAGCAGAACCGCATCGCTCAGGCTCAAATGGACAAAGTAAAGGCTCGCAAGGCCGCTGAAGCAGCTGCAATGGCCGGCGGTCTTGGTGGTGGACAAGCACTGCAACAAGGTGCTTTAGCTGGTGGTTTAGCCCCCGCTACAGCAGCCCCTCAAGGCGCTCCAATTACCGATGGTGGCGCAAGCCCACAAGGATCCCCACTTAAAAAAGGTGGCAAAGTAAAAGGTAAATGCTAATGCCGTACGAATCTAAGGCCCAAAAGGGCGCGATGTATGCAGCAGCAGCCGGCAAGTCAACCCTTGGCATCCCTAAAAAGGTTGGCAAGGAGTTTGTCAAGGCTGGCCCTGCGTCAAACAAATTACCAAACAAAGTAGCTAAAAGGGCCGCAGGCCGGGGGCGCTAAATGGCGTATAGCAACACCACTGGCAACACCAAGATTAATGTTGACCAACTAATTTCGTACGCGTTCCGTGATGCCGGCAAGATGGCAGAAGAGATGACGCCTGAGTACATTAACGCTGGCAAGCAGGCGCTCTTTTACAACTTACAGAACCTTTCTAACCTTGGTGTTAACCTTTGGTTGCTAGAAAACAAGCTGGTGGGTGCGTTAGAGGCTCAGCAGTACCTTACACTTCCAGCGACGACTATCGACGTTCGTGAAGCTAACTGGGTGTACATCATCAACTCAGAAGCCTCTGAGTACCTTCCAGTAGACAACCCAGACTCCCCAGCAGCATTCGCTCAGAACTTAGATATTGTCTCCACCTCTACAGCACCAGAGAACTGGTTCGGTTTATCTTATCAAAACGGTCAAAGCGTTTACTACGTTGGCTTTAATGGTTACGCTACCGGTGGCGGCACACAGACCTACAACTTTGCTTACGAGACCAGTGAAGACGGCATCACTTGGACCACAGTACTACAGCTACCAGAGACCACTTTAGCAGACAGAGAGTGGGCCTACTTCCCTATTTCAATTACTCCAGTTCACGTATTCTATCGTCTACGTGAGACTGTAGCAACCACCTTCTCAGTACGTCAAATCGTTTTCTCAACCAGCCAGCAAGTTATTCCTTTGGCTCGCTTGAACAGAGATGACTACTGGAACCTACCAAACAAGCAGTTTCCATCAGCAAGAGCACTACAGTACTGGTATGATCGTCAGATCGAGCCTAAGATGTACTTATGGCCCGTGCCCAACAACGACTTCCAGATGTTTCAATTGCTGATTGAAAAGCAAATGCAGGACGTTGGTTCACTCACTAATGAATTATACCTTCCAGATCGTTGGATCAACTCTGTGCAGGCCTCACTGTCACACCGCTTGTCTATGCAAATCCCTGGTGTTGATGGTGCTAAGATTGCTTATTTAGAAGGTCAGGCTGATAAGCTATTTATGCAGGCTAATAACGAAGAGCGTGACAAGTCACCAATTTACTTCCAACCCAATATCAGCTACTACACAAGGTAAACCATGTCAGTAATAATGACCTACAATTCGCTGGTTGATAATATCCAGCAATACATGGAACGAACCGATGATGGATTTGTTGAACAAATTCCTAGCTTAATTGCGATTGCTGAAAGCCGAATTGCTTCTGAATTAAAAACCTACCTACAACTTACAGTAGTTGAGACCGCCGTAGTATCTGGTCAAACAGTTATTAGCAAACCAACTCGTTGGCGCAAAACTGCTTCCATGAAAATTAACGGGCAGCCAGTATTGCTCCGCTCACAAGATTATATTGCACAATATCAATCGGAATCTGCTAACGGGCAACCATTATACTATGCAGACTATGACTACGATAATTGGGCAATTGCTCCTAGATCAGATGCAACCTATCCAGTTGAAATTTGCTATTACAGCGAGATTCAGCCGTTAGACATATCTAACCAACAAAATCTATTTACCCGTGAGACTCCACAATTGATGCTATACGGCACACTATTGGCAGCTCAAGGATACTTAAAAGCATTAGATAAATTAGAAGTGTGGAAGGGCTATTATTCAGACGCACTAAAATCTGTTAAAAGTGAAGACAACTCACGTAGAGTTGATCGCAACGTTTCGGTTCAGGAACCTTAAAATATGTCAACCTTTGTATCCCCATTTACTGGAACCGTTGTCGTACCAACGGATGTATCTTTCCAAGAGTTAACTTTTAGCACAGACCAAAATTTATTTTGGCCCTCTATTGTAAATCCAGAACAAATTACATTGTCCAGAATTATGGACTGTACGCCAACAACTACAAACTTACATATTAATCTTCCACAAGGTAATTTAGGTGCAACGGGCTCTGACACGTTAATCAGAAACTTTGGATTGTATTCATTTTCTGTGGTTAACTTTGGTGGCACATCTTCTGTTTTAGTTCAACCGGGTGAAGCTAAATATTTTTACTTATCAGACAATTCAACGACAGATGGTGTTTGGCAAAATGTAACGTTTGGCGCCGGCACTGCTGCGGCAGATGCAGCAACACTACAAGGCGCCGGTTTAACTACTATTAACGGTAGATTAGCAGCGTCTCAAAATATTGTTTTAACTAACTCCATACCAACAGTAACAGACTTAAGTCGGGCCAATACCTTTGTGTGGACTGGTGGCGCTGGCACTATAACATTGCCATTAGCTGGAACATTAAGCACCGGCTGGTTTATTGCGTTTAGAAATAATGGAACTGGAACACTAACAATTTTACCACAAAGTGGATCGTTAATTAATAGCCAAACAAGTATTACGGCTAACCCCAATGATTCCGGATTTATTTATTTTCAAAAATCAAGCAGCCAGTTTTATACCGTTGGTTTAGCACCATCGCCAAACATTACATTCTCGTCCGCAGTTTATGACGTTGACTCTATTGTGGGTAATAGTTTTAGTTTGGTAACTTATGCCCCAATTATTCAAACATACGTTTCTATTTCAGGTATCAGAACCCAAACTTTAGCAGTAACTTTACCCGCTACAACTCAGTTATATATTATCACAAATAATACCGGAACATCTGCGTATGATATAACATTTACTTTAACTGGAAGTTCAAGTCCCCCATTAGTAGTAGCCAGTGGTACAATTGTAACTGTATTGAGTGACGGTAACAATTTATACACACTAACACAAACAACAACAAGTACATTTTACGCTACCAATGGTTCTGCATCACTTCCAGCTTTTTCTTTCATTAGTGATGCGTACACAGGTATGTACTTAGCAGGTACTAGTATTTTAGGTTTAACTGCAAACGGAACCGAAATTTTAAATTTAGACGGCACCAATACACTAAACCCCGTTGTTTCAACTCCGGCTACATTTAACGCTGGGTTAATTTCTGGCGGAACGTTTTAACAATGGCTGAAACCGCAGCAGGAAACCCGCAGCAACAATACAGCGAAATATACACGCTTGCTGTTGTTGCTGGGATTAAACGAGACGGTACTCAATTTGAATCCGGCGACTTTACTGACGGTGTGTGGTGTCGCTTTCAACGTAACCGCCCAAAGAAAATAGGTGGTTATCGCGCATTGTTTAATAACTACCGTGGCATTACTCGCGGGATGATTGTGTCCCCACAAAACGGTGTTAACTATATTTTTGGTGGCAATAGCCAGGGCATTGACGTCTTTACAACTGGTACTACTATTGGTTTAGGTAGTGGACCGTATGAGGCTTTAATCTACAAAGGTTATTCACCTATTCCAGTTGTATCTGTATCAACACCTAATTTTGTTGTTGCTGGTGATAAAACAACCATTTATAAAACTGGTACTAAAGTTTGTTTTTCACAAACTGTCAATCCAACAATTTACACTGTGCTTTTTTCTACTTTTAATAGTGGGACAAACCAAACAACAGTTGTATTAGGCACTGCAATCATTGGGTACCCTACAATAGTTTATTTAGCAGATTATCAGTTTGCTCCGAACAACGCGTATGTGTGGCAGTTTGATATTCAATATAGTCCGGCTGGTGGTCGTTTAAATTTATTAGCATCCCCCGGTGTTAACTTGGCAAACATTGACTCTGGTCGCCCAACACAAGTACTTATTGGCAGCTTGACACCGGACACCAATGACGTTTGGTCTTTTAGTGGACTATCTGATAGCGCAGGACAAAACCCAACTTATAAACCCATTACAGTAGACGGCGGTGTTTGTGTTCTATACCCGTATATTTTTGTCTACGGATCAAACGGTTTTATTGCTAACAACCACGTAGACTCAACTTATATTAACCAATCACCTTATGATTGGAATGGCGCAACGGCTAACCAGGTTAATATGTCCGCGTCTAAAATTATTTTAGGTAAACCAACTCGCGGCGGTACAAACTCGCCGTCTGGTTTATTTTGGGCAACTGACTCACTAATTCGTGTTTCTTTTACTGGCGCTGCGCCGTATTACTGGAGATACGATATTGTTTCTAGCCAAATTTCTATCATATCATCTAGCTCTGTAGTGGAAATGGATGGAACATTTTATTGGATGGGTGTTGACCGTTTTTATGTATATAATGGTCAAGTGGCTGTATTACCTAACGATAAGAACGTGAACTGGTTGTTTGATAATTTAAACTTTCAATACCGTCAAAAAGTATGGGCTACTAAAGTTCCTCGTTACAATGAAATTTGGTTCTTTTATCCCCGTGGCACGGCCACAGAGTGTACTGATGCTATTATCTATAACGTAAAAGATAAAATTTGGTATGACGCCGGCAGTGCTGAAGGCGCACAAAGATCATCTGGTTGGACAACTGAAATTTTTCCAACGCCTATTTGGGCTGATTGGAATTTTACAACACAGTTTTCACAGCCACAAACACTTATTGATGCGCCTACAGGGCAACCTGTTCCAGCACCAAATCAAGTCTATGTTCAGGGTGATGTAAGCCAAGAATTTAGTCCGGGTGATTATATATCGTTTACTAACAACCAAAATGCCACTAATTTTATTCCTTATCGCGTAGATGTTTCAACTTATACGTATGTTCCAGATGCAACACAAGGATATACCTTAATTACACTTGATAAAATTATAAATCCTGCGGTACTTTCTGGTGATTTTATTTACTATATTTCCGGCGGATACACACTTTGGCAGCAAGAGTTTGGCTTAAATAAAGTGGGTGACGTTGCTGAGACCGCTGTTTACTCTAGCATTACTACCGCAGACATCAGCTGGATTGGTGGTACGCCGTCTCAAGATACTAATACTTCTGTAAACCGCAGAATGCACATCCGTCGTTTTGAGCCAGACTTTTTACAAAGTGGTGAAATGCAGATGACCATTCTTGGCAGAAAGTTTGCCAACACAGACTCAGAAGTTTCTGGACCTTATGTGTTTACAGACCAGACAGGAAAGATTGACCTTCGTGTTGAGCACCGTTTAATTAAGTTAAAATTCGAGTCTAACTGCATTAATGGCAATTATGAAATGGGTCGTAATATGATTACCGCGGAGTTTGGAGACGAGCGTCCATGAGCCTTGTCCCAGCACAGCAGTTTTTCCCTATGGGCACTGAATATGTGTCCTGGGAGGCTTGGAACGGCGCGTTTATTGAGTGGTTTGGTGAGCAGCCAATTCCGTTTAGTTCAGAAGAAGACTGGCGTGTTACTGCCAGTGCAATTGCTGGTCTGCCTAACTTTGCTGTCTACCCAGTCCCAGACGACACTGTGTTTGATACATGGCAAGATTGGGCCAGTCAAGTCACTGCTGCAATCAACGGCCCAAGTAACTATTAGGGCACAAAACCCCCTTTCTGCGTATTAGTGTAAATAGAACATCTACTGTAAATAAAAATGACACCATCTGAGATTATTGCAAAAGATACAGAGCGACGCGGCAGTGATGCCGATATCATGCTTCGTAAAGTCAATAAGTTAATACAGGGTAAAGCCGCCATATTATTACAAGAAAATGATACCGTGCTTATGCTCATTACCATTGCTAAAGGTGTGGCAGAGCTACATCTGTTTACTACAGATGCGCCACTTTCTTTGACTAAAGCCATGAAGGTATTTTGGAAAAAGATCAAAGACTCAAATTTAAAACTTGCGTATACAGATGTTACAAATCCGCAAGTTGCAGAAATGGCTAAAAGAGCGGGTTGGAATGTTCAAAAATCTAATTTACCAAGGTACAATACTATGGTTGTGGTAAAAGCCTAATATGTGTGGTGGATCTTGGAACCCCTTTGAGTCGAATAACGTCTATAGCAACGCAGCTAAAGATGTTGGCAGCGTATTGGCACAGATTGACCCAGGTCCTGCTATCGGTAACATTGGTGCACAGATTGACAAAGGTGTAAATGATGTAATTCCTGGTGGTTGGTTGATGGTTGGTGCTATTGCACTGACAGCACTTTCCATGGGATCTATTGATTTAGAGCCAGAAGTTGCAGCTGGTGAAGTCGGTGCTGAAGTTGGTGGTGGGGGTATTACTGGTGCTGGTGCTGATGCTGGTGATGTTTTTGCTGGACTTTCTACTACGGGTTCTGCCGCCGGAACCGCAGGAACTACCGTTGGTGGGCTAAGCTCTGGTGCAACATCTGCACTTAGCGCCATGGCAAACGCCGCAGGTACTGGTGCATTGTATGGTGGTGGTATAGGTGGAGTAAATGCCCTTATTCGCGGCACAGACCCACTTAAAGGCATTGTTATTGGCGCCGTAATGGGGGGCCTTACTGCTGGAGCGGCAAATGGATTAACTTCTGCTTTAGTGGCAGAGGGCGTTCCTAGCACTATTGCACCATACATGTCTAACGCATTAGTTTCTGGCTCTGTGTCAGTAGCAAATGGCGCAAGCCCGTTAACTGTACTTGAAAATATGGCGCTTAGTACTGGTCTTAGCGCATTGTCTAATTCTGCAAAATCAGTTTTAATTGCTAATGGCGCAAATCCAGTACTAACTAATATTATTGCTAATACTGGAACTGGCGCGATTGGTTCTGCTGTTAAAGGTGGAGACCCTGGTACCGGAGCATTTTTAGGTGCGCTTAATAGCGCAACTGGTGAAGCTGTAGGAGCATTAAAAGCTCCCGTTACTGAGGCATATAACACATTAACAGCACCTTCAGCAAGTGCTGCTCCAAGTGACCCAAATGCGTATGGCCCGGTATCACCAGTACAAGCTGGTGATCCAACGGCACTGCAGTCTCAGTATTTAACTGCACAAGCACAACAGATTTTAGAGCAAGGTCAAGCACTACAGCCGACCATTGCACAACAACAAGCTGAATTGGCTGCTGCGGGTTCTAAAGCAAATGACTTGTATACACAAGCTGCTTCAGATAAAACAGCAATGTATGATGCCATTAATAGTACGTATAACCCCGCGTATGCTAATGTAGCTGACTTACAAGGTAAAGCGGCAAGTATGTATAGCCAAGTAGAGGCTTTACAAGCCACATATGATACTAACAAAGCCGCGTATGTTGCAGACTCAACAAATAAAACAGCATTTAATGCAGCAAACGACGCAGCAAATCAGTTAAACACGTTAATACCACAGTACAATACAGCTGCACAAACATTTACTGCAGCTAATGACCAATTAGAAAGCCTTTACGCCTCTCAAATTGCTCCATTAATACAAACATATCAAGCAAGCAATAATGCGCTTGGTGACCAGCTTAAGACCTTTGTAGCAGATCAAAACGCATTACAAGACACAACAGTTAAGTACAGCGATATTGTTAATAATTTAAACACCATTTCTACTGGTAAGTTGGCTAGTGATATGAACGCGCCAGTGGTGTCAATGCAGGCACCTAGTGCTTCTGGATTTACTGCTGCAGAATTGGCGGCAATACAACAGGGTCAACAAGACGCAGTAAACAGTTTAACTTTACCAGCGCCAAATGGGGCCGATGTTACTGCATCACAGATAGATAAAAACATTCCAGCGGATGTGGTTTCAAAAGCGGATCCAAATGCTACAGTTACCGTTACATCTCCAGAGGGAGATTTTACTAACGCAGAGCCAATTCCACTTCAATCAGTGCCTGAAGAGCCAACTCCTACAGAAGAACCGACTCCTGCAGAAGACTTATCTCAAAAAGTTTTAGAAACAATGGATTACGGCCCTGGGATGACCCTAGAACACATGGGTGATGGCCGTTGGGTGGTGACAGATTCAAATACTGGAGCAGCCCTTGGTGAAGTAAATGCACCACCTGCTACAGATACAACAGCACCTGCTACAGATACAACAGCACCTGCTACAGATACAACAGCACCTGCTACAGATACAACAGCACCTGCTACAGATACAACAGCACCTGCTACAGATACAACAGCACCTGCTACAGATACAACAGCACCTGCTACAGATACAACAGCACCTGCTACAGATACAACAGCACCTGCTACAGATACAACAGCACCTGCTACAGATACAACTGGTACTGGCACAAGTAATGTACCAATCGGTGCCATGGATGACGAGGGTAACATTATGCCCGGTTGGTCGCAAGATGCCAATGGTGAATGGGTATATGACTCATCCACTTTACCAACACCAGAACAACCAACGCCGGATATTCCAGTTGTCCCAACGGCAACCGGCAGCGGTGGGACAGCAACCGGCAGCGGTGGGACAGCAACCGGTAGCAGTGGTACAAAAACATCGACCGGAGCTGGTAGTACTTCAACAGGTACTGGTACAACCGCGGCAACATTGCCAGCGATGAAGGCTGCATTATCTAGCTCAAGAATTACTGATTTAACACCGCAATTAACTAAAGCAACACCTTTTAAATTTGCAAACCAACCAACTTTTGTAGACGAATTGACACCTATGGGCACACAAAATCCTTTTGACTATACTTCGCAGATTTTTAATGCTGCTAGTGGGGGGTCAACATCTTCCGCAAATACTATTGCAGATTTAAAGCCCCAACTGACAACTCGTACAGCGTTTCAATTTGCCAATAAGCCAACATTTAGTTCACAACTAACCCCACAATCTCAACAACAACCAGTTGACTATACACAACAGATTCTAAACGCAGCGCAAGGTGGTTTGATTCAAGGTTATGCAGAGGGTTCTGGAGTTGGGCAAGTTGAGGGTGTTGAAGTACTAAAACCTCAAGTTACACACGGTAGACCAGTAGCTCCGTTTTTTACAGGTCCACGTTTAGCTCAACCATATCGCCCACAGCAGTTTGCTAATGGTGGTGATGTAGGGCAAGAGCATGTCCCTCAGTTTTATAGTGAAGGTGGTTTAAATACATTAGATAACACCTACGTAAAAGGTGAAGGAGATGGTACAAGTGACAGTGTACCTGCTATGCTTGCTAACGGTGAGTTTGTTATTCCAGCTGACGTAGTATCAAAATTAGGCAACGGTAGTAACGACGCCGGTGCTAACGTGTTGGACGAGTTCTTGTCAACTATTAGGACTCATGCACAGAATCACGACCCAAAGAAATTACCACCTGAAAGTAAAGGTGCTTTGGCATATTTATTAGACGCAAAACGTAAGGTAGGCTAATCATGGCAGGACTAAATAACTTAATGTCGGACACACAGCAGACATCAACAACGATGCCTGCTTGGTACGACCAAGCACAACAAAACATTGTTGGTCAAGGAGCCACAGCTTCAGCCGCAGCACCTTCTTTTGGGCAGACTACCGCACAGGGTGCAGTTAATACTTTGCAAGGGCCTAATAACCCATTTACACAAGCCCAAGGAACTCTTCAACAGATTTCCAGTGGCGCTGCTAATCCTTGGATTACTGATCCTACTACTGGTGCAGTAACCCCAGATACAAGTACTGCAATGGGTGGTTTATTTGCTGCCCAACAACAGCAATTAAATCAACTTATGCCGCAGTACACAGCTCCCGTTGAAGGTGCTGGTATTGCCTCTGGAAACTTTGGTAGCTTACGTGGTGATACCGCAGTTAACAAGGCCATGGGCGACGCACAGGCTACACTGGCAGCACAACAAATGCAGGCAGCACTAACTAACCAACAAACCGGTTCTACAGCCGCTGCAAACTTAGGTAACGTGGGTCAGCAAGATATCAACGCAGGTATGAACGTCGGTCAAGCACAAATGAATGCGCCGTTTACCAACGCTACTAACTATGCTAACTTGTTGGGCAGTTTGCAAGCTCCAACAACCACAACTAGCCAAGTTCAAACATCTCCGTTAACACAAGCTGCCACATTGGCCAATACTTTACAAGGTTCTGGTGTTGCTGGTGGTTTAGGTTCATTGTTTTTTGGATCTCCTGCGTCTGGTACACAAGGTACTTCTGGATACAAACCCGCTACTTCAGGACTTGCAAGTAGTGGTGGTGCTAGTGCAGCGCTTAGTGGTCTTGGTAGTTGGTTACAAAATCAACTTAGTGGCAGTAGCCCGCCTTCAAGTGTACCATCCTCTGCTACTCAAAATGCTGATGGAACTTGGTGGTCAAATGGTGTTACTTATGACGCAAATGGTCAGCCAATTAATCAAGGTGCTACAGATAGTGGTAACCCACCCCCTGTCATTGATCCTTCTTTACCAACAGACACCACCGGTGGTGGATACGGTGACCCAATTACCGGCGAATCAATAGGATAAATTATGGCAGCTACAAAAACGACACCATCGCCGTTAGATAGTCTTAATACCGCAGCGGCAGATACTAATGAACAAGCCACCCCCACTGGTGAAATTCAAGTTAAAGGTAATAAATACAATTTAGCTGGTAATGTTCCAATGAGCGCGGATGATACAGCGGGATTGCTTGCTAAAATGCAAGCCTTTGTTGACGAGCGTGAAGGCCCAATGGCGAATATAGCTAGAGGGTTAAACCTTGGTATGGCCACAGCTCGCGGTCCTAGTGCATTGACTGCTATGCAACGTGAAAACAGTTTGCAAGATAAACAGATGATGGACTACCAGCAAACCATGGCTGCGTACAAATCAGCTGGTGAAGCATCAAAACGTAATGCTGCGGATTACGCTTCTAAAATGGGTATTGGTGGTGCTGGTGGTTCTAAGGCTGCTCCTGGTACTTACGGCGGTGTTCCAATGGATGACTACATTAAAGCTCAATTAAACGGTCAGCCAGAGCACGATACTCCTATCCTTGAAAACTGGTTAAAAACCAAAGGCACAGAAAGAACTAAAGCTGAAAACAATCCCGCCTCATTAACTCGTCAACCTGTTGTTATTTTTAATCCGAATACAAAACAGCCTGAAGTTCGTGATGTCAATATGTACGAATATTGGGACCTTAAATCTAAAGGACTTATTAAGCAACCTTCTGAATATTACGAATCTCAAGGTAAACCAACCGCTGCCCCTGCCGCTGCTCCTGCCGCTGCTCCCGCTGCTGCTCCTGCCGCTGCTGCTCCTGCTGCTGCTGATGCTGCTGCTGCTGTTGTGTGCTTGAAAAAAAC
>Ga0118677_10011698_pt1 | contig 13067 bp, 9 predicted proteins | sample AliMusrvi5mmetaG_FD_86154 | JGI IMG/M metagenome (GOLD analysis project Ga0118677, IMG submission 86154)
CGAGTCTGTAGGTTCGCACGTTCGCGGATCTACTACAAAAAAGGGACAAGAATTATTAACCTAAATATTCAAGAGCTATTTTCGGGACTTTATTTTATTTCAATAAGTTCAGAGAAATTAAAATGGGTTGAGAAAATAATAATAGAATAATCTGCTGGTAACATCAGCTCTGCATTATCCCTGCAACTCATCTTTATTTGATATATCAGAAATATTTGTTTATATTTGTAGTTGTTTGATAGACGGGAGCTATTCAAACCCTGCTCGAAGTCAAATACCAACAGTTAGCTTTAAAAAGTAACATCAAAAATATCAAAATTAAAAATTTAAACTATTAATTAAAAAAGGAGTACACAAACGCATTACAAAAAAGTAAAGTTAAGCGCAATAATCTTTTTAAGCTTAGGACTGACGGGATTACGGGCACAAGAAACAGTCACAACATCGGGCAGTGATGCTTCGGGAAGCGGAGGCTCAGTAAGTTGTTCCATCGGACAGATTGTTTACATTGCTAATACTGGGTCTAATGGCTCTGTTGCTCAAGGGGTGCAACAACCTTTTGAAATATCGGAAGTAGCCGGAATTGATCAAGCAAAAGGCATTACTTTGCAATGCACTGCTTACCCAAACCCTTCAAGCGACTATGTAAAGCTGGTAATTGAAAACTATAAAACAGAATATCTGACGTATCAACTTTATGACGTAAGTGGGAAACTCTTAGAAACCAAAAAAATTGAAGGTAATGAAACAAGTATTGCTATGTGCAATCTTGACCGCGGTATATATTTTCTAAGAGTTACCGAAAACAACAAAGAAATTAAAACATTAAAAATTATTAAAAATTAGTGAAACAGTTATAAAATTAAAAAAAGCAAAAAATGAAAAAGTTAATTACAATATTAGTAAGCGTATTTTACATTACCTGTGCTTATGCCCAAACACCGCAATTAATGAGTTATCAGGCAGTAATCCGTAATTCCAGTAATGTCCTTGTCACAAACCAATATGTAGGCATGCGTGTAAGCATTTTAAAGGATTCGGCAGGAGGTGCACTTGTTTACCGGGAAATTTATAACCCCAATCCGAAAACCAATGCCAATGGTTTAGCTACAGTTCTTATTGGAAGCGGAATTCCACTAACTGGAACATTCGATTCTATTCAGTGGCAAAACGGTTCTTATTTTATTAAATCAGAAACTGACCCTACGGGTGGCGCTACTTATACCATTACAAATACAAGCCAATTGCTAAGTGTGCCTTATGCTCAATTTGCAAAGAATGGAATTATAGCTTATGGAAATTTAACTCCAACCGGAACTATTAATTTCGGCTCAAATAATTACACTGTAGACCATCCCGGAACCGGTACTTATAATATCAATTGGACCGGTAATGTCAAAACATATTATGCAAAAGGACTTGTAAATATTTCAACAACGTTTGGAAGCCCACGAATCACTTCATGGTCAAGCACTGGGGGTGGAACTATTTTACAAATATATATTTACGATATTAGTGGTAATTTGGTTGATGATCATTTTGCATTCACTGTTTATCAACCGTAATGCTCTTTTAAAGTCTCAAATTCCAAATTTCAAGCTCAAATTTCAAGGAATACTCCTTGGGGCTTGGATTTTGGAATTTGAGACTTGGAATTTATATTTGGGGTTTCTTAAATTTTAAGATTGTCCTCATTATTCCTCTCCAAACACCAGCGCCGTATAAACATACAACTCGGCATCTTTCCAGCCATTCCAGCCCAGGCCGGCTTTATCCTGAGAGCAGTGACCAAGGAAGTCATCTACATCCCACCCTGTTTCTGTTGCTACCTGGGGTAAAAATGTACCTGTACGGTTGCCTTTTTTTATGTAAATGCCATGTTTACCTAAAACAATATCATCAGGTTTATAAATACGTTTCATAGGCGACAAAACAGATATTTCTATGGTAATGTCCTTCAGCTCTGAAACGATGACAGGCTTAAATCTGGTATCTTCAGTGGCAGCAGCTATCGCCATCTCCTGTACGGTTTCATACAAGGGGTCATTGGTATTAAAACGCCCGATGCAACCTCTGAGAGCATTGTTCTCATGGAGTGTTACAAAAACTCCAAGGTGAGCGTGCAATGCTTCAGGGAAATCAGTGCTTTTTAATGTATCAATCTTCCTGCCCGGAATATAGTTGGTGAGTGTTTTCTTAACAAGTGCCAGCAACATATCTTTCTCTTTATCTGTCAGGTTGTAATCATCGGAGGCTTTAGCTGCTTCAAGATTCTCTACTTTCACCGCTTTACTGTCCGTAGTAAAGGCAATGGCCGCATAACCTACCACCCTGTCTTTTTCACCATATTCAGTATCTCCCGAGTTGGTTTGCTTTATAAGATGTGCAGATATATTTGGATAATTCTCACTCATTTTCAAAAGCGTGATAACCGATGTCCACCCGCAAAGACTTGTAGCCAAACCGGGGACCTTGTGTTTTTCAAAATATGATATCTGCTCAATCAATGCTTCTGCTTTATTTTTAAGAATACTCTCAACAGTTAGCTTATCAACCTTCTGGGCAATCTCATAGGCGGGATAATGCGAAAAGTCTGTACTTATTACAAACAGATAATCAGTATTGAAATAGGGTTTTAAAGCGGTACTTATTTTATCTATAGTGGCTAATGAATTCGTTGCAATAACAATGGGCACTATCTGAAAACTATCACCCAATAAATATTGCAGAAAAGGAAGCTGTACTTCTACACTGTGTTCCGGTGCATCTGCATCTTGCCTGTACGTGAAGCAGCTGTTCTTATCTGCCAATTCTTTGGCAAGGGTCGTATTTACTTTTACTTCACCCAAAGGGGTAATGTAATTGCCTTGATAATAAATTGATGCCCCATCGAAAGATACCCTGTGACTTGAACCAATGACAAAGATAGTCTTGTACTTCTTTTTGGGGTCTATCTGATTAAAAGCAGCTGCCGCCGTTTTACCTGAAAAAACATAACCGGCATGCGGAGAGATAATAGCCATGACATTATCATACTGACGTGACGGAGCTTCAGCAAAGTATGATTTTAAATCTGCATATAAACTATCCTTGCCGGCAGGGTAAAACTGCCCGGCAAAAGCTGCTTTCCTGTTAATAAGTTCTTTTTTATTATCTCCATTTTGAGAAGGACAGCCAAAAGATGAAAACATAAGCGTTGATATTAATGAAATGAATAAATAGCGATTACTAAATTTCATAGTATATTTGTAAATGTAATACCAAAGTTAAAAAATAATTACAAACTATGGATGATAAACCTTGGAAATGGAGTAAAGAAGTTAGCTATTACGAAAAAAAAGATGATGTTGTGGTTTGTGGAATATGCCCTCATAATTGTATTATAAAGCAGGGGAGAAGTGGCTTTTGTAAGAATTATGTTAATTATGATGGAAAACTTTATTCAATAGGTTATGGCAATCCTTTTACTGTGAGTATTGATCCTATTGAGAAGAAGCCTCTTTTTCACTTTAAACCTCAAACGAAAACGCTTTCATTGGCTGTTGCAGGGTGCAATTTCAGGTGTCTTAACTGCCAGAACTGGTCTATTTCGCAGGTGAGCTGTAAGGATATGAAGAACCTTGAACTATGGCCCGATCAGGTGGCTGACCTGGCAACAAAAAACAATTGTAAGTCTGTTTCGTTTACCTACACAGAGCCGACTACTTTTTATGAATATATGTTTGATATTGCCTGTTTAGTAAGGGATAATAATATATCCAACGTTATGGTTTCCAATGGGTACATCAATGAAAAACCGCTCAGAAGCTTAGCTAAATATTTAGATGCTGCCAATATTGATTTAAAAACCTTTGATGCAGACGTCCATTTAAAAATGACTCATGGCACTTTAAGTCCTGTATTGAAAACATTAAAGGTTTTAAAAGAAGAAAATGTGTGGATTGAAATCACCAATCTTATAGTTCCGCAATGGTCAGATGATTTGCATGTTATTAAACTCATGTGCGAATGGTTTGCAGAGAATGGTCTGAGTCATTATCCCTTGCATTTCTCGCGTTTCAGCCCTATGTATAAACTGACCAATATACCTGTAACTCCTGTATCAGTTCTTGAGAAAGCCTATAAAATTGCAAAGGAAGCCGGCATTAAATACGTTTATATCGGCAATGTGCCCGGTAATAAATCAGAAAATACTTATTGCCCGAAATGTGGTAAATTACTTATTGAAAGAGAAGGTTATACTAATTTTGGGAATAACATGGTGAAGGGGAAATGTGGGTTTTGTGGTGAGGTGATTGATGGGGTATGGGAATAACAACTAAGTACGAATTTTTTATCTCAACGAAATAAGAATTCTATACGAATGTACGAAGGGTGCAAATTACAGCTTATTTAGCTTTATAAACTAAGCTGGTACCTTTGTTCGTATGTTCGTTCCTGTTCGTACTTCGTTGCAATAATTGAAAGACAATCATTCTTTCACTATCTTTCTGAATTCAGTATTCTTTCCAATCAATAGTTTTATATTATAAACCCCGGGGGTAAAGTTGTCCATTTTTACTACAGCTTTTTCCACTAAACATCCTTTGTGTACAATCTGACCTAATGAATTGAGAATTTCGAAGCTGACATTTTCTTTGTATCCTTGTAATTCAATAGTGAGTTCGTTTGAAACAGGGTTTGGATAAATGAAAACCTTGTCTGAAGTTGATTCTTCATCACCAATACCGTCGTGATATGGTGTAATACATGGAGGGCAGCCATTATCCATCGAATACCGCCATAAGTCTCCATAATATACTTCACTACCTACAGCTTTTATCCCACCATAAAGCCACAGGTTACCATCGGCATCTTTAAAAGGTATGCCTCCTGATCTTGCTGCTGGTTTATTTAATGGACTTGATAATCCCATTGTGCCATAAACAGCATTATAACTATGCGTGGTATCATTGCCGGCCCATATCCATTTAAATATATGTGTGTCAAAATATATCAGGTCGCTGAAATCTCCCAGTAATGAATGGTCTATGCCTTTACCACCCATAAGCCACAGATTATCGCAGTTGTCTATCCAGCAGGCACGGGCTTCCAGACGACTAAAAGGAACAACGTTTTCTTCACGCCCTTCAAATTTATAGTCACAAAGTGTATCTCCATAAAATGAAACGGTACTTTGGAGGGTATCTCCCCATTCCCAGGTCCACATGTTAGTAAGAATCTCGTATTTGAAAATATGCTTAAAATTAAAACTATTGTCAGCATAGAACAGCCAGAAGTTTCCCTTTGAGTCTTTCCACCGCGTATAGGCATAGTTGTTATTTCCAGGGGAAACATCAGGCCCTGCAACACCTTTCAGACCAAAAACAGCAATGCCATTGGTATCGCCTTTCATCCATATCCAGTTATTGGTTTGTATCCTGTATCTCCATAAACATCCGTTATAGTCGAGCATCCACAAATTATTGTTGTCATACCACGTAATGTCTCTTTCATCCATAGAAGGCGGGTTGTTTAAAGAATCCTCCACGCCTCTGATGCCATAATGTTTTACCACCCAGCCACAGATGGGTAATGTGTCTCCCCGCATCCATGTCCACATATTAGTGGCGACAGAATATTTCCATAAATCATTATACACACAGCCCAAACCTGTGTCCTCGTAACTGATGCCACCAAACAACCATAAGTTGCCGTCGTTATCTGTCCATGACTGGCTTTCGCACCTTTCTCCTGGCGTATTCTGCATTGCAGAAACGCCCTTGATGCCATAAACCGGTTTTACATCAGCCACGCTACCGAAACCCTTCACCCATGTCCATTTATTGGCATTAACATTATACTTCCACAGATTATTAAACCAATAGCCATTTGTTTGCCCGCCATAAAACCAGAAGTTATTCTGGCTGTCTGTCCATTCAATAGCTTCATAAAGACCTGGTGGTTTATTGGTTAAACTGGCCATTCCTATAGTTCCATAACTTCCCATATAATTCATGGTATCAACACCATTCATCCAGGTCCATTCGCCGGGATTCTGCGCGTTTGATTTCATGAAAAACATGATGATAAAACCTGTGAAGAGTAGTTTAGTTTTCATACTTATTCCTTAATAAATTTCCTCACCACAACCCCCTTATCACCCTGCACTTTTAATATATAAACCCCACCTGATAAACCGGATACATCAACATTTGTCTCTTTGCCGGAGTTATTGAAGGTTTTAATTGTTTGGCCTTCTATGTTTGAGATTTCTATAGTGACTTTTTGAGGGGTTTGAATTGTGAGGGTAGTGGTGGTGGGATTGGGGAATATTTCTATTTTTTCTTGTTTAATGATGCCAGAGATATTTGTAACAACCGGATTGTTGCCATATCTGTTTACAAATGTTGCTGAACAATCAGAGAATACATGAAATACCCAGTAGCATCTTTCAATACAACCACTTGGACAATCGTCCCAACCATGACTATAAATCAGTTCTTCATAAGATGGTGTAGAGTTATAGGTGATATTATCACCATCACCTACCGGCGTCGGCCCTTCTGTAGCATATACCACTCCGGGTAAAGTATTTAAGATGTTAATTATTGGAGTGATATTATATATGCTGTCTGTATAAATTTCTATATAATTATAATGTTGGGAATAGAATTCAAGCTTAAAACCATTACCGGAAATCAAGCTATCGAAGGTTGAGTTCCCTGAAGTAACACTATCAAGAATAAATTGCCTTACCCATAAGTAGTTTGTATCCGGGGTAATTATAATCTCATTTCGTTTGTAAAATGTATCCCAAATCCAATGAATATTATATAAAGACACTACGGTATCCCTTTCGGGTCCAGTTAAGTAATACACCATACCCAGATCATTTAAAATTCTGTTAACTTGTGTGTAAGGTAAATGAATGCTGTCATGGTAGGGGTGAGATACATTCTGTTGCACAAGACTAATTGTCAGATTTATGGCATCATTAAAATAAAGGTTTCTGACAGTACTATCTATCTGGCAAGTATCAACCTGTGAGAATGAAAAAGAAATATTAAAAAACAATAAAAAAAGAATTATGTTTCTCAACTTAAACTGAATAAATAGTTTTGTTTTCATATCTATTGTTTAATTAACTTCCTCACCACAACCCTCTTATCACTCATCACTTTTATGATATAAACACCACCTGATAAACCGGATACATCAATTGTTGTTTCCTGGTTTGTGATGTTTAATGTTTTAATAATCTGGCCTTGAATGTTTGTGATTTCAATGGTAGCTTGTTGAGGAATGCTGATAGTAATAATATCATTAGCCGGGTTAGGGAATATTTTTACATTCTCTGAATTCAAAAAGGTTTCAATCCCGGTTGTAGCTGTTTTTACATTAGATTTACTTGTGCTGTACGATGATTTGGAAGAACTGCATGAGATGTTCCAGGTGGTTTCAACTCTCCAACGACCATTAGGAAATGAAGAGAAGTCAGGGTCTGTAATTGTAGTCTGTGTACCGGAAACTCCTTGTACAGCATGCCATGCGCCCGTGTTGTTGTCATCGCGGTATAATACATAGGCTGTTAGAGCAGGTAAAGGCGCAGAATCACCTTCAATAGTATATTGATTCCAGTTAAATGTGCCCCCCGATTGTGTAACAAATAAAGTATTATGGTAAGGGCTAAACGCGCTGTAATTACCGTTTATATCTCTGTATTGGAGCTTGTAACGGAATGTGCCTGAGTTAGGGTTTCCGGTAAAAGGGAAATATTTTGTTCTTACCGTATCAACAAATTCACTTATAGCAGCATAAGGAACAGCGCCCAGTGGTTTGTAAACATTAGAAGTTATCTCTCTGTAAATAATAAAGCTGTCGATGTTATTGACCAATGGTTTATCCCATACAATATGGTTATATTTAGAACTGTCGTCAACAGTTACCATACAAATAGGAATAGCAGCAGGTTTTGTTTTAAAGCTGAATACAACGCCATCATCAAAAGCCCCGCCTATAACTCCTGTTCCATATAATATATTACCGGAAAGGGTTAATTGAGCCCTTGGTTGCGTACCTGTAGGTGTGTTAAAGCTGTATAAAGATTGAAATCCCGTACCACTTGTATCTATGGAAAAGATTGTTCCGGTTTGATTTACACCCCCACCGCTTGTAGTGCCATACAACAAATTATCTGAAAGCGTTAATGTACCATCAGGACTTATCCCATTTGTATTATCGAAATCGAACAATTTCTTATATGAAGTGCCATCGGTATGAATAGAGTATATTACACCATGGTCATATGCACCACCAGCAGCGGTAGCCCCAAATAACATATTGCCCGAAAGTACTACAGAGCCGTAAGGCATACCGCCGTTAGCCGTATTGAAATCGAGCAGTTTATGATAGCCTGTGCCATTGGTATGGATGGAAAAAATAGTACCAATACCATTTGATCCGCCATACATTGTGGTGCCATAAAGTACATTTACGTTAAATGCTAAAGCCCCATATCCGGGGTGTTGTCCATTGGCCATATTGAAATCAAGAAGGTCTGTATAAACACTACCATCAGTATGGATTGAAAAGACATTTCCATTACCGGGTGCTCCATAAGTAGTTCCATATAATACATTGCCTGAAAGTGTTAGCGTACTCCAGGGATTTCCACTAATTGTATTTCCCACTGAGTCAAAGAAATTGTATAAAATAGTATAGGTACTTCCATCAGTATTTATTGAGAATATTGTTCCATTACTATTTGTTCCACCAGAGCTCGTCATACCATATAACACATTCCCGGAACGGATTAAAGAGCCTAAAGGGTAGGACCCTTCTGTTGTAACTCCCTGAATAAAAGTATGTAGATTCGTATAACCCGTTCCATCTGTTTTTATCGAAAAAATGATTCCTCCGTTAGTGGGTCCGCCACTACTCGTCATACCATACAGCACACTGTCGTTGTCTGATAATATTACTGAGCCGAAAGGCGAATTGCCATTTGAGTTGTTGAAGTCGAGCAATTTTGTGTATTGTGCATTTGCAATGCTGCAAAATGCCAGGAAGATGATGAGTAATACCATTATGCAATTTGTTTTAATAAAATAATGTTTTGGTATTATGCCGACCGATTGAGGCTTAAATATTATTTTTTTTGGCATAAAACTTAATGAGCGTCGGTATAAAGTTGTTTTCATAGTTTCTTTGTCAGTGATTAGAGTGCTGACACCGCACTTTTATATATTTGTCATGTGTTTCCTTATTCCTTAATAAACTTCCCCACCACAACCCCTTTATCACAATGTGCTTTTATGATATAAACCCCATTTGATAAACCGGATACATCAATTGTTGTCTCAGGGTTTGTAATGTTGAATGTTTTAATAGTTTGGCCTTCGATATTTGAGATTTCCAGGGTGGCTTTATGAGGGGTTTGTAGGGTTAGGGTGGTGGTGGTGGGGTTGGGGAATACTGAAATATTAGCCAGTTCAATATTTAGCGAAGTAATTCCAGTAGTATGCGTGGAAATAAAATTTCCAAGCGCAATAGGAGTAGCACCAACAGTAATTGTGGCTGAAACAGTGTTAGTTGTGCTATTTATTACACTTACATTATTGGAATTGTAATTTACAACATATACCTTACTTCCATCATGGCTTTCAGATATACCTCGAGGATAAGCTCCCAATGCAATTGTAACCGAAACAGCATTGGTAGCGGTGTTTATTACACTTACAGTGTTAGAATTCCAATTCGCTACATACACCATCGTTCCGTTAGGGTTTACAGATATACCTGTAGGATAAGCACCAACTGTAATTGTTGCACAAACTGTATTAGTAGCTGTATTTATCACACTTACTGTATTGCCCCAATAGTTCCCAACATATACCATAGTTCCATCGGGACTGACAGATATGCCTAAAGGACCATTACCGACAGGAATTGTAGCAGTTACAGTATTGGTAGTACTGTTAATTACACTTACAGTATTCATCTGATTATTTACAACATATACCTTACTTCCATCGGGACTTACAGATACACCTAAAGGATATTGATCAACCGGAATTGTAGCAGTAACAGTATTGGTAGCAGTGTTAATTACGCTTACTGTATTAGCCCCACTATTTGAAACATATACATTGCTTCCATCGGGACTTACAGAAACAGCGTAAGGGTAAGAACCAACTGGAATTGTTGCCGTAACAGCGTTAGTAGCAACGTTTATTACACTTACTGTATTATCCCCGTAATTCGCTATGTAAGCGGTTTGCGCAAAGTTAGTAAAAGGGAAAAAGAAAAAAGTCAGGAATATGTAAAGAAGTATAAGTTTTTTCATGGCTTTAAATTTTGATTATTACTTAACAAACTTCTTAAACACAACTTCATTTCCTGCTTTTATTTTTATAATGTATACACCGCTTGTAAATGCGGAAATATCTATTTCTGTTTTATTCCCGTTTGTTACAAGAGTTTTAAGCAATTGTCCTTGAATATTTGAAATTTCAATCTGATAGCTATCGGATGTGGCATGTTGCTGCTGATAATCTATTGTTAATATATCTGTTGCAGGATTGGGAAAAATTGAATACCCCGCATGATCTGTAATATTATCTATACCATCAGAACATAACATATAGGTGATATTAGGACTCCCGGAAGCTTCAACATCCATGTTTGACAAAGGGAATGGTAATGTCCAGACGCAAACACTGTCTAATACAGGTAAATTTGCAATAACAAGCGTATGTAATAAAATATTGTTTGAAAGATCAAGTTTTCTTATCAATGGATTACTATCTATATAAAATTCTGAAAGTTTAGGGTTGTTTGTAACATCTATTCCTGACAATTGATTTACATTGCAAAGCAATGATTCCAATAAAGGGTTATTCGTTACATCTAACTGGGTTAATTGATCAGCCGAACATTCAAGGTTATTAAGAACCGGATTATTTGATACATCAAGGCTATCAAAATAATTCCAATCTACAGCGATAAGTTCAAGTAAAGGATTATTCAGAACGTTTAAATGCGTCAACTGATTTGAACCACAAGCAAGATATTTTAATTTAATGGCATGGCTTACATCCAAATTTGTTAACTGATTAGTGGAGCATTCTAATACATTTAAAGAATCGCAATGAACGGGAAGAATTAAATTTGTCAAATAATTATCATTGCATCTTAAATTATTTAACCGCGAATTAGTTGAAGCATCTAAACTTGCCAATTTATTATTGTCACATTGCAGGGTTTGTAAAGAAATAGCTCCATTAATATTAAGATTTGTTAAGCTATTATGATAACAAGTTAAATTAACCAATGCTTTATTTGTAGAAACATCTAAGCTTGCAATTTTATTGAAATAACAATCGATCTGTTGAAGAGAAGTATCTCCGCTGACATTAAGAGATGTAATATTACCTATAGACAAATCATAACAACTTAATGTTTTTAATGAATTACAATTTGATGCATCAATGGAATTCAGGAGGGGATTAGTGTTACAATATAAAGTTTGAAGATAATAACACCCATTTGTGTTTATACATGATAAAAAAGGTGAATTAGTGCAAGTGATTTTTTTTATAGAAGGATGATTCAAAATATTTAAAGTTGTAAAATTGTTATAACTGCAATACAGTTCTTGAAGATACGGGGTAACGGAAAGATCTAAAGAGGTTAATTTGTCTTCATCACAATGCAGAATCTTCAAAACAGGGTTACCTGCTAAATTCAGGCTGCTAAAGTTATTATAACCGCAATCCAGTTCCAGTAAATTTAAATTATTTGAAACATCAAGGGTACTTAAATTATCACCTGTACAATTTAAATTGGTTAATAGCAGGTTGTTTGAGACATTAATGCTAGTAAACTGATTGCCTGAACAATTAAGAATGGTTAAAGAATCGTTTGTTGAAATGTCTAAAATATTCAATGCATTTGAAGAACAATATAACTCGTGCAAATGATTTAAACCGGTATTATTTAAGGCTGTCATCTGATTATTAGCACAAATCAAAGTTTGCAAATGGGTATTTGAAGTAACATCCAGATTTGCAATTTGATTTGAGGAGCAATCCAGATACACCAGGTTAATAAATGCAGCTATTCCAGTTAAATCAATTATCGGATAATTCAGAGAATACCCCATCAGATTCAACGTATTCACAGCAGCAGCTTCAGCATAACTGATATTGCCATCACCGTTTGTATCTATTCCTTGTTGGATTAATGCCGCTTTAAAATTAGTATCCGGAATAATAACATTCTGGGCATTGAGAGAATTGCCCATTATTATAATTGTTATAATAATTTTCAATAAAGAATGTAAAAGTTTTTTCATATTAATTTTATTTATGTTACAAACTTATTCCTTAATAAACTTCCTCACAACTACCCCCTCATCACTCTGTACTTTTATTACAACTTTATTGACATTAATATTTACTTTATGCCATCGTAATTTATGAAGGCTTCATGGAGGTGTTCATTTTTTTTGGTGCCAAACCAGTTGGAAACGAGTCTCATGCCATAGCCTGGAAGTAAAAATGCTAATGGTAGAATTAATGACCTGGCTGGTGAGAAATTGGCGTCTCTTTTTGAATTATGTTGAAAGCTATTATAAACTAAGTAGAAACTACCCGCATAAACGACCCATTGTCCAATGTTGAATATATGCTCATTAATATTAGCATTGCGGTATTTATCGAGATACACCATACTTTCATGATTTTTAGAAAAAAGAGGATACAATGCTTTATAACTTACAGGCTTTAAAGTTTCATAGCCTTTATTGAAATAGTTGTAATACTTCTTTTTAGTGAATAACCCACCCTGAACAGCTCCAGGCGCGTAGCCGTTTTCAACATAGATAGTCTGCGACTCAAAAAGATTTATATCCCCCTTGATAGTTCTTTTGGAAATGTCAGGTGCATTTCTGGAACTTATATCCCTGGTATCAGCGAAAAACCCGTTTTCAGCATTTATAAAACGGATATCACGTATACTATATAACTTACTGTTGTTAGATTTATTTACAACTTCACCATCTAACAACCATATATTGTCTATGT
>Ga0118677_10011700_pt1 | contig 13066 bp, 9 predicted proteins | sample AliMusrvi5mmetaG_FD_86154 | JGI IMG/M metagenome (GOLD analysis project Ga0118677, IMG submission 86154)
ATAGTCCGACTTAATTGCCAATTTGAAAATTGGCACATTAGCACATTGTCGAATTAGCACATTAGCAAATTATCTTTCCACCATTTTTCATTTTTCATTTTTCATTTTTCATTTTTTTCGCCCTCCCTGTTACAATTCTCTCAAATAATGATTATATTATAACCTGAAAAATGATTAAAATATGATCAAAATTAATTCATTTTTCTGAGAAACAAAAGTTTTCAACAAAAATTTTAAAATATTCAGTCATGCAGGAGATCAGTCAGCTATCGGACAGGACGGTCGTTCACTACGATCTCGACACTTTTTTTGTCTCGGTCGAACGACTGCATAACAGCAAACTAATCGGGAAGCCGGTGATCATCGGTGGTACATCCGATCGCGGGGTGGTGGCAAGTTGCAGCTACGAAACGCGGTTGTTCGGTGTCCGTTCGGGGATGCCCATGAAGTTGGCGCGGCGCCTCTGCCCCGAGTCTCTCCTTATCCGTGGCGATATGGAGAGTTACAGCCGTCACTCGGATACCGTTACACAAATCATTGCAGAGCAGGCACCCGTGTATGAAAAGGCCTCTATCGATGAGCATTACCTCGATATTACAGGGATGGACCGTTTTTTCGGATGTATGAAGTGGGCTCATGAACTGCGCCATACCATTATTAAAGAGTGTGGCTTGCCCATCTCGTTTGGGTTATCGGTGAATAAAACAGTCTCCAAAATTGCCACGGGCGAAGCGAAACCCAATGGGGAGAAAGAGGTACCGAAATACAATGTACAGCCGTTTCTTGATCCCCTTTCGATTCGGAAAATTCCCATGGTTGGCGCCAAGACTTATTATCTGCTCCGTTCGATGGGAATCGAGACCATTCATACCCTTGCTGAGATTCCCATGGAGATGATGCAGCAGGTACTTGGTGAAAACGGAATCATTATGTGGAAAAAGGCGCATGGAATTGATAATGCGCCGGTCAAGCCCTATTCCGAACAAAAATCGATCAGTACCGAGCGCACTTTTGAGCATGATACCACCGATGTCTATTTTTTGGAGCAACTGATTGTCAGTATGGCAGAAAAGCTGGCTTTTCAGCTTCGGAAACAACAAAAGATGACGTCGTGTGTCACGGTAAAAATCAAGTATTCAAACTTCGACACCTATAGTCAGCAGCTGCGGATCCCATACACGCAGTTCGATCACACACTGCTTGCGACAGCTAAATCGCTCTTCCGTAAACTTTATCAGCGACGATTGCTGATCCGCCTGATCGGAGTCCGGTTTAGCCATCTCGTAAGCGGTACCCAGCAGCTTGACCTTTTTGAGGATACCTCCGAGCGGGTAAATCTCTACCTGAGTATGGATCAGATTCGTAAACGGTTTGGTTCCTCTGCAATCCGGCGTGCTTCGGGACTGGCAGTCCGCAAGGCAATCGACGGGATGAAGGCGGTTCCGCCAGGGAATCTGATTATTAAACGGGGGTATCATTAATGTGCTAATTTGGTAATGTGCTAATTCGGTAATTTTTTTCATTTTTCATTTTTAATTAGTCCTATGTTATTCTCATGTCACACCTGGTACAGCCTGCGTTACGGAACGATGAAGCCCGGGACGTTGTTGCAGGAAGCGGTAAAAAACCACCTTCCGGTAGTGGTTATGGCCGATATCAATAACACTACCGGTGTGATCGATTTTGTGAAAGAGGCAACAGAACGAGGTATTAAGCCAATTGCCGGCGTCGATTTCCGCAATGGAGAACATCATCTCTACACGGGGATAGCCCGTAATAACGAGGGTTTTCGCGAGCTGAACGAATTTCTAAGTCTTCATCTGATGAGTAAAAAGGCCTTTCCTGCAATGCCCGACCGTTTTAATCAGGTCTATCTCATTTATCCTTTCGGGGAAAAGGATATCGACGAACTGCGTGATAACGAATTTATTGGAGTTAAGCCACAGGATATCAATCGTCTCCGTTATGTGACGGCTAAAAAGTATTTTCATAAATTAGTTGTTGTTCAGACTGTTACATTTTCAGGGAAATATGATTATCTGCTGCATAAACACCTGCGTGCGATCGATCACAATACGTTGCTGAGTAAGATTACACCAGAGCAGACCGGTAGTGAATCGGATGTTTTCAGAACTTTCGATGATCTGCTCGTCGCATTTGCCGATTTTCCGGAGATTCTTCAGACAACCAAAAAACTGCTCGACGATTGTTCCATTATGTTCGATTTTAAGGTTACCAAAAATAAACAGCTCTTTACCGGAAGTCGTTATGACGATAAGCTTTTACTTGAAAAGCTTGCGCTTGACGGATGGAAATACCGCTATGGCAATAATCCGGAAGCGTTGAAGCGGGTACACCACGAACTGGCCATCATCGATAAACTTGGGTTTTCGGCCTATTTTCTGATCAGCTGGGACATTATCCGCTATTCGATGAGCCGCGGCTTTTATCATGTGGGGCGTGGGTCAGGGGCCAATTCCATTGTCGCTTATTGTCTGAAAATTACCGATGTCGATCCAATTGAGCTAAACCTCTATTTTGAGCGTTTTCTCAATCCCAGGCGGAGTTCACCCCCCGACTTTGATATTGATTTTTCGTGGCGCGACCGCGACGACATTCATGAATATATCTTTAAACGATATGGCCACAAACACACGGCGCTTCTTGGGGCAATGAATACCTTTCAGGGAAAATCGATCATCCGCGAACTGGGGAAGGTGTACGGACTTCCGAAAGGCGAAATCGACACGCTGGCTGATAATCCTGTCTCCGAAACTGAAGGTAGTGAGCTGTACCGGAAGATATTTGCGGTGGGTGCACTGATGCAGGATTTTCCCAATCTGCGTACCATCCATGCGGGAGGGGTGCTGATTTCGGAAGAGCCAATTACCTGTTATACGGCGCTCGATCTTCCGCCCAAAGGGTTCCAGACCACGCAGTGGGATATGTATGTGGCTGACGATATCAGATTTGAGAAACTCGATATTCTGAGTCAGCGTGGTATCGGCCATATCAACGACAGTATAGAAATCATTCAACGGAACAGAAAGGTGAAAATAGATATTCACCGGGTACAGGAGTTGAAAAATGATCCGCAGGTGAAGCACCAGCTAAAGATCGGGGAAACGATCGGTTGTTTTTACATTGAGAGTCCCGCCATGCGCGGTTTGCTGAAAAAACTCCATTGTGACAATTATATCTCTCTTGTGGCAGCCAGTTCTATTATTCGTCCCGGTGTTGCAAAAAGCGGGATGATGCGGGAGTACATCAACCGGTTCCACCATCCGAAAAGCTTTACTTACCTCCATCCGGTGATGAAGGAACAACTGGAAGAGACTTACGGTGTGATGGTTTTTCAGGAGGATGTGCTCAAGGTTTGTCACCATTTTGCGGGGCTCGATCTGGCTGACGCCGATGTGTTGCGACGGGCTATGAGCGGTAAATTCCGTTCGAAGAGTGAGTTTCAGCGGATCATTGACCGGTTTTTCGAAAACTGCCGTACCTTGGGGCGTCCCGATGAAACGGCCCGGGAAGTTTGGCGGCAGATTGAGAGCTTTGCCGGATACTCCTTTTCAAAAGCCCATTCGGCCTCCTACGCGGTGGAGAGCTTTCAGAGCCTTTACCTCAAAGCGCACTATCCGTTGGAGTTTATGGTGGCGGTGATCAATAATTTTGGCGGATTCTACCGTACCTGGGTGTATGTGAACGAGGCCCGGCGGTGCGGCGCCTGTATTGAACTCCCTTGTGTCAATAAAAGTCTGGAAGAAACAACGATTTACGATGATCGTATTTACCTGGGATTTAATCTGGTGTCCAACCTTGAGCACGATTTTCAACGTAAGCTTGTTGCTGAACGAAAACGCGGTGGCGAATTTGGGTCGCTTGAGGATTTTTTGCACCGGGTGGCGATCGGAATCGAACAACTGGTATTGCTGATCCGCCTGGGGGCATTCAGGTTTACCTGCAAACCTAAAATGCAACTTTTGTGGGAAGCACATATGTTGCTGAATAAGAGTGTGAAAAGTATTCCTAACCGACTATTTGACACCCCCTCCAAAAAATGGGAATTGCCCAGCATGGAGCAGTCGCAGGTTGAGGCTGCCTACGATGAGCTGGAGCTGCTCGGTTTTCCGGTCACCATGTCGTGGTTCGATTTGCTGCAGACCAGTTTCCGCGGTGAGGTGATGGCCAACGATCTGTCCCGTTATGTGGGGAAAACAGTACGTATGGTCGGACTTCTCGTGACGATTAAGTATGTGAGTACTTCGAGGCGCGAACTCATGCATTTCGGCAGTTTTCTCGATCATTCGGGTGAGTTCTTCGAAACGGTGCACTTCCCTTCAAGCCTGAAGAGCTGGCCTTTCTCGGGGCATGGCGTTTACCTGATCCTGGGGAAGGTAGTTGCTGAGTTCGGCCATCCGTCGGTAGAAGTGGAGAAGCTGGCAAAACTACCTGTGAAAGGCGACCCGAGAAGATAAAGTGAGATTTATTTGTGAGATTTGTTGAATGAATTTTATTTGGAATGATTATGAAATATGTTTCCCTTATTTTTACATAAAATTGTGTTTTAATGTATATTGTCCGGGATCATATCAACCTCAAATCCATTGGTACAGCTCTGATGTTCGTGCTTTTTTTCGGTATCTCTTCCGGACAGGTTTATTATCAGAAGCTTACAGGCATAGTTCTCGATACTGAGAGCCGAAAGCCTTTACCCGGAGCCTCTATCCGGATAGGGATTTCAGACAAGATAAATGGTGTTTCAGCTGACTCTGCCGGTAGGTTCAGAATGATGGTCCCTCCAGGCAGACATGCTTTAACAGTCTCTTTCGTAGGATATAACACCCGCGTAATAAAAGATATTCAGGTGGGATCGGGTAAAGAGGTCACTGTAAATATTGAACTTACCGAAGCACACCAGCAAACAGATGAAATTGCGGTAGTTGGAAAGTCGGGACGCAGCCTCAATCCAATGGCAGCCGTGAGCGTTCGCACCTTGCGCAGTCAGGATGCATCACGCTATGCAGGTGGGTATTACGATCCACTGCGTATGGTGGCTAATTTTCCGGGGGTATCTTCGGGTAACAACGATGACAATAATGAAATCGTTATCCGGGGAAATTCACCCCGTGGACTCTTATGGCGTCTCGAGGGGATAGAAATTCCCAATCCAAACCATCTGGCGAATGGACAGGGAGGTTCAGGTGGTGCCTTTTCGGTCATCTCCTCCAATTCACTTTCCGGATTCGATTTTTTTACAGGGGCGTTCCCTGCCGAATATGGAAATGCTTTTTCCGGGGTTATGGATCTGAACCTAAGAACTGGAAATGCTTCAAAACCTGAATATTCATTTGGAGTCAGTGTTGTAGGCGCAGAGGCATCGGCTGAAGGACCGCTGAATAAAACAACAGGGAGTTCATGGTTCGGAAATTTCAGGTATGCCAATTTTGATTTTCTGACCAAATATGGAATCATTGATAAGGAGCAGGTTGGAATTATCCCCTCTTCGAAGGATTGGGCGTTTAAAGCAAACATTAAAACCAGAAAGTCCGGGACTTTTGAGTTTTTTAGTGTGGGAGGTACGAGCAGGGTAGGGGATGTAGCCTCAACCGATCCGGTACAGATTAAAAACGGAGCCGATAAAAGCGAATACCTTGATTCCCATTTTATGGCAGTGGCCGGTGTTAAACATCTGCTGATCCTGCCCAATTCAAAATCTTATATTAGGACTACAGCAGGATTCACTTTTCAAAAAGATGGATCTGATAACGACCAGGTTGATACCTTACTAAGAAAAACGACCACCTATTCTGAGTTTTTTAAATACCCTGCTATCCGATTGTCAGTTTTGTTTAATCATAAATTTAATGTAAACCACACAATAAGAGCTGGAATCAGTACCAACAACCTTTTAGCTGATCTTTTTGCAAAACGGTATGTTTCTGCCAATGTATATGATACACTGATTAATACAAAAACCAGTGAGTGGTACAATAGTTATTTTATTCAATGGAAGTATAAACCGGTCAATGCAGTCGAAATTAATTCCGGGTTACACTTTTTCCATTCCGGGATTACTCATGAATTAGTTTGGGAGCCTCGTCTGGGAGTTGTCTTTTATTTGCCCTATAATCAAACTTTTAGTCTGGGAAGTGGGCTTCACTCCCGTCTTGAACCGTTGTCGATTTATAATTACAGAATTAAGATTGATAAAACTCATCGAAGTGATGTGAATAGTAACTTAAAGACAATTAAGGCTTTACATTTTGTGGCTGGGTATAGTAAACAATTTGGTTCCGACTGGCATATTAGTTTGGAAGCATATTATCAGTCGCTTTTTCAGGTCCCTGTTGATGTAAGTTCCAGTAGTCAGTACTCAATTCTGAACTCATCCTATGGTTTACCGGATGTCATATTGGTCAATGGTGGAAGAGGAAAAAACAAGGGAATTGAGATGACTGTTGAGAAGGATTTTACCAGAGGATACTATTTTTTGCTTGCTGTTTCATTATTCGATTCAAAATATAAGGCACCCGATGGGAATTGGTACAATACCTATTATAACAACAATTTTATCTATAACCTGACCGGAGGTAAGGAATTTTCAGTTGGTCGATCGGGGCAAAATTCGATCGGTTTTAATTTTAAAACCATGATCAGGGGTGGTTACCGCTACACGCCTGTTGATCAGGCTCTGAGCATTAAAGCTAAGAAAGTTGTTTATAACATCCCGGAGACGTTTGGCGAACGTCTCCCTTCTTATCAAAGGGTTGATCTTGGGATGAGTTTTCGTTTGAATAAAACCAAAAAATCATGGATTTATATGATTGATATTCAGAATATTGAAAACAGGAAGAATATTATTCGGAACAGTTTCTCGTATTTGTCAGGTAAAATTGTAGAATCAACTTCCAAAACAATCGGTATAGTTCCGGTAGCCTCGGTCAAATTGGAATTCTGAATATTTATACGTTGACTGACAGTATTTTATGATTGAATTTTTTCTTATATATATCTCCGATAGGAATAATTGATTTGCCAATTACAACCCTGTTGTTTTGGATGGAATCTATTTTTGCCAGCGGAATGATAAACGATTTGTGAATCCGGACAAACCGGTCATCTGGCAGTATCTCCTCGAATTTTTTTAAACTGTTCTGGGTGACAATGGTTTTACCTGTAATATGAATTTTTATATATTCTTTCAGCCCTTCGCAATAGAGAATATCTTCCAGATTTATGCGGATTGTGTTATATCCTGTTTTGACCAAAATAAAATCGAGACCCGGATTTTTTTCATGACTGATAAAATTATTACCGGATAAATCATTGTAACGTTGGATTTGACTTGCTTTGTTGATCGCCTTTAAAAGACGGTCGAAAGTAAGCGGTTTTAATAGGTAATCAGTGGCATCGAGGTCATATCCTGAGATGGCATGCTGATTATTAATGGCTGTAAATATCACCTGAGGACGCGTTCTGAGGCTTTTTACCAGTTCAATACCATTAATCATAGGCATCTCAACATCAAGAAACACAAGATCAATAATGTTCTCCTGAATAAACTCAAGCCCTTTGAAGGGATTAGTAAAGCATTTCACCAGATTTAAAAATGGCAATCGCCCTATCATCTCCTTCAGTAATTCAATGTCAGAGCTCTCATCGTCAATAATTATGCAATTCATAATTCAAATTTTTTAAATTATACAAATAAAAGATGATTTTAAATGATGATGGTTGCGTTAAAAAAATACTAAATTAATTTGTTTCTTTTTTTAACCTGCATTCCAAATATCGAAATTTTCTTTACCAACTCATTTGAAATCAATGCACTTTAAGTATTCGGAATAATATACTATCATAATTATCGTCTTTTTTAAACCTCCCCCATCCCCTCAAAGGGAGGGGAGACATTTGAGAGATCAAAAGTGGGAAATAAAAAATTAAAAATGACATATTATCTCATACCAACTACTTAATTTCATTTTAGAGAAAATTCCTGTCGAGAAAATCTTGAAATTTATCTTTGTACTGATCGCTTACAGGGATATATATTTTTCCAAAAACGATTCGGCTTCGTTCGATGGTATCGATCTTATCCAGATTTACGATAAATGACCGATGTACCCGCATAAACTTGTTTTCCGGTAATTTTTGCTCGAGAGTTTTGATGGAATTGAGGGATAAAACAGGTTTGTCGTCCCCTGAAATATGAACCTTGATATAATCTTTTAATCCTTCAATATAAAGAATATCGTTAAAATTGATGCGACGAATTTTGTACTCTGATTTAAGAAATAAAAACTGGCTGTTGGCTTCAATTGATGGTAATGCGTTGGCTTCGAGCTCTGCTTGTTTGCGTGCCTTCCCTGCAGCCTTTAGAAATTCCTCATAACTGAATGGCTTTAATAGATAATCAATTGCATTTAACTTAAAGCCCTCAAGTGCATACTTCTCATAAGCTGTTGTAAAGATGAATTTCGGTGGATCTTCCAGAGTACGGATAAACTCAATTCCGGTAAGATCTGGCATCTGAATATCCACGAAAATAAGATTTGTCGTGTTTGTGGAAAGAAATTCAATAGCTTCTAGTGGATTGTCGAATGAACCAACAAGTTCCAGAAACGGTGTTTTGCGGACATAGTCGCTTACCAGCCGAAGGGCAAGTGGTTCGTCATCAATTGCAATTGTTTTTAGCGTCATACTTGCTGTTTTTCTTTTTGAATATAGAGTTCGACATGAAATACAGTAACGCTTTCTTCAATATTAAGTTCATATTTCCCTGGAAAAAGAAGTCCCAGTCTCTTTCTCACATTCTCGAGACCGATACCTGAATGCTGTAAATCAGTCGATTTATTGCAGATTCCAATGCTGTTCTCGGAAATGAAACTAACCTTCTGGTCATCAATCTCCATCCTGATTTTGATAAAGGATTTGTCCCTGTAACTAATCCCATGCTTAAACGCATTTTCAATAAACGGGATGAACAGCAGTGGAGGTATTGGAAAGTCGTGAAATTCATGTGGAAAATCTATTTCCAGACTCACACGAGGGCTCAGCCGAAGTTTCATCAGGTCGATGTAATTGTTCATAAAACTGATTTCATGGCTAATCAGCGTTTCACCATGCTCTGATTCGTAGAGCAGATACCGCATCAGCTTTGATAGTTTTAATACTGATTCCTGTGCTGTAGGTCCATCAATTCCGATTAGTGAATAGATGTTGTTCAGTGTGTTAAAGAAAAAATGAGGACTAACCTGATTTTTCAGGAAGGCCAGTTCTGAATTGAGTCGCTCTTTTTCGAGTTCTTTTTGCTTCTTTTCATTTTGCTTTAAATGATCCATTACCCCAAGACCGATTGCAAATCCTGAAATTAAAACCGATGCCAGAATGTGATTATAAAAGCCAAAAACTTTCATTGGTGGTTGAATTTTTTTTTCGTTTTCAAATACTTTTCTCATCGCTTCCAAGAATTTCTGTTCCTGTACCGGATCGTACAGGAACGAATCGTTAATGTAAGCAGTGAGAAAGTAGGTTGCCAGGATCAATCCTGTCAGAATAAATACGTAGGCTATTTTTCGATCCTGAAGGAAAAACCTGGGAACCAACCACAGATAACCGAAATAAAAAACAACAGCTGCCGAAAAGGTGTGAACATAAAGCTGGTACAATCGTTGATGATTACTGTCACCGTGGGCATTGTTAAGGTATAGAGGGATGAATATGACTATTATCCAGGCGATGGCATGTAGTGCCAACCTGATCCTGTTATGGGGGATTGTTACTGATTCGGCCATCTTCTTTCAATTTTATAAAGATAATTATTCGTAGCGTAAAGCATCGATTGGATTAAGGTTTGCAGCTTTCCTTGCCGGATACCATCCAAAGAATATGCCGATTGCAGAGCAAACCAGGAAGGCCATAACCACTGAGACAGTCGTAATTATTACGGGCCAGTTCATGATCGAAGACATCACATTCGTTGCAACAATTCCCACAGAAATTCCTATAATTCCGCCAAAAACACTCAGCAATATCGATTCGATCAGGAATTGAAGCAAAATATCATTTCCGCGTCCGCCAACTGAAAGCCGAAGGCCGATTTCGCGGGTGCGTTCCGTTACAGATACGTACATGATATTCATGATGCCGATACCCCCAACGAGTAATGATATTCCCGATATTGCTCCCAAAAGAACAGTCATGATATCGCTTATGGAACTAAATGTTTGTACCATTTCGGATTGTGATCTGACACGAAAATCATCTTCTGCACCATCTTTGAGTTTGTGGCTGGTTCTTAGTGATTTTGTAATTTGTTCTATGGCTGCTGTATTCTGACTTTCGCTCGCGGCCGATGCCGCAATACTCTGAATATGAGTGATAGCCAAAATACGTTTCTGAACTGTAGTATAGGGTGCTAAAACCAGGTCATCCTGATCCTGTCCCATTCCGTTTTCCCCTTTTACGCCTAAAACGCCGATAATCAGGAGGGGGATATTTTTAAAACGAATGGATTGACCTATAGGATCGCTCTTTCCAAACAAGTTTTCGACGACCGTTTGACCTATCAGGCATACTTTGGCATAATTCTGTATCTCGTTTTCTGTAAAGCCACGACCTGAACCTATCGTATATTTGCGGATGTTAAAATACTTGTTATTCACACCGTAAATAGTAGTGGGCCAGTTCTGATTGCCATTTACAGCCTGTCCGTTTGAGCGAACTTCGGGAGAAACATCGCTGATGGCTGGGCAATCCTTTACGATAGCATCAATATCACTCAGTTTCATGTTTTGTGCATCGGTACTACCCATGCGTACACCACCTTTTTGTTCTGATCCTGGCATGGCAAAAATAAGGTTGGTTCCCATACCTGCCATCTGATCCTGGATGCTTTTTTTAGAACCTTGACCGATAGCCAGCATCACGATTACAGAAGCAACCCCGATAATGATCCCCAGCATAGTCAGGAATGCCCTGAATTTGTTCCTTTTCAGAGCGTTCAAGGCTATCTTTATTGAATTAATATAGTTCATAATTCGGATATTTTACGATTAAACGAGTTCTTCCAGAGGAAGACCTTTAAGCAGCTCAACTGCGTTATTCCGGTTAGTCACTACTTCTTCCCGGATGATGTGACCGTCGCGGAAAACAACCTGACGTGTCATAAATTTTGCAATATCGGCCTCATGCGTCACAAATACAATGGTTTTTCCTTTTTGGTTTAAATCCTGAAGTAGCGCCATTATTTCGAAGGAGGTTCTGGTGTCGAGATTACCTGTTGCTTCATCGGCTAATATGACCACTGGATCGTTGACAAGGGAGCGGGCAATGGCAACGCGTTGCTGTTGTCCACCCGACAGCTGGTTTGGCATGTGGTGCATACGATCGGCAAGACCAACAGCTTCGAGAGCCGCTTCGGCACGTTCACGACGTTCCTTTGATTTTATTTTTGAATTGTAGTATAGCGGAAGTTCGACGTTTTCGAGGGCTGTTGTTCTTGAAAGTAAGTTATACGATTGAAAAACAAACCCTAACTTGATATTGCGTAAAGCAGCAAGTTCATTTTTTGAAAGTTCACCCATGCTGATTCCGTCAAGAAAATAGGTTCCGGAGGTGGGTTTATCGAGACAACCCAGGATATTGAGCATTGTTGATTTTCCTGAACCACTTGTACCCATGATTGCCACAAACTCCCCCTCTTTGATTTCCAGATCAACGCCTCTCAGCGCATGGACCGTAATTTCTCCGATATAGAAATCTTTCTTTAACTGGTTGACTTTTATTATTGATTTATTCATGATTACTTTGGTGTTGTTGTCGTTGGTTTACGATTACTTCCCGGCCTTTGCGGCATGAATGGGCTTTTGGCTGCATTGGTTTTTGACTTAGTGGCAGCAGTACCAGAACTCATCGATATGACTACTTCATCACCTTCATTTAATCCGGATAATACTTCGAAATGAATTTCATCAGTAACCCCAACTTTAATTTTTTGCGGGTGAATCATTAATCCTTGTTTTATCCAGACTGTTTTATCGGAAACATCTTTTTGTCTCCCTTTAGCAACTTCTTCAACTGGCTGTTGCGATGGTTGGTTATTCCCGGTTAATCCTTGAGTGTAAGTTGCCAATGCTTCCATGTCAGGTGTAAATTGGATCGATTTTGCCGGAACAAGTAAAATGTCTTTTCGCTCTGTTACAAAGAATGAAGCATTGGCGGTCATTCCAGGCATCAATATTTTATCGGGATTAGGTGCGTTAACAACTACTGTGTAGGTGATTACATTTGCTGATGCAACCGGTTGGAGCCTGATTTCTGTAACCTCACCGGAAAACTTTTTCAAAGGAAACGCATCAACAGTAAACTCAACTCGTTGTCCATTTGCGATCTTTCCTATATCTGCTTCGTCAACTTTAGCCTCTACTCGCATTTGGGTAAGGTCATTAGCGATTGAGAATAAGGTTGGTGTACTGAAACTTGCAGCTACCGTTTGCCCTTCATCTACTGCGCGACTGAGAATAATACCGTCGATTGGAGAATAAATTCTTGCATACGCCAGATTAATCTTGTTTTTGTCGTTCACCGATTTTACATTGTTCAATGTTGCCACCGCTTTGTTGTAGTTGTACTCTGCAAGATCAAAATCCGATTGTGCAATCAGTTTCTTTTCTACAAGTACTTTGTAACGTTCGTATGTTGCTTTTTGGTATTTTACTTCTGCTTCAGACTGATCAACACTTGCCTTGCTTTGAGCTAACTGAGCCAAAAGAGGCGTTTCATCAATCTGGGCCAACAATTGACCTTTTTTTACCTGCGAATTAAAATCAACATAGATTTTCTCGATAACCCCTGAAACCTGAGTTCCAACCTGAACGGTTTTGATCGCTTCGAGAGTTCCTGTTGCAGTAACGGTATTACTAATAGTCCCTTTTGAAATTTTTGCTGTCTCGAATGAAATAGTTTTTTCAGTGCCCGCAAACGATTTATAAACGAAGAACCCAATAATGACCAGTAGTGCAACTGTTCCAAAGTATAAAAGTTTCTTTTTCATGATTTTATT
>Ga0118677_10011701_pt1 | contig 13066 bp, 9 predicted proteins | sample AliMusrvi5mmetaG_FD_86154 | JGI IMG/M metagenome (GOLD analysis project Ga0118677, IMG submission 86154)
CTTTTTGTTAAAAGACAACAGTTCGTAAAATGGCCCTGAAGAATAGTTAGTTGATGAATAGGCGCTAACGCCATAAATAATATTTGGCGCGTTTTGTATGTCCGGGAAAGAATATATTCTACTGTTTAGTTTAGTTGCTAGTTCCGAGCTTGTATTAAAGCTAAAAAAACCTGCTGAAGTATTAAAAAAAAGAGACCCGTCACCGGAGATGCTTAATAGTGATGGTCCAGTGCCAGTGTTGGTGGCCTTAAGACCAAAACTTTGAAGGATGGTCTCCGTTTTATTGCCGATATCAATGGAGAAGAGTGTTCCCGAGGGATAGGGAAGAGTACCACCGTCAGAAGTTACTCCGTAGAGAGTCTTGCCGTCTGGTGATATGACCAAGGAAGAAGGCTGAGTGCCATCGTTGGTATTGGATCCGAACGTGTAGAGGATGGTTTCCGTTACGGAGTTCGTCGGATCATTGCTTTGACCATGGGCAAAACTTCCAAGTCCGCAAAAAAGTAGAATGGACAGTAGGAGCGTTCTCACGTGGATAGTCGGCAACATTGCTGAGTAGATACAATGAAGCACGATGCGATGGTGTCAAATTTAAGTTCTTAATGAAGGTAGGGCAAAGCGGATTTCAAGTGTTGCTAATCCGGTGAAAACTTGGAGCGTTGACTGCTGGCAATTTAAAGCAAAGACAGGGAAACTAGGGATAATTTCTCCCCTCTCTCTGAGAATGGGCTACCATGTTCCTCAACATGAATTCCTTTGCCGAACTCGCCCTGCTTTCCACCCTTCAGGAGACGCTTGCGGAGAAGAATCTGACCACCCCCACGGAGATCCAAGCCCAAGCCGTTCCAGCACTCCTTGAGGGTCGCTCCGTGGTCGGGGTTGCCGAGACGGGTAGCGGGAAAACCCTCACCTACGCCCTTCCGATCCTGCATCGGCTCAAGACCTTGGAACTGGATGGGAACCCAATCAAGGTCTATGGGGAACCCCGTGCGATCGTGGTGGTGCCGACCCGGGAATTGGGTGAGCAGGTTGCCAAGGCCTTCAAGCCATTCACCCACACGACACGTTTGCGCGTGCGTTCTCTGCTGGGCGGAACAACCATGGAAGTCGCAAAACGAAGCCTCCAGGGTGCCTTCGAAGTCTTGGTGGCCACGCCGGGGCGCTTGATCAAGATGATGGACGCAGGGCTTGTCACGTTGGGAGACGTCCGCATGCTGGTTCTCGATGAGGCGGATCAGATGGTGGACCACGGATTCTTGCCCGATGTCCGGAGGATCGTGAAGAAGTGTCCTGCCGATCGCCAGCTCGCGCTCTTCTCGGCAACGCTTCCCCCCGCCGTGGAGAAGCTGATCGCAGAGCTCTTCTCAGGTGCGGAGGTGATCCGCAGTCAAGGGAGTCACCGCGTCGTCGCCAGCCTCACCACCACGAATCAAAAGGTGGTCGACGGAAAGCGCTTCCCCTTGCTCGAAAGTCTGTTGGGGAAAAAGGTGCAGGGCGGCACGATCCTCTTCACCAATACCCGCGAGCAGTGTGACAAGCTCGCCGAGGAGCTGGAGGAGGCTGGGTGGCCCTGCGTGGTCTACCGAGGGGAGATGGACAAGTCCGAGCGGAGGCGGAACCTCAAGTCCTTCCGTGACGGTGAGGTCGCTTTGCTGATCTCGACCGATCTGGCTTCCCGGGGGCTCGACGTGGAGCATGTCGGCCGCGTCATCAACTACCACCTGCCACGACAGATGGAAAATTACCTTCATCGCGTCGGCCGCACGGCACGTGCCGGACGGCCCGGGCTGGTCGTGAATTTCATCACGGAACGCGATGCCCCCCTTGTGAGCAAGCTCGACGCCGTGAGGGCCTCACCCAAAGTCTCCCTGAAGGCCAAATAAATCCTACGGGGAAAAAGATCCGCTGACGACCTCCTCCATGGACTCCTTGGATGCGCAACTGACGACCAAGCTCTCCGCCCTCACCGAGCAGGGACTCCACCGATCCCTGCGGGTGATGGAATCGGCACGGGGCCCCCGGATTACTTGTGCCGGACGTGAACTGATCAACTTTTCCTCCAACGACTACCTCGGCCTGGCCTACCATCCCGCGGTTGCGCAGGCCATGAATGAAGCCACTGTGCGCTGGGGTGTCGGCTCTACGGCCTCGAGGCTGATCTGCGGAACCACGTCGGAACATGCCGCCTTGGAGGAGGAGCTTGCAGCCGCCAAGGGGACCGAGGCCGCACTGGTCTTCTCGACCGGAGTGGCGGCCGCCACAGGAACGATCCCCGCGCTTGTCGGCAAAGGGGATGTCATCATCATGGACAAGTTGGCGCATGCCTGCCTCATCGACGGTGCCCGGGCGAGTGAGGCCACGTTGCGGATCTTTTCCCACAATGACTTGGAGAAGTTGGAGTCCCACTTGGGCTGGGCCCGGGAAAAACATCCCGACGCTAAGGTGATGATCATCACGGAGTCGGTCTTCAGCATGGATGGGGATCTGGCACCTCTACGCGAACTCGTGGAGTTGAAAGAGCGCTTTGGAGCGATCCTCTTCCTTGATGAAGCCCACGCAGTCGGAGTCCGGGGTCAGGGGGCGCAGGGTTTGGCAGGGGAGCAGGGGCTCATCGACCGCATCGAGATTCAGATGGGAACCCTTGGCAAGGCACTTGGTGTCTCCGGTGGCTACATTGCCGGCTCGCGGACGCTGATCGACTTCCTGATCAACCGCGCTCGGAGTTTCATTTTCTCCACGGCTCCCCCACCCGCCGTGGCCGCAGCCTGCCGTGCGGCGCTTCGGATTGTTCAGTCGCCGGAGGGGGGGAGCTTGAAAGTTCGGCTCTGGGAAAACATGCAGCTGCTGGCCTCCAGTCTGGAGATCCCAATCGCACCCAGCGCAATCATCCCGCTGATCCTTGGAAGTGAGGAGAGAGCCATGGCCGGGGCTACGCTCCTGTCGGATGCAGGGTTCTTTGTTCCGGCGATCCGCTATCCCACGGTTCCCCGTCAAACAGCACGCCTCCGGATCACCCTGAGTGCCGCCCACGAACCGGATCAGATCAGGGAGTTGGCAGCAGCCTTGGCGGTGAGTTCAGCCGACTAGAGAAAGAGTAAGAGCAACCGCGCTACTCCAAAGGCTCCTCCGCTTCGCCTCCCGAGGCGATGGCAACAGCTTTCTTTGCAAGAGCCGTAATCCCATCCCAGTCGCCGGCCTTGATAAGATTACGGTCGGCAATCCAGGAACCACCGACCGCCGCAACGCCCGGGGCATCAAGATAATCCCTCAAGGTGGAGGCGCTCACCCCTCCGAGAGGGATAAATTTCACGCCAGTATGGCCGTAGGGACCGGCCAGAGTCTTGAGCATCTTGACGCCTCCCGCCACATCTGCGGGGAAGAATTTCTGCACCATGCAACCCAGGGAAAGGGCGATCTCGACATCCGTCGGGGTCATGACGCCGGGGATAAATCCGAGGCCCCGCTCGTGAGCCAATCGGACGATCTCGGGATTCAAACCGGGTGCCAGTCCGAAGGTGGCTCCGGCTGAATGAGCTTTGACCACCTGCTCTCCGGTCAGGAGCGTTCCGGCACCGAGATGAACCTTCGGGAAGGTGGCCTTGATCCGGCGGATCGCCTCGGGTGCGGCCTCCGTGCGGAAGGTCACCTCCATGGCATCGAGACCTCCGTCGAGGAGTGCCTGGGCGAGTGGTTCTGCATCTTCGGCCCTGTCGATGGTGATGACCGAGACGATGCGTTTGGCAAGGGTGGGTGCGAAATCAAAGGAAAGCATCTTTCAACTCCTAGGCAAGCATGGTTCAATATCCAAGCATCCAGTGTTTTTGGGATGTCCGGCTTTTTGAAGGGCTAGCCAGCAATTCTCTCACAAACCACTATATATTGTGGCAATATAACAACGACACCCCAACAAATTGTGTTTTTTGCTATTTTTGGTTGAACCTTCCTTCTCGGGTCGCTTTACTTTTAGTAACCCCCTCCAAACCCATTTTGCATGTATCTCCAATCCCTTGAGCTGATCGGATTCAAGTCATTTGCACCGAAAACCATCCTGCGATTCCACCGCGGGGTGACAGCCATCGTCGGTCCCAACGGGTGCGGCAAATCGAATGTTCTCGATGCCATCCGATGGGTGCTGGGCGAGCAGTCCGCCAAGGCCTTGCGCGGTGGAGAAATGGCCGACGTCATCTTCAACGGAACCGACAAACGTCAGCCTCATAACATGGCCGAGGTCTCGATGACGTTTTCCGAGTGCGAGAAGGAGCTTGGGGTGGAGTGGAACGAGGTCTGCATTACCCGCCGGGTTTTCCGGGATGGCAAATCCGAGTATCTCATCAACGGGACTCCCTGCAGGCTCAAGGACATCCATAACCTTTTCATGGATACTGGCATTGGCCGGAGTGCGTATTCGATCATGGAGCAGGGGCGCACGGCGCAGTTGCTCAATAGCCGCCCCGAGGATCGGCGCGCGATCTTTGAGGAGGCGGCGGGCATCACGAAATACAAGGCCCAGAAGAAGGAGGCCCTCCGTAAGCTTGAGTACACCGAGTCCAACCTCCTGCGTGTGTCGGACATCATCAAGGAGGTGAAGCGTCAGATCGGATCTCTCCAGAGGCAAGCTGGGAAAGCCCGCCGCTACCAGTCCCTCATGGAGGATCTGCGAGTGCTCGACACCCATCTCTCACACCGCACCTACCTCGATCTGGAACGGTCCATCACCGAAGTTGCGGAACAGGTCGAGAGAAGCGCCGAGGCACGCTCTCTCCATGAACGGGAAATCGCCGAGCAGGAGACCGAGGTCGCCGGTGTCCGGGAGCAGGTTTCGGTGCTCGATGCCGAGACGGAGTCCGCTCGAGATCACCTGCAGACGCTTCGTAACCGTATTTTCTCCGGGGAGAGCCGCCGGGAGACGAATGCGGAGCGTTGCGGCGAGTTCCGTGAGATGACGCACCGGGCGGGTGCGGACATCGACGCCACGCACCTGAGAATCCGTGAGCAGGAGAACGAGATCGAGCAGACCGATGCCCAACTTGTCTCACTCCTCGATGTGCTTCGAGCCGAGGAAGAGTTGCTTCAGGCCGGCGCCTCCCGCCTCCAACAGGCCCAAGCCGAGCGCCAGAGCTTCGAGCAGTCCACCGACGCGCTGACCGGACGACTCCACGGATTGGAAAACCGGCTCACCGATGTCCGGGGGGATCTCTCGACTTCAAGCGCCCGACGCGACGCGGAGCGTGCCCGTGCCATTCAACTTCAGGAACAGGTTTCGCTGGCCGGACTGGCTGTCAGCACTGCGGCGACGCGCGCCGATCAGACAGCCGCCGCCCAGGCATCGACGCGGGCGGCCCTGGACGCCGCAGAGCAGGAACTGCTTGCTGCCCAGCAGAGTCACAACGACGCCCAGACGACGCGTCAGAACGCCGAGTCGGAGTGGAATGTCTCCGGAAAGCAACTCTCAGAACGGGAGCATCGGCTGGAAATTCTCCTCCAGTTGGAGCGGGAGGGGGAAGGACTTGGCGAGGGCGCACAGGCCATTTTGCGAGGTCTCGACCGACCGGAGTTCTTCCACGCAGGCATTCTCGGGACACTGGCCTCGCTCATTGAGGTTCCTGCGGCAGAAATTCCCGCAGTCGAAGCCGCCTTGGGAGCTGCAAGCCGTGCCATTATCTTTTCCGATGCCGACATGGCGGAATCCGCCCTTCAGACACTCAAGGAGGCCGCCCAGGGCCGTGCCGCCGTGCTCGCAACCGATCTTCTTGCACGACCCAAGGGGCAGAACCAGATGTTGCCGGAAGGGGCGCTTTGTTGGGCAGCCGATATCGTTCGGGTGAACGTCACGATGGGACCGGCCCACGGTCTCATAGCCAGGCTGCTGGAAGATGTGGCGATCGTGCCGGATCTGGCGACAGCCTTCCGCCTCAAAAAGCAGAATCCGTCGTTGGCTTTCGCTTCGAGATCCGGGGAATTCATCGACCGGGATGGCCTCTCGCACGGCGGCGCCACGGGTGAGGCGACCAACTCCGCTTTGATGAGGAGATCCCAGATCGCCACGCTCGAGCGTGAGGTCGAGACTCTCCGGGAGAGCTCCGCAAGACTCTCCCTTGTCAGGGAAGGGGCTCTGGCCGCCGTTGAATCGGCAACCAATAGACTTCGTGATGCACGGGAACACCTTGGCAACACCCAGGGCCTGCTTGCGGCGGCCCAGGCTGATAACCTCCTAGCGGGTCGGGAGGTGGAGAATGCACGGCATCGACACGAGTCCTTGGAGACGGAGATCGCTTCCTTGCAGGAGCATGTTCAGATCCTTGAGGAACAGATAAATGTGCGCCAACAGGAACTGGAGAGTGCAACTCAGGAGCTGGCAGCAGCCCGGGAGGAGCGCGCCGCCGCCACCGCCCGGATCACCCTTCTCCGTGATGCCGAGACCGAGGCCGCAAGCCACCTTTCGGAGGCCCGACTTCGGGTCGCAACCGAGCGTCAGCGTCAGGATGCGCTTTCGCGTCAGCGGGCGCCGATGGAGGCACGCATCCGGGAACTCGCCGAGACGATCACCGCACGCGAGCGGGACATTGCGACGCACGAGGAACGCATCAGGATGCTGGAGACCGAGTCGGCAAGCCTCGCGGAGAGCATCGAGGGATGGAAATCCGAGAGTGCCGAAGCCGAGGGGCGTGTCCTGGAACTCGGGATCCGACGGGCCGAACTTCAGTCAGGCATGGAGGCGCTCGAGATCGCCCTGCGCGGCGCCCGCAAAAATCTTTCGGAGCTTCAGGACAACCGGTCCAAGAACGAGGTGCGTCTTGCGGAATTGAGACTCCGCTCAGAATCGATCCGCGATCATGTCTCACGCCGCTACCAGCTTGATTTGGCAGGATTCGAACCGGATCGCTACGGATTGCTGAAAGCCGTTGCCCAGCAAAAGGAGAAAGAGCGGCGCAGCGCGCTTCCCGAGTCATCCGAGGCGTCGGCTGAAGGGGAATCAGGCTCCCAGGAAAATCCCGAGGTCTCCGTCGATGAAGTCAGGGCCTTGAGTCAGGCAATAAGCGGACCGATCCCCGCCGAAATTCCTTGGGAACGCATCGAGCAGGTCGTGGCCGAGTTGACCGAGCGTGTGGATTCCATGGGTCCGGTCAATCTTGACGCCATCCAGGAATATGACGAACTCGAGGAAAGATATACCTTCCTTGAGCAGCAGAATACCGACCTGATCAACGGCAAGGCCGAGCTGATGGAGGCCATAGCGCGCATCAACAAGACTACCAAGGAGCTCTTCTCCGAAACGTTTGAGAAGATCCGCGTGAACTTTCTGGAAATGTTCACCCAGCTCTTTGGGGGAGGAAAAGCGAACCTCCTCCTCATCGATGCAAGCGATCCTCTGGAGAGCGGGATCGAGATCATTGCGAGCCCTCCCGGCAAGAAACTGCAGAGCATCTCCCTGCTCTCCGGCGGCGAGCGAACGATGACGGCAGTGGCCCTGCTCTTCGCCATCTACATGGTGAAGCCATCGCCCTTCTGCGTACTCGACGAGATGGACGCACCTCTCGACGAGTCCAACATCGGCCGATTCATCAAGCTGCTCGACCGCTTTATCGGACAGAGCCAGTTCATGGTGATCACCCACAACAAGCGCACCATGTCCCGCGCGGACTCCCTCTATGGTGTCACCATGGAGGAGCGGGGCATTAGCAAGCTGTTGAGTGTCAAGTTCACCCCTCGCGACGAGCAGTTGGCCCCGGCTGCGGCCACCAACTCCACGTTGCGTGACGAGACGAAGGAGGAAACGGAGGGTGAAGCGGTTGCCACTGCCGGGAGCGAAGCGTGATTGATCCGGATTGATGGTCCGGAGATCCGACTCTTTGATTTCCGTGACTGACAGCCTTCGGCCTTCGGTCTAAATCCCTTACGTCATGCTTCTCCAAGGCTCCCCAGATTGGCAGAGATATCTTTTCTATGCCGCTATGTTCTTCCTTCTCTGGGAGATCTGGCGTGGCTGGCAACTCGGCCTGGTCCGGGGGCTCCTTCGCCTCGCGGCACTCTTCTTTGCTTGGGTAGGGGGCTCGGCGGCGGCTGGGACCACGGGAACAGTCACCGCTTTTTTCTCGAAGGTGCCGCCGTTGTTTGCGCCGGTTGTGGCCGGTCTGACCGTGGGATTGGGGATCTACTTGGGGATATCGCTGCTGGGCGGATTACTCTTCAAGAAGACTCAACATCATTCGGGTATGATCCGTTGGGGATTCGGAATTGGGGGAGCCCTCTGCGGGATTTTCTATGGTCTCATCCTGCTCTCGGCAGGGATCACGTTGATCCGGGGCCTTGGTACTCTCGGGGAGGTTCGCCTCGTGCAGGCCGGCAAGGAGGGCCGGACACCGGCCACCGAACAAAAGGCGACCTTTCTGATCAAGCTCAAGAATTCGATGGAGCTGGGGGTGAATGGCCAACGACTCAAGGGAGCCGATCCTTTGCCGACGGCCTTTTACGATAATATCGTGAAGGTTTCCATGGTGACAGGGGACCCGCAGGCCCTCGGACGTTTCGTCCAATACCCCGGAGTGAGCAAGCTGTTAAGCAACCCGCACATGGCGGCCATGCTGCAGGATCAGGCCGCGCTGAGGGCGGCGGAAAACCGCAACGTCCTTGTGCTTATCGGGAACAAGCAGGTGCAGGCGGTGGCCAATGATCCTCAGGTGATTGCCCTGCTAAAGGATTTTCCACTCGGGGAGGCACTCGACTTCGCTCTCGGACAGCAGGGGACCCCCCGGGTCACCCCCGGGCAACCGACCACTTCTCCACGCTCGCCTCGGACGAAACCACAGGTTAAGAATTCCTCCTCCAAACCTTACGCGACGCCTGTCAGCATCTCTAACTGATCCCGAGAAATCCATGAGTATTGAATACACAGTGACCATTGGCCTTGAAGTCCATGCCCAACTCAAGACGAAGAGCAAAATGTTCTGCGGGTGCAAGGTCGAGTATGGCGCCGAACCGAACACCCATACCTGTCCGACCTGCCTGGGGCTCCCGGGGGCACTGCCAGTCATGAACGGTGAGGCGCTCCGACTCACGGCCCGTGCAGGCCTCATGCTCGACTGCAATATTCCCGAGGTCTGCAAGTTCGACCGCAAGAACTACTACTACCCGGACATGCCCAAGAACTATCAGATCTCCCAATACGACCAGCCGCTCTGTCTGGGTGGGGGCGTTCCGCTCCACGAGACGGCCTATCCCAAGGATGCCCAGAAGACGATCGCAACGCCCGGCAAGACGATCCGGCTCACCCGTATCCACTTGGAGGAAGATGTTGCAAAGAGCTTCCATCTGGAAACCGCCAGCGGCATTGATTTCAACCGTGCCGGCACGCCGCTCATGGAGATTGTTTCCGAGGCCGACATCGCCTCCCCCGAGGAGGCCTTCGCGTACCTGACAGCCCTCCGTCAGATCCTTGTCTACGGCGACATCAGCGACGCCGACATGGAAAAGGGTCAGATGCGCTGTGATGTGAACGTCTCCGTGCGTCCCGTGGGGCAGCAGGAATACGGCACCAAGATCGAGCTGAAAAACCTCAACTCAATCAGTGGTGTCCGCCGGGCACTAGCCTTCGAGATCGAGCGACAGATCGCCTTCGTGAAGGCCGGTGGAAAGCTTGATCAGGAGACACGCCGCTGGGATGACGACCGTGGTGAGACCACCCTCATGCGCATCAAGGAGTCGGCCCACGATTACCGCTACTTCCCCGATCCCGACCTCCTGCCGGTTCGCACGTCCAAGATTGTGGAGGCAGCGAAGGTTGGCATGCCAGAGCTACCGCAGGCCAAGCGTGACCGTTTCGTGAGGGACTTCGGCATCAGCGAATACGACGCATCGGTATTAGCCGATGATGCGGCACTCGCCGATTACTTTGAAGCCGCAAGCAAGGATTCCCCGAAGCCTAAGAGCATCGCTAACTGGATCATCAACGATCTCCTGAGCGCCCTCTCCGCCGCATCGCTTGATCTCTCCCGGTGCCCGATCCAGGCAATCCACATCGGCGAGCTCACCGCACTGATCGAGGGTGGAACGATTAGCGGACGCCAAGGAAAAGAGGTCTTTGCCGAGATGATGGTCAGTGGCAAGACGCCGGCAGTGATCGTCGAGGAGAAGGGGCTCAAGCAGGTCAGCGACACCGGTGCGCTGGAAGCCTTCTGCGAGGAAGTGATCAACGCCAATCCGGCTTCCGTTGCCGATTTCAAGTCGGGCAAGGAGGCTGCGCTTAACTTCCTGAAGGGTCAGGTCATGAAGCTCTCCAAGGGTAAGGCCAACCCAGCCGTTGTGGGTGTGATCTTGGCCAAAAAGCTAGCTTGATTAGAGAGCTCAATCCATGAACCTCAGCGAGATGGAGGCAGACCTCCAGAAGCAGATCCGACAATCCACTACGCTCCGGATGAGGGTGATCGCAGGCATCGTCCTCCTGCTCGTTTTAGGGGGATTGCTCTGGGTGCAGCTCACCTCACCCCAGATTCCGAGAAAGAAGCATCAAGATTCCCTGCAGTTTGGTAAGGCCTTGGAGAGAGCGGGCAACCCGAACCAGCCGAGTCCGTCCAAGTAGGAATTCACGACACGGGTTGACCGGAATTTGGGACTGTGTTATCTCTAAATCAGTTCATGCGGGTATAGCTTAGTGGTAAAGTTCCTGCCTTCCAAGCAGGCCATGAGGGTTCGATTCCCTCTACCCGCTCCACTCTAAGCCTTTATGCAGTAAGGCTTTGCAGCTATCGCCAAAAGTTCGTCTTGAATTCTGGGACACATTTGGGACATTGGATGCATGGTTTCACGCATTCCTTCACCAAAGAAAACCAAGGGCGAAAAGTTCCCTGTGACAATCAAGGCGGGGTCATCCTCAGTAAAAATCTATCGAGAATCGAGGAACGATGGCTCGGTCTACTACAAGCTCTCCTACCACCTTGGAGGTAAACGCCACAGGCCATCATTTGCTGATCTAGATGAGGCTAAGAAGGAGGCAACGGCTAAAGCAGCCCAGCTTTCCCGTGGTGACATCGATGCCATGCAGTTGAACGGGAGTGACCGTCTGGCCTACGGACGAGCCCTTGAGGCCGTGAGGCAGTTCAACGTCCCTCTGGATGCCGCAGCGATTGATTACGCAGAGGTTCGCAAGGTTCTAGGGAATCACTCTCTCATGGAGGCCGCACGGTTCTACATGAAGCACAATGCCGCAGGGATCATAGGCAAGACCGTTGCAGAGGCATTTGAGGCATTTAAAAAAGCCAAGGAGGATGCAGGATTAAATCCGCACTACCTGCGGGTGGACATCGGTAGCAGGTGTGGAGCATTTGCCGAGGCTTTCAAGATGGAGGTTCGCCAACTTACCGCACGGGATGTGAATGATTACCTCTACAGTTTGGAGGTGAAAGGGCAGACCGCTAACAAACACGCTGATTCCTTGGGAACATTCTTTCGATTCTGTCAGTCCCGCAAATGGCTAGCTAGGGAGGTAGATTTGTTCGAGCAGTATAAAGAGAATGTCAGAAAAGATGAACCAAGCGAAATTGAGATTTATACGCCGAAGGAACTGCGTCTCTTACTGGATGCCGCAGACCCAGAGTTTGCAACCTGCATAGCCATTCAGGCATTTGCAGGCATCCGCTCCGAGGAGTTGCAGAGACTGACTTGGGATGATTTGCAGAAGCGGGAGGGATTCATTGAATTGTCAGCGGCAAAGGCAAAGACGGCATCCCGAAGACTCACCCCTATTTTAGAAAACCTTGCGGCATGGCTCAAGGACGCACCAAAGACTGGAAAGCTAGTCTGGCCGCACAAGGAGCAGAGTTTTTATGTGCAGCAGGAGGCAACTGTAAAAGCAGCACAGGAAGCCGAGAACAAAAGGAATGAGAAGACACCTAAAAAGGCCATGACGATCCAATGGAAGCACAATGCACTTCGTCATAGTTTCATCTCCTACCGCATTGGAGATACCCAGAACGTCAATCAAGTCGCTCTGGAAGCGGGAACAAGTGTGAAGAAGATCAATGCTCACTACCGTGAGTTGGTCACACCCAAGGAAGCTACAGAGTGGTTTGGAATACGGCCTGCAGGGAAGAAGATCCATCAATTTTCAAAGGCCGCATGAGTCCGAAGCAATCCTATAAGAAGGCTCATGGCATGGTGCCCATCCCCAAGGCCGCCAAACGGGCTACCCCCCTTTCACGCATCCTTCAGGAGGCAAAAAAACACACTTCTGCGAAAAATTCTCCTCATTTTAGGAATCCAGAGGATTGGAAAAATTCTGAAGAGTGGGATTTTTCAAAAGTTCCAGAGGAAATGAATGCAAATTCGATTTTTTCAAGTGTTCCACCAGTGCAAACATTGGAATGTCTGCTTTATGAGGCTGCCCGTGAGAAGTTGAGACGATCGGACGAATTACGTAAACAGTTGAATGATTGGTATCTTGAACAAGAGCAAATATCAGTTCACTTCAAGAAGAATTTAAGTCGAGTCAAGAAATCAGAAAGAGAAGAAATGCTCCGAAGAAGTGAGGCTCATAAGAAACAATGGAATGAAATTTATGCCCATTTTGACTCCCCCTTCGGACATACAATTTTAACGAGAACCATGTTGGAGGAACCATGGGTTAAATTGATTGAGCAAGAGAAAAAGAAGGCGAAGAGCAAAGGGAAGGAATGGAAATACGGACCACTTGGGCAAGTTGATAACAACGCAGGCAAGGCCGCTCATTTTCAAGAATCCGTCAGCCAAGACCTCATTAACTACTGGAAAACAGAAGGCAGGCTGCCAGCAGTAACTGATTCAGATATTGAATTTGGGTGCTTCTTTTTTAGTTGTGGTTTGTAAAGCATCTTCTTTTTTATTTTGTTGTCTCTGTTGTTCAGCAAGAGAAGTGTTGATTGAATTACTGAGTTTTGGTTTAAAGGTCATCCAAAATTCTCTTTCTTTGCCTTTTCAAAAGCAATACTTGCTTCGATAGCAGTTTTAAAATATCCTAAATGTTTTACACCAGAAGCTAATTTTATCTGTGCGTAGTAGTCACCTTTAAACTTTCTTCTATAAACACCTTTATATC
>Ga0118677_10011702_pt1 | contig 13064 bp, 9 predicted proteins | sample AliMusrvi5mmetaG_FD_86154 | JGI IMG/M metagenome (GOLD analysis project Ga0118677, IMG submission 86154)
CGCCGGTGGTTCCACCGCCGGCACCGGTTCCGCCACCGCAAGCGCAGGCCGGACCGGGCGAATTCACGCGGATGTTCCAGGCGGGCGCACCGCCCAAACCCATCGGGGAGACCGCCCCGCCGCCGGTGGTTCCACCGCCGCCGGCACCGGTTCCGCCACCGCAGCCGCAGGCAGGGCCGGGCGAGTTTACCCGGATGTTCCAGGCGGGCGCACCGCCCAAACCCATCGGGGAGACCGCCCCGCCGCCGGCACCGGTTCCGCCACCGCAGCCGCAGGCAGGGCCGGGCGAGTTTACCCGGATGTTCCAGGCGGGCGCACCGCCCAAACCCATCGGCGAGACCGCCCCGCCGCCACCCAAGCCAGCGTTCTCACCGCAGGCCAAGGCTGATCCGGGTGAGTTCACCAAGTTTTTCTCATCGCCGCTTCCGCCGGCTAACCCGATTCCAACCGCCCCGCCGCCGCAGGCTGCCCCCGCTCCCGCACCCGCGCCGTCGCCGTTTGCGGCGCCCGGGGAATTCACGCGCATTTTCGGCAAGAGCGACTTGGGCTCCGCCTGGCCACCGGCTCCGGGACCGCCCGCGCCGCCCGTCAATTACCCCGCACCGCCGCCGGTTCAACCGGCCTCGCCGCCGCCAGCGGGCGGTCCCGGCGAATATACGCGGATGTTCGGCCCGCAGTCCCGGCCGGCCGCACCGGCACCCGCGCCGGCCTCGTTTCCAGCCGCAGGAACCGCGCGCCCAGCGGCAAAGAAGTCGATGCTACCCCTGATCCTGATTCTGGCTGGGCTGTTCCTGCTGGCGGTGATCGTGGTGGTCGTCTTCGCTCTGACCAGGAAGTAGCGCCTTCTACGGCGCGCCCATAACCTCACCAAGCGGAATCGCGTCCCAATCATTGAGGCTCCGTGTCTCGCCGTGCCCCCGCTCGCCCCCGAGCGATACTGGTAATGAGAGAAACGGACCCAAAGAAGGCGGTTGGATGAACAATCGGTACTGGCCAGGACGCCACATTGGTGGTCCCGGGCTCATGCGAGGACTCGCGCTGGCTGCGCTCTGCTGCCTGCCTGCAACGGTGGCGGGGGCCGCCCCGCCAGCGGAAAGCGAGAGATCGCTGGTGGTCCTGTTCGGGCCGGCCGGTAGCGAAGCCGCGCGGCAGGCCGCGCATACCGCCGCTTCCACGGCGCGCCGCTGGTTTAAGGGCGGCGGCACGCTGGTCGAGATCCGGCGCGCGGGGAAGGCCGACGGAGTGAGCCTCTCCGCGGGCGTCGCTTCCAAAGAGCTTGAGCAAGCCTTCGTGGACGCCGCGCAAGCCTCGCGCGACACAGATCCGGCGGCCTTCGTGGGTTCGCTCGATGCGGCGGCGCAGTCGATGACCAGCCGCACGGGACTGCGGCTGCTGCTGGCGATTGTCGAGAACCGCCCGCTCTCAGGCGAATTGGAAACAACGCTCAAACAGATTACCGAAGCCTGCCAGTCGAATTCCGTACGCGTCGTGCTCATGATTCCGGAAACGTCCGGTGCGAAGCGCGTTGGCCCGGCCTGGGAGTTGCTGGCCCACGACACCGGCGGGGCGTTGGTGCGTGAGTTCAAGTCATTGGAAACCAGCGTCCTGCTGGTCGCTCCGGACGCCAAAGCCGAGGGAGCCGCGGCACAAGCCTCCAGGAGCGAGGCGCCCGCGCCCGCGGAGCGAATCAGCATGCCCGAGGAGGCCGGCTCGACCAAATACCAGATTCCGGTGTTCACCCGCTTCGTGAGCATGAGCGCGCCCGGACTGCAATCGTTCGGCGTGCAAAGCACCTTCAGCGCCGGGAGAGGCGGCATGAGCACGCACGAAGGGGGCCCGGACCTGGAAGCATCGGGCGGAGTGCGGCGCGGAGTCGTCATTCTGGAATCGCCGCTGAAGGCGCTCAAGTTCGAGGTTGACGAGCATTCCGGCACTTATCTGGCGCGGGCCCGGATCACGCAGGTCGCCCGCAACGCGAAGGGCCAGGCAGTCTGGACGGCGAAGAAGGAGGTCAGCTTCCGGGGGCCGACCAGAAAGCTGGAGCAGCGCAAGGCCGGGAGCATCTTCCAGATGCGGCAGGTGCAGTTGCCGGCGGGCCAGTACACCGTCGAGGCGACCGTCGTGGATCTGCTGGCCGGAAGCTCGGGCAGCAGTCAGGATCCGATCCGCACGTTTCCAACGATCCCGGGATTCTCGCTGAGCGACGCCGTCCTGGTGCGGCCAGCGGGCGGCGCCGACCGCTTCGAAGCCGACATGGTTTTCAGCTACGACGGCAACGCCATCGCGCCGCTGCTCAATCCGATCTTCAAAGCCAACGAGCCGTTCGACCTGCAACTTTATGTGGTGTTGTATCCGGATCTGTTCGGAGCGCAGCCGGAGTTGAGCCTGGAAATCCTGCGCAATGGGAAATCCGTGCGGCGGATGCCGCTGCCGTTCACCGATCAACTGCGCGAAGAGACGCGCATGGGCCATGGGGCAACGGGCGGCGAACAGAAGCACGAGTTCACTTACATGGCGACGCTGAAGGGTGCGAAGCTGAGCCCGGGCGAATTCGAGGCACGCATTTCCGTGCGCCAGGACAAGAACGTGCTGACGCGCAGCGTGCCGTTTCGCGTGGTTGGGGATGCTCCCGCGCCGGTGGAACGCGCGGGCGGCCCGCTGGTGCCGTCACCCGCTGCGGAGGAGGATCTGTCGGACATCGTGCTGCCCGAGGTGGACCCGGTGGCCATGCACACCGGCGCCGAGCTTCCGGAGGGAGACCAGAAGCGGCTGTGGGATGAAGCCGCCGCGACGGCGTTGGGCTACTCCGCGCACCTGCCGAATTTCCGCTGCAACCAGGAGACGCACCGCCTATCCTCGCCGGTGAAAACGCCCGGCCAGTTCCACGAAGGGGACGTCTACCTGGAGGAGTTGACGTACGAGAACGGCAAGGAGAGCTACCGCACGCTGGAGTTCAACGGGCTGAAGGCGGACAAGACGCGCAGTGCGATGAAGGGCGTCCACTCGCGCGGCGAGTTCGGCACCATGCTGCGGGCTCTGTTCGGCCAGGAGGTGGCGGCCAGGTACAAGTGGACCGGGCGGGCGATGGCGGGCGGCGCGCTGTGCGACGTGTTTGAAATTGAAGTACCGAAGCCGAAGTCGAACTTCGTGCTGTATTTCAACCTGCGGCAGGAGGTGGCGGGCTACACCGGCCGGATCTTCATCGACGAGGAAGCCGGACTGGTGCGGCGACTGGTCATGAGCGGCACGGGCCTACCCAAGGACTTCGGCTTCCAATCGCCGACTTTCTCGCTGGAATACGGGATGGTCCGCGTGGGCTCGCAGGACTACCTGCTGCCGCTGCGCTCGGTATTTCAGGCGCGGCAGGGACGAAACGTGGTGCGCAACGAGGCCGTCTTCCGCGACTACCGGAAGTTTGAGGCGTCTTCGGAGATCCGCTACAACAACGATTGAGGATTGCGCCATACGGCTCCACGCCAGCACAATTCGTGGGGCAGGACGGCAGCCTGTGCGCTGCTGGATTGCCCGCGCTGGACGGCGAATTGGCAACTTCCAGAGGCGGGTTGACAACCCGCCGCAGGTTGACAACCTGCCCCACATCGGAGTGTGAGTGCGTCAGTGTTTCCGCGAACGCTTTCGGCGAAGATGGTTGTGATCGGGAGGAGAACTCAACCATGGACGAACTTGGGCGCGCCGGGCGGTACGACGAGCTGCGGCGGTTGCTGGAGGCATCGGAGTACACCGAAAGCGCCATTTGCGCCAAGCTGGGCTTGCCGCGATTGGCGGATTACGACATGGAGCCTGCGCGGCGCGCCCCCCTGCCGGCTCCCACGGACGCGGCGGATGTCCTGATCCGGCTTTTTCTGGCTGGCGACGCGCTCGAGCGCGCGGCGGTGGACGCCTATGTGGACTCGCAGGCAAGCGAGCTGCTGGTTGCGATGGGTCTGCTTGAAAGCACAGCTGAAGGGCGCTACGTGGCCACGGTCGCGCTGTACCCCGTCGACGGGATCTTCATCGCCTCCGACCGCTGGTCACACCCCGACGGTTCCCCATTCGTAGCCCCGTCCGACACCGTCTACCCCGCGCTGGTGCGCAACACGAGGCTGTTCCTGGACCTGCTCCCGGCCGAACCGTGTGAACGCTGCCTGGATCTCGGATCGGGCACGGGCATCGGAGCGTTTGTCGCGCAGCGAAATGGAGCACGAGAAGCCTGGGCCGCAGACATCGCCGATCGCTCGACCCGGTTCGCCGAGTTCAACCGGCGATTGAACGGCCTCACGGCGGTATCGACCGTGACCAGCGATCTGTACGAAGCGCTGAAAGGCCAGACGTTCGACCGCATCGTGGCCCATCCGCCCTATATGCCGGTTTTGTCCGCCAAATGGGTCTTTCTGAGCGGCGGCGAGGACGGCGAACAGATCACGCGCCGAATTGTCGAGGGGTTGCCGGAACATCTGCAGGAGGGCGGGCTGTGCTGCTGCCTGACGATGGGAACGGACAGGCGGGGAGCCGGCGGAACGGAGGTGCCGTTTGAACTGCGGGTGCGCGAGTGGCTGGGCGGCGCGGCCGACCAATTCGACGTTGCGCTGGTGGTGCGGAGGGTCGTCGAGCCGCAGCAATTCGCGATGAGTACGGCACCCTTCGAACCGCGCTCACGGGCCGACGCGCATGCCTGGCGGGAGTTGTTCGCGCGCCTGGGCGTGGTTTCGCTGGTGTACGGGTTCCTGTTGATTCGACGGCGGAGCCGGCGTAGCGGAGCGGCTTTGACGATCCGGCGCATGGCCGCCCCCGATTTCGGACGGGCGGACTGGCAGTGGATGCTGGCCTGGGAAACCGTGGCGGCCGGCGAGCAGGCAAATCCGGCGATCCTGGACTCACGACTATTCGCCGCGCGCCGGACAGAGTTTGAAGTGGTGCACAACCTGAGTGCCGGCGGCTGGACGCCGCGCTCGTATCAACTGCGCATCGACCGCCCGTTCGCCATGAACTGCTCCGCGGAGCCGTGGGCGGCAAACCTGATTGCACTCTGCGACGGGCAACTGACGGGACGCCAGCACTTTGAGCGCTTCACGGCGCAGGGGTTCATCCCGGAGGGCACCACGGCGGACGACTTCGCCGATGCGGTGGCGCCGCTCGTCTCGGGGGGATTTATCGAAGTGGACGGCTTCAGACCGCCTCGGGCAGCAGAATGATCAGTTCGAGTTGCGGGGCGGGCAGGTCGCCGGGGACGTAGGCGGCCAGGTTGCGCGCGCGCCCGATGGCCTCCCAGACCACGCCTGACTGGTTGAGGCTAAAGTACTGATAATTCAGCTTGACCGGGATGGATCCGGGCGGCTTCGGGACATGCGTCAGTCCGACCCCCGGCAAAGCCTGCCGCACCAGGTGTTCGATATGGCTGGCCGAGCAAACCTTCACCAGATAGGGGGTCTTGCCGATGAGTTCCGCTTCGCTCATCCCGGCGCTGATCGCCAGGTACATGCGCGTGTTGGTCAGGTACTTATCGTCGGCCAGCGCGGTCGCATAAATCGAGGGTTGCACCAGCTTCAACGGCAGTGAGATGCAGTTGGTGGGCACCACGGTCTCGAGCAACAAGCGCACAGTCTCATCCAATTGCGTGAAGCAATTGGAGAGATCGTCATGGTCGTAGAGGGGCAAGTTCGAGGGGTGGACCTTGTTCGAGAAGGTGGTGAGGCAGCCCGCCAGCGAGAGCAGCGCGTCGAACAGGCGCTCGGGCTGGCCGCGGCGCGTTTCGAAGATGTGCTGAAGCTCGGGGAAGTGCGAATTGATGGTGTAGAGCAGCCAAAAGTTGGCAATGTCGGAAGCGCCAAAATCCGCGAGGCTCTGGTTCTTCTGGCGGCGCGACCCGCCCAACAGGCTGCTCTTGGCTGCCAGAATCTCGACAATCCGCCGCGCTATCGCGCACAAATAATCGCTGGCGGAAATGTCGAGCAGCGGCGGCACGAATTGAGGGTCGAGTTGCAGCGCTCCCGTAGCGGCCTTGCGCACCCGGGCCACCTGCAGGGCGGAACACTCCTGGCGCGAATCGGCGCCGGTCAGCAGGCGGTAGTTCTTCCTGGCCACCTGGACGGGCTTTTCCGCGAGTCCCGAATTCTCGTCCCGAACCATGATGGCCTCGGCCAGGTAGCGGGTATCCGCACGGCCATGGGCGGTGGACACGTTCAACCCGGGCAGGCGGTAGCTGGGGATGGCCAGAAAAATGTCGAGGGTGTCCTGGTCGGGCTCGAAACAGTCGAGCAGCGGCTTGGAGGCGGGAGCGGACTCGGAAACTGGAAAATCGAACAGCAAACCGTCGGGGAAGATGCCGGAGGCCGCGGAAAGCGAGAAGACGCCCTCGGCCAAAGTCTCCTGATCGATCTGCAGGTTCAGGAAGCCCCAAGGGTGGGAATTGAGCGATTCCAGACGAAATTGAAAAGAATCTTCGATGAAACGATCTTGCGATTGCAAGTGCTGCGGGCTGAGGGCCGTTCCCTTCATCCAGATCACCGGCTGCAGTTGCCTCATGGGATTTCAAACTAACAGAACGACGGGGAGAGCGCAAAGACTTCGACCAAAGCGACATGGCCGCAAGAAGGTGCCTTCTATACGCTTGCAGTTCGTGCTAGTATCCTCATACACTGATGAGTCGTTGGTGCAAGTCTGGCTCATTTGACGATCGAGGAGGGATATCAGGTGGCAAAGCAAAGTACACAGCATAAGCTTGACCGCGTGCGCCCGCCGCGCGTCCACGTAACATACGACGTGGAAGTCGGCGATGCCATTGAACTCAAGGAACTCCCATTTGTGATGGGCGTTCTAGGCGATTTTACGGGGCAGCCCGAAGCCCCACTACCCAAACTTCGCGAACGCAAGTTCGTTGAAGTGACCCCAGACAATTTCGACAACGTGCTGGAAGGCATGAAGCCGCACCTGGCGTTCTCGGTCGAGAACAAGTTGAGCGACGATCCCAACGCCGGCCAACTCAAGGTTGATCTGCGCTTCAAGAGCATGGAGGACTTCGAGCCGGCGCAAGTAGCCCGGCAGATCAAGCCGCTCAAAGAGATGCTCGACCTGCGGACGAGGTTATCCGATCTCCGCGGCTCGCTCCAGGGCAACGATAAACTTGACGAGTTGCTGGTGGATGCCGTCAACAACACCGAGAAACTCGGGAAGCTGAAAGCTGAGCTGGAGACCCCGGGAGGCGAGAAATGAGCGACGCGCAAAGCGCAATCCCGCAGAAACTGGCCGAGGAGCAGGTGCTGGAGCAGCCGGGCCTGCTGGACCAGATTGTCGATGAAGGGCGTCTGGGGCGCGACGTGGCAGCCCGGGAGCGCGGCAAGGACCTAGTCAAGGAATTTGTCACACAAGTTCTGGAAGGTTCGATGACCGTGTCGAAGGATGCGGAGGCGATGATCAACGCCCGCATCGCGCAGATCGACCACCTGATTTCGCTGCAGCTCAACGAAGTGCTGCACCACGCGGCCTTCCAGAAACTGGAAAGCACCTGGCGCGGGCTCAAGTTCCTGATGGATCAGAGCGAGACGGGCGAAGGCCTGAAGATCAAGATCTTCAACGCCACTAAGAAGGACCTGCTGCGCGACCTGCAGCGGGCAGCGGAGTTCGACCAGAGCACGCTGTTCAAGAAAGTTTACGAAGAAGAATTCGGGATTTTCGGCGGCGCTCCGTTTGCCGCGATGGTGGGCGACTACGAGTTCGGGCATGGCCCGGAAGATATCGAGTTGCTCGAGAAGATTTCGAATGTGGCGGCAGCGGCCCACGCGCCGTTTATCTCGGCGGCCTCGCCGGAGATGTTCAATCTGGACAGTTTCACCAGCCTGGACGCGCCGCGCGATCTGGCCAAGGTGTTCGACACCACCGAATACGCGAAGTGGAAGTCGTTCCGGCAGAGCGAAGATTCCCGCTACGTCGCACTGACCGGCCCACGCGTGTTGATGCGGCTGCCGTACGGCAAAGCCACCAAGCCGGTGGAGGAGTTTGCCTACGAGGAAAAAGTCGATGGGTCCGACCACAACAAGTACCTGTGGGGCAATGCCGCGTTCGCGCTGGGTTCTAAGCTCACTGCGGCGTTCGCGTTGTACGGATGGTGCGCGGCGATTCGCGGAGTTGAAGGCGGCGGACTGGTGGAAGGCCTGCCGGTGCACAACTTCTACACCGACGAGGGCGACATCGCGATGAAGTGCCCGACCGAGGCGCCGATCACCGACCGTCGCGAAAAGGAACTGGCCGACCTCGGATTCGCTCCGTTGGTGCACTGCAAGGGCACCGACTACGCGGCGTTTTTCAGCGTTCAGTCCTGTCAGAAGCCAAAAGTGTTCGACAACGAAGCGGCTAACGCGAACGCGCGCCTGTCTTCGCAACTGCCTTACATCCTGGCGGTCTCCCGCTTCGCGCATTACCTGAAGGCGATGATGCGGGACAAGATCGGAAGCTTCACTTCGCGTAGTGAGTGCGAACGCTGGCTCAACCAGTGGATCACGAACTACGTTACGCCGGACGACAGCGCTTCGGCCTCCGTCAAAGCTTCGCATCCGCTTCGCGAAGCGCGCATCGAAGTGATGGAAGTTGCGGGAAAACCTGGGGTATACCGCGCGGTTGCGTTCATGCGGCCGCACTTCCAGCTCGATGAATTGTCCGTTTCCCTGCGCCTGGTGGCAGAGTTGCCGGCCTCGGCGCGTAAGTAAAACCAGCCTTCGAGAGGCCGGTGCGGATGCAAGCCGGCCATTCGATTGATCGGAGTAATATCCAAGCAGTTCAAGGAGGAAGACGAGTATGGCTGTTGACTATTTTCTGAAGATTGATGGCATCGAAGGCGAGAGCCAGGACAAAGCCCACAAGAACGAGATCCAGCTTCAAAGCTGGTCCTGGGGCGAGACCCAGACCGGGACTTTTGGAGTGGGCGGCGGCGGCGGCGCAGGCAAAGTGAACATGCAGGATTTCCACTTTGTGATGGACGTCAACAAGGCTACGCCGAAGCTGATCCTGGCGTGCGCCAGTGGCGATCACATCAAGAAAGCCACGCTGACCTGTCGTAAAGCCGGCAAGACCCAGCAGGAGTTCCTGATCTACAATTTCTCGGACGTGCTGGTTTCGTCCTACCAGACCGGGGGCCATCACGAGATCCCCACTGAGCAGGTGTCGCTGAACTACACGAAGATGGAAGTCGAGTACAAGGCGCAGAAAGCTGACGGCACGCTCGACGGGCCGATCAAGGCAGGCTGGGATCTGAAGCAAAACGTGAAAGTCTAGGCGGCTTGGAGGAGACGCCTTTACAATGACAGCCACCGACCTGTTCAAGGCGGGGCGACTGGATGAGGCAGTGCAGGCGCTTGGGGTCGAATTGCGGAGCAATCCGACCGACACCAAGCGCCGCACTTTCCTTTTCGAGTTGCTCTGCTTTAGCGGCGAGTACGACCGCGCCGAGAAGCAACTGGATATTCTGGCGGACTCAAACAAAGAGGCTGCCATGGGTTCATTACTGTATCGCTCCGCCCTGCAAGCGGAACGAACCCGTCGCCGGATGTTCGAAAGCGGCGATTTTCCGCATGGCGACGCGCCCCCGGTGGGTGGGGAATTGAACGATCAGGCGATCGAGTCCCTGGAGGACGCTGATCCGCGACTGGGTGCGCGCCTGGAAGTCTACGCGGCGGGAGCGTACCTGTGGATTCCGTACGAACACATCGCCTCGGTAGAGATCCAGCCTCCAACCCGGTTGCGCGATTTGCTGTGGATTCCCGCAATGCTGCACACGTCCCCGGCATTCAAGGGCCGCGAACTAGGCGAGGTGCTGCTGCCGGTGCTCACGCCGCTGGCATTCAAGCATCCCGACCCGGATGTCCGCCTGGGCAGGCAGACGCTGTGGCAGGAATCGGCGGATGGCTTCGCACTCCCGGCCGGCCAGAAGATGTTTTTGGCGGACGATGAAGAGTATCCCATCCTGGAAGTTCGAAGCTTGCAATTCAGTTCTCCGCAGCCTGCGGAGGACGATCAGCAAGCCTGACAATCATGCCTCTTCGCGACGATCTCCTCAATCCCATTCCCGGGGCCAACCCGTGCGGCGAGAACCTGCGCTACGCGCCGATTTACGACAAGATTAAGGAGGCCCGGCGCGAGGACGACGATGCCCCGCAGGGCGACTGGCAGAGGGAACGCAAGACCGCCGATTATCAAACCGTCATCAAACTGAGCGGCGAAGCGCTGGCCAACAAGAGCAAGGACCTGCAGTTGGCCGTATGGCTGACCGAGGCGATGCTCAAGCAGGAGGGCTTCAGCGGCTTCCGTGCGGGCTTCAACCTCATTCAGCAGCTGATCGAGAACTTCTGGGACGGGTTGTATCCCGAACTGGAGGACGGCGACGCGGGGCTGCGCGCCGTTCCTCTGGAGTGGTTGGGAAGCCGCATGGACCTGGCGCTGCGGCGGACGCCGATTACGCGCAAGGGCCTGGGCTGGCTGAAATACAAAGAAGCGCTCAGCGTTGGTTACGAGACGGACGCCGACACGGAAGCCAAGGCGGAAAACAGGGCCGCCGCAATAGCCGACGGCAAGCTGACGAGCGAGGAATGGGATGTAGCGTTCGCGTCCACTTCCAAAGAGTATTACGTCGCGCTGGAAGCCGAGCTTGATGGAATCCTCGAAACCATCGAGACGATTGGCCCGCTCTGCGAAGAGAAGTTCGAAGACGACCCGCCCTCGTTCAGCCCGCTGCGCAACACGATTGAGGAGGTCCGCCACACCGTTCACGCTCTGCTGCAGAAGAAGCGCGAACTGTACCCTGATGCGGTGACGGCGGACGTCGAAGAGGATCAGGGCGCGGTTGAGGAATCAGCCGATGAACCGGAAGCGGCCGAGGCGCGACCGGCTGCGTCGAGCAGACCCAAGCCGCGCGGTGGTGCATTGGCGGCGGAGCCCGTGGACAGCGCGGACGCGTGCGAGCGGGTCGCTTCGGCGGCACGGTTCCTGCGCGCGGAGAATGCGTACAGCCCTGTGCCCTACCTGCTGCTACGGGCGCTGCGCTGGGGTGAGTTGCGCGCGGCGGGTTCCACCTTGGATCAGTCGCTGCTGGAGCCGCCTCCCACCGAGGTTCGCCAGTCGTCGAAGCAACTGGCAATGGAATCGGAATGGCAACAGGTGCTGGACGTCATCGAGTCGGCCATGAGCCTGCCCTGTGGCCGGGGCTGGCTGGACGCGCAGCGCTATGCGGTGCGCGCGGCGACGGAACTCGGTTACGAACAGGTTGCCGCTGCGATTCGCTCCGAACTCAACGCGTTGCTGCTGGACTATCCGGACTTGCCTGAAGCCACGTTGATGGACGATACGCCAACAGCCAATCAGGAGACCAGGAACTGGCTGAAAGAGATTGCCCCCGCCGCGGCCAGTGCCGGCGATATGGGGTACCAGCAGCCGGCGGAAGACGAGATCGACGGCGGTTCCAGCGCCGAAAGTGGCGCGGACAAGCCGGCAGACGCATACGAGCTCGCGAAGGACGCACTCAGCGAACGCCGCGGAGACGACGCGCTGGAGATCCTGTTCAATGCGGCGGAAGTCGAAAGGTCGGGCCGTGGCCGCTTCCAACGCCGGCTCCAACTGGCCGAGGTCTGCCTGGCGGCCGGGAATGCCCGAATCGCGCAACCCGTGCTGGAACATCTGGCCTCCGAAATCGACGGCCACGCGCTGGAAGGCTGGGAGTCGGCAACGCTTCTGGCGCGCGTATTCGCATTGATGTACAAGTGTCTGGACCAGCTGGGCGCGGACGAGGAAGCGAAGCAGAAGGTTTACGACCGCGTCTGCCGACTGGATGCCAGGCAGGCGCTTGCCTGCGCCAGGTAGCCCATGGCCAGACCGGATGCCGACATTAACGTCACGCCTTCACTGCTCGACCGGCTGATCGACCTGGAGCCGGCGAACTCGACCGATCCACCCTCGACGCGCAGCCAATCCGTACGCCAGCTCAAACTCTCCCTACGCCGCGACCTGGAGTGGCTGCTCAACACGCGCCGCATCCCGGAACTGGCGCCGGAAGCATACGATTTGGTCGGCCACTCGCTGTACCACTACGGGCTCCCCGACGTCACATCGCTGTCCCTGAACTCGCCGCGCGACAAGGGCCGACTGTTGCGCACGATCGAGCAATCGCTGGCGGACTTCGAACCGCGCCTGCAGAACGTCCGCGTGCGGGCCGTGGAAGATGGCAGCGGCGGGCCGCGCGTTTTGCGTTTCCAGATTGAGGGGCTCTTGAAAATGGATCCGGCGCCCGAGCAGATCTTCTTCGATACGATTCTGCAACTGAGTACGGGCGATTGCCAGGTGAAGGTCGAATAGGTGCGCGACGAACTACTACAGTATTACGAGCGCGAGCTGACATTCCTGCGCCAGATGGGCGTGCAGTTCGCCGAGCAGCACCCGAAAATTGCCTCGCGCCTGAATCTTGAAGCCCACCAGTGCGAGGATCCGCACGTCGAGCGATTGCTGGAGTCCTTCGCCTTTCTCGCGGCCCGCGTCCACCTGAAGATCGACGACGAGTTTCCCGAAGTCACCGAGGCGCTGCTCAGCATTGTTTACCCGCACTTCATCCGGCCCGTCCCGTCGATGACCGTGGTTGAATTCCAAGTGCGGCCCGAGCAGGCGCAAATCGGCACGGGACTCAAAATCGAGCGTGGGAGCATGCTCTACTCGCGTCCCGTGGCTGGGGTTCCCTGCAAGTTCCGCACGTGTTACGACACCACCGTCTGGCCGCTTACCGTGCAAGCGGCGGAGTGGAAGACGCCCGACCGCCTGGCGACGCCTATCCGGGCGGCCGATTCCGTGGCCGCGCTGCGCGTCGAATTGCAGTGCTGGCCCGGCCTGGCTTTTGACAAGCTGAACCTGAGCACGCTGCGGTTCTTCCTGAATGGCGAAAGCAGCACGATCCACACGCTGTACGAACTGTTGTGCAGCCGCTGCCCCCAGATCCTGTTGCGCGACCCGACTCCGGGCTCGCGCGTCCGTCCGCTGACCTTGCGTCCCGATGCTCTGCGGCCGGTGGGCTTCGAAGACGACGACGCCATGCTACC
>Ga0118677_10011703_pt1 | contig 13064 bp, 13 predicted proteins | sample AliMusrvi5mmetaG_FD_86154 | JGI IMG/M metagenome (GOLD analysis project Ga0118677, IMG submission 86154)
GAATACGGGTTTGAATTTCAATTCCCGAAACAGGTCACCAAAGAGGTTGCCGCAATAAATGAGGATATGCTGTTGCGGCAAAAACGCGACGATGTCATGGACCTGCGCTCATTGATGTGGTCATCCATAGATAATGTGGACTCTCTTGACCTTGACCAGCTGGAATATTGCGAGCGCGGACAGAGGCGGGAGATCAAGGTCATGGTCGCTATCGCCGATGTGGATACGTGCGTTGCCAGAAACTCCAAGTGCGATATCTACGCCGCGAATAACGGCAGAATGCAGATTCGCGAGAGCGGCGGCGCGGATTTACTGTCCGGCGTCGGGCCAGTCTATACCACGTCCTGCTATTTCACCGTCCAACGCAACGGCGATACCATCACCTACTGGTACGATAACACCAAGGCTTACACTTCGCTGGTGAAAACGACCAACCCACTCTATGTGGATGTCTGCATCGCGAACCCCAATACGGCGTGGACGGATTGCTACCTGTACCAGACGCCGAAGAAGTTCTGGTAAACCGCGAGCTGAGACCTTCCGCGCTGGCCGCGCCGGGATCGGTTCCCGGCGCGGTTTTGCTTAGCCTTCCCGACAACCACGTCCGCTTCCCGCCGTTTCTCCCGGATGATATCCATGATAATAGGCCATGGTGGAGGCAGGTGGATGCATTTTCGCGACCGCGTGGAGGCGGGACGGCAGTTGGCGGAAATTCTGCGGTCTTACGCGGGAGCGGATACCGTGGTGCTGGCGCTGCCGCGCGGCTCGCGGTTGGGCGCGGCGGTGGAGTTTTTTGTGTATGAAGCACCGAAGGTTTTGCTGTTGCTGACGCTGGTGGTGTTTGGCGTCGGCATTGTGCGGTCATTCTTCACGCCGGAGCGGACCCGGCGGATTCTGGCCGGCCAGCGCGAGTCGGTCGCCAATGTGCTGGCGGCGTTGCTCGGCATTGTGACGCCGTTTTGCTCGTGCTCGGCGGTGCCGCTATTCATCGGCTTTGTTACCACCGGCGTACCGCTGGGCGTGACGTTTTCGTTTCTCGTCTCGGCACCGCTGGTAAATGAAGTGGCTCTGGTGTTGTTGTTCGGGTTGTTCGGATGGAAGGTGGCCGGCTTGTATCTGGGGACCGGGTTACTGATCGCAATCAGTTCCGGCTGGGTGATTGGGCGGTTGCAGATGGAAAAACACATCGAAGACTGGGTGTTTCAGACGCCGACCGGCACCGGCATCGCCGCCGAACGCCTCGATTGGACAGCGCGTGTTCGCTATGGCGCGGACGCCGTGAAAGACATCGTCGGTCGCGTCTGGCTCTACGTGTTGCTGGGCATCGCGGTTGGCGCGGGGATTCACGGGTATGTGCCGGAGAACTTCATGGCGTCGATCATGGGCAAAAGCGCGTGGTGGTCGGTCCCACTGGCGGTGTTGATTGGCGTGCCGATGTATTCCAACGCGGCGGGCATCATCCCGATCGTGCAAGCGCTGCTCGGCAAAGGCGCGGCGCTGGGCACGGTGCTGGCGTTCATGATGTCGGTGATTGCGCTTTCGCTGCCCGAGGCGATCATCCTGCGCAAGGTGCTCAAGCCCCGGCTCATCGCCACGTTCTTTGGTGTGGTTGCGGTGGGGATCTTGCTGGTCGGCTATTTGTTCAATCTGATCCTGTAACCGGCACTGGCGGTCAACAGCGCCGCCGGACCTTTAGCGCGCGGTTCGATCCATTATCGCGAGGTCTTGATTGTAACCTTTTTCTGATCTGTGGCTCAGTGCCAGTCTGAACAGTTGGGTATGGATTCCGTCCGGAGCACTCCGATGAATTGGACTACCACGATCATCATCGCCGCAATCGTCGCGGTCTTTTTTATGATAAAAAGATCGGCCCAGATTTCGCCCAAGGACGCACTCGAAAAACTGAAAAACGGCGCCCTGGTCATTTAATCCGGTTGTTCATCGGTTCCCGCCAATCCCAATCGGAATACTATGAAAAATCACGCCCTGCAGGTTTTCCGGCAGCCGCCTGAACATCTCAATTGCGCCCAGTCTGTGCTGCATGCTTGGCGCGAAGTCACCGGCGACACTTCCATTGCACTGGCCGGTCTCAAACCGTTGGGTGGTGGCCGGGCACCGGACGGACTTTGCGGAGCACTGCACGCAGCTTGCCCGCCAACATGAAAAACAGCTTTCAGCAAGCGGTGTTTGGGGAAACTGCCGGAGTCCGTGGCGCCTAGGTCAGTCGACGACCAACAGCGACACGGGCCTCATGCGCAACGAGCCTTCCGGGCTGTTGCCAGAAAGACGGGATACCGGTGCGGTGCACCTGACACATCTGGCTTCTCAAGCTTGTGGGCCGTCTCAAAGTTTACCTGTATGAAACCTGCCGCCTGCAATTGTTGCTGAATCCGCTCCCGGCGGAATCCATGGTGTTCAACCCCGCGCGTGTCTTGGTGAAATGTGCCGTCTTCCTCGTCGAGGTCGGCCACAGCCAGCAGCCCGCCGGAAACCAGCAAGGAATGAAAGCGGCTCAGCAGCCGTGTAATCTCACGCACGTGATGCAACGTCATCGCACACAGGATGACATCAAATTCCTGCCCAGCCAGCGGTGCCGCGCTCAAATCGTGCTGGCACGTGGTCACATGAACCAGACCGGTTGCGTGCGCCTTGGCTTCCAGTTGCGCCAGCATTTCGGCTGACGAGTCCATCCCAAGCAAACTGGCACAGCGACCGGCCAACGGCAGGGAACATAACCCGGTCCCGCAGCCGTAATCCATCAGCCGGGGCCGGTCATCGAGTTTGGCGCTGACCGCCTGTGCAATCGCTGCCCCCAAGGCCACCCGCCGTGGGTCTTCGTCCCAGATTTTCGCTTTTTCGTCGAAGTGACTCATGGTCGACAGCCCCTCCGACCCATCAATGGTGACAGTCGCCGCCGGCGGCATGCCCACCGCAAGCGTGTTGCACGTCGAGTTCCGGTAATTCGCCGGCATTGAACCGGGCCACCGCCTCCGCAACGGTTTGCGCAGACGACCGGTACACAGCGATCCCGGACTGGCGCAAGCCGCGCACCGCGCCGGCACCAATGCCGCCAACAATCACAGCATCCACCGTCCGGCCGGCCAACGCTTTCAGGGGATTGCACGCGCCGTGAACATGGTGTTCATCGCGGTTGGTCAGCGGCTCCACCGTCAACGCTTCTGAGTCCACGATTAAAAATAGCGGGGCGGATCCGAAATGCCCGTAGACGATGCTGTTTAAGGCCTCATTTTTTTCAACAGGAATACAGAGTTTCATTTTATTTCCTTTTTTTCTGATGGGCGGCAGGTGCTGGCTGAATTGCCAGTTCAGCTGCCGCTTTGCCGCAACACCGGCGGCGGTGACCGCACTGCGGGGTGCCGGCGTCTTTGAGGATGACGGTGCCACCTTCGATCCGCAGCGCTTTGCCGTGGATGATCGCTTCCGCCACCTTCTGCCGCGCCGTCTCGATGATGCGGGCGAACGTCGGGCGCGAAATCTGCATTTGCACAGCGGCCTGTTCCTGATACAGCCCCTGTAAATCAGCCAAGCGCAATGCTTCGACTTCGTCCAATCGTAAGATCACTTGTTGCAACGTGCAGGCCGGCACGCCGGCGGGCTTGAAATAGACCGCGGCTGGCGCGTGATTGATGTGGCGCAAACAACAGGGGCGTGGCATCGCGTTATGATCATATGTTCATAATAAGAAGTTGTCAAGCGCCCGCCGAAATCGGCCAACTAAATCGAGGCCGCCGCGCAAGGATTACGAAGGGTTGTAACCTTTTCCGGCTTGGCGGCTCAGTTTAGGGAAGAGGAAGTGTGAAATGAGCATTGCAATCGGGATTGGAATCGGAGCATTGGCGGGGTTCGCCAATTATAAATTCATCGGCTGCGCCACCGGGACCTGCCCGGTGAGCAGTAATCCGTGGATCGCAACGATTTATGGTATGCTGCTGGGTGGCTTAATCGGCAGCGCGTGGCCCGCCGGTCACTAAATCAAAGGAGAAAAAATGACTACCGAACGTTTCATTCGCATCATTGCCGGGTCGTTCATCCTGATCAGCCTCGCGCTGGCGCACTGGGTCAGCCCGTACTGGCTCTGGTTCACCGCGTTTGTGGGACTGAACCTGTTTCAAGCCGGGATTACCAACTGGTGCCTGATGGAAGACATTTTGAAGAAACTTGGGATCGGCAGTTCCGGCTGCTGCGGCAAGACGGAATCCAAATCCTGCTGCCAAGACAAATGAGATTGGGAGTAATCATCGCCGCAGTGCTGGTGGTCGCGGTCTCCGTCGCGGACGACGCTCCCCGGCCAATCAGCTTGCCGGAAGCAATCCGCCTCGCCTTAAAAAATAATCCCGATCTCGCCACGGCCCAGCAACACGTCAATGTGGCTCGGGCCGGGATCCAGCAGACCGAAGCCGCGCTCTGGCCACAAGTTCGGCTGTCGGGCAGTTACGTCGGCAGCGACAACCCGGTCCAAGCCTTCATGATGACGCTCAACCAGCGCGCCTTCAGCTTGGCCAGCAACTTCAACCACCCGGACACCACCGACAACCTCAACGGCAAAGTTCTCGCCCAGTGGTCGCTCTATGATGGCGGTCAATCGCTGGCGACCCGGCAAGCCGCCAAACTCAGCACCGCCGCCACCACGCAAACATTCGTCGCGGCCCGCAACGACCTTGTTTATGAAGTGACCCGCGCCTTTTATACCATCGGTAAAGCCCGGGAATTTGTTTCCGTTGCGACCGCCGCGGTTGGCAATATGGCGGCCAATGTGGCGGTCGCCAGCAACCGGTTCGTGGCCGGCCAGGCACTCAAGACGGATTGGCTTGATGCGCAGGTGCATCTCGCGGAGAGCCAGGAAAACCTGATCCGCGCCCGCAATGCCGTCGCCCTGAGCGAGGTGGTTTTGCGCGCAGTGATCGGTGTGGGAGAAAAGGTGAATGTGACGGCTGAATCTAGTGCCGTAGTGGAACGGGCGTCCCGCCCGTTTACAATCGATGAACCAAACGGGCGGGACGCCCGTTCCACTATTGCGCGTCCCGAACTCGCCGCGGCCCACACCGCTGTTGCGGCCGCTGACCGACAAGTTCGCGCCGCGCAAGCCGGCTACATCCCGCGTCTCAACGCCTTTGCCAGCTATGACCTCGATAGCGGCAATGGCACGCGCTACGCCGATAGTTGGTTGGCCGGCGTCAGCGTGGACCTGAACCTCTTCGACGGTTTTCTCACGCGCGGCAAAGTTGCAGAGGCCCGCGCCAATCTTGCCGCCGCGCGGGAACAAGAACGCAAGGTCGCGCTGGCCGTCGACCTGGAAATCCGGCAAGCGCAGCTCAATCTAAAAGAAATCCAGGCGCGCCTCGCGACCACGGGCAAGTCGGTCGAACAGGCGGAAGAAAGCGTGCAGATCACCAAAGACCGGTACGCCGCCGGCCTCGCGTTGCTGACCCAACTCCTCGACGCCGAAAATGCGCTCACCGCCGCCCGGCAACGGCGCGCGGCTGCTGAAACCGACTTACTCATCGCCCGCGCCGCGCGCGAGCATGCGCTCGGCCAGACTTGGAAAGAATAACCATGGATCGACTTCACAATAATCTCATAAACCTTGTCACCCTGAGCTGGTCGAAGGGTCTCGGTCGTTTCCGCTCCGGCATGACAGAGATTCTTCACCTTGTTCAGAATGACAGCCAGCGATTGGTCGTTCTCGGCGTATTGGTTTTCGCGGGCTGCTCGAAGGCGCCGGTCGCGCCCATCAAAACGCGGCCGGCCATCCGCGTCCAAACGCTCGAAGCCCAGCTGACCCGCGCACCGAACATTGTCGAAGTCGCCGGCACGGTGCAGGCCCGGCGGACCGCAACCATTGCCGCAAAAATAACTGCAACGATCCGCGCGGTCGCCGTTCAACCGGGTGCGCTCGTCACGGCCGGTCAGGTTCTGGCCCAACTCGATGATCGCACCTGGCGCGCTGAATACAATCGCGCCAAGGCGGATTACGACCGGTATCACGCATTGCAGGAAAAAGCCGCCGCAACGCCGGCGGATGTGGAGGCGGTGCTCATGCGTTACCGGGTGGCGGAAGCCGCCCTGAGTGATTGTCAGTTGGTCGCGCCCTTTACCGGACAGGTGACCACCAAGTCGTGCGACATCGGCGATCTGGCCACGCCGGGTCAGCGGCTGTTCACCCTGGCACAAGCCACAGACTTCCGTCTGGAAGTGAACGTGCCGGAGCGCGCCGCTGCCAGCGTGGTGCTCGGCCAGTCAATTTCTTGCGTGATTGAGGCAACCAGCGAAAAGTGCGCAGGTCAAGTGGACGAAGTCCTGCCGGTGGCCGACCCCGCCACACGCACCGTGCTGGCCAAGATTTCCCTCCGGTGCCAAAAAACACTTCAATCGGGCATGTTTGGCCACGCGCAACTCGTGCTCGGGGAGCGCACCGCGCTATTCGTGCCGCAAGCTGCTGTTCACGAACGGGGTCAACTCACTTACGTCTTCATCGCCGCGGCTGGCAAAGCGCAGATGCGCCTGGTGAAGCCGGGCGCCAGTCAGCTTGAGTCGGTGGAGATCCTCGCAGGTGTGCAACCGGGCGAGCGCCTCATTATTTCCAGTGAGAAGGAAATCAGCGATGGCCAACCAATTTCATTCTGAAAAGCACGCCGAATCGCTGGCCGCGAAGATTGTCCGCTTCTTCATTGATTCGAAGCTGACGCCACTGATCGTGCTCGCCGCCGTGTTGCTCGGAGCCGGGGCGGTGATTCTGCTGCCGCGCGAGGAAGAGCCGCAGATCGTGGTCCCGATGATTGATGTTTTTGTTCAGGCGCCCGGGATGGCGGCAAAAGAAGTCGAGGAACGCGTCACGAAGCCCATGGAGAAGTTGCTGTGGGAGATTCCCGGTGTCGAATACATCTATTCCACGAGCAGCCCTGGGATGTCCATGGTGGTGGTTCGGTTTCTGGTCGGGCAGAATGAGGAAGAAGCCATTGTGCGGCTCAACCAGAAGATGTTCGCCAACTTCGACCGCATTCCGGCCGGCGTCAGCCCGCCGCTGATCAAGCCGCGGCGGATCGATGACGTCCCGATTCTGGCGCTCACATTACATTCGGCCCGCTACGATCACTACCAGCTCCGGCGGGTTGCCGCGCAGTTGGAGGATGCCATTAAAGAGGTGCCGGATGTTTCAGCAACCACCTTGATTGGCGGTCTGCGCCGGCAAGTCCGAGTGCAGTTGGATGCCGGTAAGCTGACGGCGCGCCAAGTGGATGTCAGCCGGTTAGTGTTGGCCCTGCAGACGGCGAATCAACAGACTCGCGCCGGCAGTTTTACGGCGGCCAACCAGGAAGTCTTAATCGAAACCGGCGGGTTCCTAACAGATGGCGCGGCCGTGGGTGCAGTTGTAGTGGGGGTCCACGGGGGCACGCCGGTCTACCTGCGCGACGTCGCGACGATTGTTGATGGGCCGGAAGAAGTCAGTAATTACGTGTTGTTTGGTGGAGGGCGAGCCTCCCGGCGAGCCGAACCCCCCGGCGGCTCGGTGGGAGCTCCGACAGGAGTCGCGAGTCTTTCTCGGACCTCGCCCGCCATTGGCGCTGGCGAAGATGAACCGGCAGTCACCATCGCCATTGCCAAGCGGAAAGGCACCAATGCGATCCGCGTTGCCGAGCGGGTATTGGCAAAAGTGGCGACGTTGCAGGGCGTGATCGTGCCCGCCGATATGGAACTGACGATCACTCGGCACTATGGCCAGACGGCCGCTGAGAAATCCAATGAGCTGCTGTTGCACATGGCAATTGCTGTTGTCGGCGTCAGCATTTTAATTGGACTGGTGCTGGGGTGGCGCGAGTCGGGGGTCGTGGGTGTGGCGATTCCCGTGACGCTGGCATTGACGCTGGCGACATTCTATTTTCTCGGATTCACGCTGAATCGGATCACATTGTTCGCCCTGATCTTCAGCATCGGAATTCTCGTGGACGACCCGATTGTGGATGTGGAGAACATCGTCCGGCATTTCCGATTGCCCAAGAACAAAGGCCGATCATTGCTCGAGGTTACCATCGAGGCCGTCAACGAGGTTCGTTCGCCGTTGATTCTGGCAACGTTGACCGTGATTGCGGCGATTCTCCCCATGGGATTTGTCGGCGGCTTGATGGGGCCGTATATGCGGCCGATTCCGATTGGCGCGAGCGCGGCAATGGTGTTTTCGATGGTGGTGGCGTTCGTGGTGACCCCGTGGGCCGCGTACCGAATTTTGCGACGGGATGTTCGGCGCGGGTCGCCTGACCCGACCGCGGAATCAGACCGAAGATCGCAAGACGAACCCGAAGACCTGCGGTCCGCCGAAGCGCGCGGTCCGGAGACCAGCGCACAACAGCGTGACAATCACGAGCCCGAGAAAGAAGATTGGACGACGCGGTTGTATCGGCGCGGGATGGCGCCCCTGATTCACCACCCGGTCTGGCAGGTTGCCTTCTTGGTGAGCATCACACTGTTGTTGCTCGGGGCGGTAGCGTTGTTTGGAACGAAGGCGGTGAAGGTAAAAATGCTGCCGTTCGACAACAAGAGCGAGTTCCAGCTCATTGTTGACATGGATGAGGGTACAACGTTGGAACAAACTACTCGTGTGGCGCGCGAACTCGCTGCGGCGGTACGCGCGGAGCCCGAGGTCACGGATTATCAGATCTATGCCGGCACGGCGGCGCCCTTTAATTTCAATGGACTGGTCCGCCATTACTATCTCCGGCACGGGCCGAATGTGGCTGATGTCCAAATCAACCTGGCCGGCAAACATGACCGCTCGGCGCAGAGCCACGCCATCGCCAAGCGGATCCGCCCCAAAGTCGAGGCCATTGCGGCCAAATATGCCGCGCGGGTGAAGATCGCTGAGGTCCCGCCGGGGCCACCCGTGTTACAGACGTTGGTTGCCGAGATTTACGGACCGGATTACCAGCAGCAAATTAAGATCGCCGGCCAGGTGCGGGAAATTTTCCGGACGACACCGGGCGTAGTGGATACAGATTGGTACATGGAGGCCGCGCAACGCCAGTTGGTGTTCCGGATCGATCACGAGAAAGCCGCCCTGCATGGCATCAGCGCTGCGGAGATTTCGCAGACCTTGAGTGCGGCCCAAGGCGGCTGGAGCGTCGGATTGCTGCATCCGGCCAAAGAAAAGGAAGATGTGGCAATTGTGGTGCGGTTGCCGGAAAGCGCGCGCTCCACTGCCGGGGACTTGCTAACCTTGAACATTCACGGCGTAGCGCTGGGCGAATTAGTGAAAATCGAGGAGACGGTTGCGGGCCACAGCATTTATCACAAAAACCTCCAGCCGGTCGTCTATGTGACCGGTGATGTGGGCGGGGTCGAAGAAAGCCCGGTCTATGCCATCTTCAAGTTGAATAAAAAAATCGAGAAACTTGGCCTCGAAATCCTGACCACGCACCAGCCGGTGTCGACCGAAAAGCCGATTATGAAGTGGGACGGCGAATGGCATATCACGTTTGAAGTATTCCGGGATATGGGCGCCGCGTTTGGCGTGGTCCTGATTCTGATCTACGTGTTGGTGGTGGGCTGGTTCCGGTCGTTCAAGACGCCCTTTATTATTATGGCGGCGATTCCTTTTTCGCTCGTCGGAATTCTGCCGGCGCACTGGGCGCTGGGGGCCTTTTTCACTGCGACTTCGATGATTGGCTTTATTGCTGGCGCCGGGATCGTGGTGCGCAACTCGATCATTCTGGTGGATTTCATCGAACTTCGCGTGGCCGAAGGCATGCCACTGGCCGAAGCCGTCATTGATGCCGGGGCGGTGCGGTTCCGGCCGATGATGCTTACGGCGGCGGCAGTTGTTGTCGGCGCCAGCGTAATTTTGTTTGATCCGATCTTTCAAGGGTTAGCCATTGCGCTGATGGCGGGCGAGATTGCGTCCTTATTCCTCAGCCGGATGGCGGTACCGGTGATTTATTACATGGCGAACTGGAAAAAATCGATTCCCGATTAGCCAGAACCATGCAGTCGGATGCGGTAGGGCGCGGTGTCCCACCGCGCCGTGGTAGGCGAAGGACCGGTGCGGCAGAAAACTGACCCGCACTGAATGGTGAACTGGTTTCGTCTGTGGGGATTGACTGAAAACTGAGGAGCGGCGGGCTGGGACAGCCCGCCCTACCGCGGGCAACTGGATCGTTCCCGCTTCGAGCGTGTTTAAAAATTAATTTTGATCCTGTGCCGCGCGGAGGGCCACGCTTCGTCGTGGCCGCAGTGATGAGACAAAGGGACGCGATGCTTCGCGGCTCAGGACAAGCTCCGCGCGTCCCTTCGCTGTCAAACACGTTTTCAGAAACCAGTTGAAATTGTCTACTATTCTGGTAGCCTTAGCGGCATGCGGGTCTCCAAGCGTGGCGAGTATGCTCTGCGGTCATTGATCAATCTCGGGATTGCCTGGGAGTTGGGCCGGCCCATTGTCAAAATCAGCGAGCTGGCCCAGAAGGAAAATATCCCGATCAAATTTCTTGAGGCGATCCTGCTCGACTTGAACCGGGCGGGCTATCTGGGTAGCAAACGTGGTAAAGGCGGTGGCTACTCCCTGAAGAAGCCGATGAATAAAATCATCATCGGCGATGTGGTGCGCTTGATTGACGGGCCGCTCGCGCCGATTCGCTGCGCCAGCGTGACAGCTTACAAAAAGTGTTCCTGTCCGGATGAAGCCCACTGTGGGCTGCGATTGTTAATGGTCGATGTCCGCAACGCCATCGCCAACATTCTCGACCGCTATTCCCTGGCTGACGTCGTGGAAATCACGTTGCGCAAAATTCGCCGCGACAAGATCCCGTTGCCCTTTTTGGAGAAAATCGAATGAAATCGTTAATTATTGGCTGGATTGTTTTGCTGGGGCTGACCGTGCAGGCGGAACCGGTAGTGTTGCGGGTCGGCCATTTTCCGAATGTCACTCACGCGCAAGGGGTGATCGCGCACCGGAATGGTTGGTTTGAGCAGCGCCTCGGGCCGGACGTTAAAATCCAGTGGTTCGTCTACAATGCCGGGCCGAGCGCGATGGAAGCCATTTTTGCCAACTCGATCGATCTCACCTATGTCGGGCCCAGTCCCGCCTTGAACGCGTACTCGAAATCGCGAGGCGACGAAGTCCGGATCCTCGCCGGGGCTGCGAACGGGGGGGCGGCGTTGGTGGTTCAACCGGATGGGCGGATCAAGGTGCCGGCTGATTTTCGCGGCAAAAAGGTGGCCACCCCCCAACTGGGAAATACCCAGGATGTGGAGTGTCGCGCGTGGCTGACCCAACAGGGATTTACCATCACGCAACTGGGTGGCGATGTGCTGGTATTGCCGACGGCCAATCCGGATCAGTTGAATCTATTCAAAGATCAAAAGATTGATGCCGTTTGGACGGTCGAACCGTGGGTGTCGCGGTTGGAACGCGAAGCCAACGCAAAAGTTTTTGTCGACCAGCGCGAGACGGTGACCACGGTCCTGGTCTCGAGCGCGAAGTTCTTGCGGGAGCACCGCGAACTCGCGAAGAAATTCGCTGCCGCCCATGCTGAATTAACCGAGTGGATCCAAAAAAATCCGGCGGAAGCGCAAAAGATTCTTCGGGAAGAGTTAACGGCCGAAACCACGCGACCGATCCCAGCGGAGTTGATTGCCCAGGCCTGGCGGCGCTTGGATTTTACAACGCAAATTGCTGTCCCGGCACTGAATAAATTTGTGAAAGATGCCCAGGCCGCCGGTTTTATGCGCGGGGCGCCCGACCTCGGTCGGCTGATTGAACAGCCATGACGATTGAACAGGAACTCAGCAACGGCGCCCCCGCCAAGTTGATTGTCGAGCATGTCTCGAAATGGTTTCGGACGCGGCGGGCCTCTGTGCAGGCGCTGGACGATGTCTCCCTGCAGGTTCGGGAAGGCGAATTCGTCTGTCTGGTCGGGCCGAGCGGCTGTGGCAAGTCGACCTTGCTGAGCATCATTGCCGGTTTGGAAATGCCGGAAACTGGGGACGTGCTGGCGGATGGCAAGCCGGTGACCGGACCGGGGCGGGATCGAATGGTGATGTTTCAAGAGCCGGCGCTGTTTCCCTGGCTCGACGTACTGGGGAATGTGTTGTTTGGCTTGAAACTAAAACCAAACCTGACCAATCAGGAACGCCGGGAAGTGGCGGAATTTTACCTCAAGCTCGTCGGCCTCGAAAAATCGTTGCACGCCAATATCCACGAGCTCTCCGGCGGGATGAAACAGCGGGTTGCGCTCGCCCGCGCGCTGGCGCCGAATCCGCGCGTGCTGCTGATGGATGAGCCGTTTGCCGCTCTGGATGCGATGACCCGGGAACAGCTGTACGGCGATCTCCAGCAGATTTGGGCGAAGCGGCGCAAAACCATCATCTTCGTGACCCACAACGTTCGCGAAGCTGTCTGCCTGGGCGACCGGGTGGTGTTGTTCTCGCCGAACCCCGGGCGGATTCAGGAACAATTTGCCGTGGACCTGCCGCGGCAGCGCGACATTAACAGTGTGGAGCTGGCCAAGTATTCGACCGAAATCACCCGCGCATTGAAGCGCCATTTACGGCCCGATCTGGCCGAGGTGGCCGAATGAAGCGCAGCCTGGTGGTTTGCGGTTTTGCGGTGCTCATGATTGGCGCGTGGGAACTTGTTTGCCGGTTAAAAATCTGGTCGCCGGTGCTGTTGCCCGATCCGTTGGCAGTCGGCGAGTACCTCGCGCAAGCCGTCCGCGACGGCACGCTCGGGCAAGCCACGCTCGTCACGACCAAACGGTTGCTGCTCGGCTATGGCTTGAGCATTATCTTTGGCGTACCGCTCGGCTTGTTGACCGCCCGCTTCAAGTTTGCCGAAGACACCCTGGGCGTGCTGGCGCTCGGACTGCAAACCTTGCCGAGCGTCTGCTGGATTCCCCTCGCGCTGCTCTGGTATGGCCAGACGGAGGGGGCCATGTTGTTTGTTGTGATTATGGGATCGCTCTGGTCGATCATCATCGCCACCGACAACGGCGTCCGGACGGTCCCGCCGATTTATGCCCGCGCGGCTCGGACGATGGGCTCCCAACAGTGGCATACGT
>Ga0118677_10011704_pt1 | contig 13064 bp, 16 predicted proteins | sample AliMusrvi5mmetaG_FD_86154 | JGI IMG/M metagenome (GOLD analysis project Ga0118677, IMG submission 86154)
GATATGCACGTCCTTGGCAACCCGGCTTTCCAGTTTGTTGCCCTCCACTCGGGCTCCTTCAGTGGTCTTGGTGACGAAGGCGTAGGTGCGCCGGACTCCGCTTTCGTCCGGCATTTTGCTGTACCCAAGAACCTGCATCTGTTCCAGCCGTTCCGGGGCGTAAGACGGTGTGTCATTCACCTCGAAGCGAAACGGATTCCTGGCGTTAGCCCATTCGGTCTTCAGCTCCGCCCCTTTGAGGATGGGATTCTCCTCGGCCGCCGGAATGGGCTTGCCGGGCGGTTGTACGCCAGCCGGCACGGCCGGGGCCTTGGCTGGCACGGTGTTCCCCGGAGTTTGCGCGCGGACCCCTCCGCACGTGAGCAGCAGGGCGATGGCAATAGAAAGCGGGGCGTTCATCGGTTTTGCGCTCGAGGCAATCGGACCGTCAGTGTGGCGACCACATCCTCTTCCGGTTTGTTGGGGCTGGGCTTCATGACCAGGGAGCTCAGTTCGATGAACTGGAACGTGTTCCACAGGTCCGTGAGCAATTGCCCCAGCGTGTTGTACTGAGCCACAAAGCTGAAACTGGTCTCTTTGGAGTCCAGTTGCAGCGTCCGGAAGCTGTAGATGGGATACTTGCCGTTGTTGATGAGACCCTGCATCGAGTCCAGCCCGCTCTGATTGATGTTCTTTTGAAACAGCTCATTGGCTTTTCGTTTCTCCTCCATGTTCTGAAACTCTTTGATTTTGGCCTCCAACCCGGCCTTTTCGGCCAGCAGCCCGTCTTTGTGCCGGATGATCTGGTTCCACTTGACCGCGACAGGTTTTAAGACGTGCGACCCGGCGACCCAGGGCGTGACGGCAACCAGAGCCAGGAACAAAATGGCGGCGACGGCTGCCAACTGAGCTCTAAGGGCATTGGATTTCATGGCGTTATGGTTTCTTGAGTTGCGCAGCGACAGCTGCGTACTCGTTTTTGGCGCTGGGCCTTTGGTTGGTCGGCAGCTCCTGATACTTTGGCGTTTCCTCCCCCGACTGAACGATCTGGTAATCCGGCGGCGGCGCGGGGTTCTGGATGACGCTGTCGGCGATGGCCTTTTCGAGCGTGACGCGCACGTTCACCTTATCGTTGGCCTGCTGCAGGCTGACGAAATGCGCGCGTTGAGCGCGACCGACCAGGGTCGGCAACCAATCCAGCAACGGACCCGGGCGGGCGATCGCGCGCTGGCGGTATTTGAACTGCTCGTAACTGTTCTGCGTGCGCCGGCTTTCTACCAGTTTCTGGTTCAAGGCCGCGATGTCCCGCGTGGCCTGCTCGGCCGTGCGCAGGGCCTGCACCTTCAGTTGGTAGAGTTGGAAAAAACCGTAACCTTCCTTCAGCAGCAAACCCAATCCGAACAGGGTGCAGATGTAGAGCAGGATGAAGAGGTAATTCATCCAGCCCGGCAGCCTGAGGATGGCGTTCTCGGGTTCCGGCTGCAGATCGATGATGACGGGCAGTTTGAGGTGGTGGGGATTCATGGTTCAGGTTGCGGTGCAAATCTCGGCGGCGATTCCAAGGTCGGGATCCGGGTAAGGCTGCACCTGGCTGACGATGGCGTCGGCCGGCCAAATCAAGGCCTTGGCGTTTTTTTGAATGCTATCCACTCCGCCAAAGGCCGGGTCCTGGCGGTCATGGTAGACGTAGATATTGGCGATCTCCGTGTTGTCGGCCTTGCCCGAAACGATTTGCACGGTGGTGTCAATTTCCTTGCTCAGGGCGTTGAGCGTCGGCCGGGCTCCGGTGCCGCCACGCTGGCTTTCGGCAATGAGCCGGCTGCGCAACGTCAGGACCTCCCCCTTGTTCCATCCCAGGAAGAACATGAGTTTCTGGGAGTAATACACCAGCATTCCCGGGTTCTCCCAATCCAGCGGCAGGGTGGAGACCTGGGCCATGATCGCCGTCGGGTAGTGGAACACGCCCACCACGTTGAACCCCCACCGCCGGAATTTCTCGAGGGGCCGGGTGATTTGCTCTTTCTCGACTCCGTTCAGGCAGATTTGCTGGCCGGCTTGGGACAGGAAATATTTGGCCTGCCTTTCATAGGTCTTGCCCACTTCCGCTTCCAGGTTCGTAATCACCGCGCGCTCGATCTCTCTGAGTTTCTGCTCGGCCGGATAAACCTTGATGTTGGAGAACAGAATGTTGAGCCCCAAGAGCAGGTGTTTGGTGCCGGCCGCCTCGGTTATCATCTCGGCAACCCAGGGAGCGTCCATTTCGGCTTTCTGGAAATTCTCGCAGAAAGCGGTAGTGGGTTTGCCCAGGTGCAGCTTTTTGTTTTTGAGGCGGGCCTTGGCCCACTTGATGTGCTGGTGGCCCACGATGGCCAGGAGGAACTCCTCGCTGCCGACCTTCTTGCTGAAATGAGTCAAGGGATCGTCGCTCCGGGCGATAAAAGCCTTAAAGGACAGGATGTTGAGAATGCTGTTGATCATGGCGGTCAGGCTCCCATTGCGATAATCTGCTTTTTGACCTCGTCGTCGATCAGGCCTTGCCGATGCAGGAGTTCAGCGGCTTTCTGCCAGTTCTGCATGCCAAGTTCGCTGTACCCGGATTCGATGGCCCGGCGCACCCCCTGCAAGTCCTTTTGGCGGATATAGGAAGAAACGCCGTCGCTGGTCAGCAGGATTTCCCGCACCGCCAGCCGCCCCCCCTCGCGGGCCTTGACCAGGACCTGGCAGAGGATGGCCTTCAGCGCCGTGGACAAGACGTTCCAGGCGCTCAACTGTTCCGCCGCGGGAAACATGTTGACGAACCGCTCGATGGATTGGGCCGCGTTGGCCGTGTGCAGCGTGCCGAATACAATGTGCCCGGATTCTGCAGCTCGCAGCGCGATGTCCGCGGTTTCGTAATCGCGTATTTCTCCCACCAGCAAAGTGTCGGGGTTTTGCCGCAACGCCGCCCGCAAACCGTAGGCGAACGTGCTCACGGAGATGCCCACCTCGCGTTGTGAAACGATGGACCGTTCGCTGCGCAGGACGTATTCGATCGGCTGCTCCAGGGTGATGATGTGTTCGCGGAACGTGTCGGCCCGGTGCTGGAGCAGCGAAGCCAGCGTCGTGGATTTGCCCTGTCCCGTCTTGCCGCAAACCAGCACCAATCCCTGCCGGAACGCTTCGATCGTTTGCACTGTGCGCGGCTCCAACTGGATCTCCTCGGGGGCGGGGATGTGATCGCTTAACGGGCGCAGTGAGATCCGTGCCGTCTGGCGCAGGGTTTGCCCGTCCAGCGCCCGATAGAAGTTGAAGCGATATCTCCGGCCTTCGCAGGTGATGGCGCCGTCTACCGACCCTTCCGGACAGGTCTCGGCACAGGTGATGGCGCCTTTAATGGCGGTGTCGCCGGCCTGATTGAGAAAGGCAACCAGTGCCGCCTCGTCGGGGGCGATGATCGACGTGGGACGCACTTCCCCGTTGGTCCGGACATGGACGGTTTTTCCGGCGCAAACGTAGATGTCGCTGACCTTGTGCTCCACCAGTTGGTTGAGCACCGCCACCAGCTGCTCGGGCGTCTGAAGGTGTTTCGGCTCTGCCATTCTCCCATTATAAGGACCGGCGCGTCCTTTGTTGCACCAGCCTTTGAATTTCCACGGCCAGAATGTTTATCAGGTGCGCAATGTCTTCTTGGGTCAGCACGGGCGACCCGCAGCCTGCCGGCGCGGGGCCGCTGATCGCGGTCGCGGTCGCGGGCGGCGCGGCCGTCGCGGCGGCAGCCGGTGGTTTGGCTCCGGGCGGCATGACAATGGAGGCGGCAGGCGGTCGTTCGCCGGTTCGCGCCGCCGGCGCAATGGCGGGTGGCGCAACAGCGCCAGGCGGTTCGGAAATGATTGTTTTGGCCGGCAGCGGTTTGGGCGTATACCCCGCTACGGCGGTTTCCTGAGTCTTGGCCTCGGCCTGTTTCAGATAGTCGAACAGTTCCTGCAAGCATTGGGGGCTGGCCAGGGCAAACTTGATCTGAGGGCACTGCTGAAAATATCCCAGCAGCACTTCGGTCGTGATGGGATCCCAAGGACTGCTGCTGATGACGACGAGGGTCTCCCCGCGGCGGGCCAGGGGGACGAATTTGTATTCCATCAACGCGGCTGTCTCCAGTTCAGCCGTGAGCTTGCCGCAATCGGCGAGCAGGGCTTGGGTCAGATCTGCCTCTTCAACGAGCGGGATGCCGAGCACGTAGGCCAGAGCGGCCATGAACTCCGGCTCGTCGACCGTCTGACGGTCCAGGGCGGCAGGGCTGACCTCGCGTCGTTCGGCGACGGCGTTATATGCCTCGTTGAGGGTTTGGCTGGGGATTTCGGCAGTGTTCATACACCTATGCGAAATGCATCAGGGCTTTTCGGATTCGCTCCGGTTCGCTGAGCGCGACGACGGGGAATGGAGGTTTGCTCCCCGCCAGCCTTTGCCAGATGGCCCCGGGTCCTTCCGAGTCATGCGGGTTGCATCCGCACAGGACGAGCAGATGCTCGGTGGCTTTGACCGGAACGATGAAATGCTTGGAGCAGGCCTCCTTGATTTCCTGATTGTCCCGCAGGTGGGGGGCCACCTCGGGATTCGGCCAATAAGAAATGCGGCTGTTTTTCAGCACGTGATTGAAAATGGCTTCCGCCCGTTCTCGCGTTCCCGCCCGCTGCATACAGAAATCCAGCAGGGGCGTTATGGGGCGCTTGCCCTCGGCGTCCTGCCGCGTCACCTGTTCGTATTCTGAGGCCAGAGCCTCCTTGGTCGCTTCGGTCGCCAGCTTGAAGTGGGTGATCAGTTCGATGAATTGTTTGCGGGATGGCGTGTTCATTTGGCTTCGGGATAATCCTTCAAGGTTACGGTCAGGCGGCCGTTCTGGAACTCCGCTGCGCTGACCAGGAGGCCCACTCGCTCCAGCTTCTTGGCCGCTTCATAGTCCAGCTCGAGTTGGAACGGATGGTTGGTCAAAGTGCGGCAGGGTATCTGGTAGGCGCTCAACACGGATTCCACAGAAGAGTTGGTGGAGAGAAAATGGCGGTTGTACTGGATGAGTTCCAGGTCCAGTTTTGTGCGCGACTGCACCAGGCCCCGGATCCGCCGGGTCTCGTGCTGCAGGGCGCCAGCGGCCACCCCGCAGGCCATCGCGGCGGTCAACAGCAGGGCCGGCGCCTTGAACAGGTGAAACAGGATGAATTGTTCGAGTTTGCTCATTGTCGGTAGGCGACTGCGTGTTGGTAATTTCCCAGTTCTTGGTGTCTTTGCCGCTCCCAGCCCATTTCCGAGAAGGCCTTGTCCAAGGATGTCAGGACATCCAGGAAGTCCTGTTCCGGTCCCAGGGTGATCTGCACCGTGACCGTTGGGCCGGGCCCTGCCCGCAGTTGCCATTGGCTGGCGGTTTTCAGCGCCGCCTCCGCTGCGGTGAGAAAACGCCCTTGCTTCAAGGCCTGGGGGAGGCCGCGTTTCTGGAGAGCTTCCTGGATGCGTGCCGCGCGTTGCAGGGCGGCTTCAGTCTGGATGGGATGCCCCCCGTTGAGCTGCTGTCTGGCCCCCGCGAGCTGTTGGGCGCTCCAACCCGCTAGGGCCAACGAGCCGGCCAGAGCCAGGAGCCCGGCAACGAACGCGGCGCGGCTGGCTTTCATCCATTGGGCTGCCTTGACCGGGAGCGGCTCCACCACCTCGCTGGTGGTCGCCTGGGTCAGCTCGAGCAAAGGCATCTGGAGCTTCAACATTTGAGGGCGTTGGAGAGTTCCGGGGACGTTCCAAGGCGTGCCTCCCGGGAACATGTCCTGCAGGCCTACCTCGTCGGCGATCCCCGGGAACCTGAGTTTTGCCGCTGCCACGATCCGCACTTCCGCAGCGCAATTCATGGACTGGATGCCTTTGCGCAGCGTGCTCGCCCAAGTGAGGCTTACCTCCAGCGGATACAGTTGATGGACGATCTGGCCTTTGGGGAAGTAGCTATAGACGCTTCTGAGTTTGGCCAGGGAGTTTTGCGAAATCGGCTGGTCTTCCATTACGGCGCGATCCTGCTGGAAAAAGCGCAAGACCCCTTGTTCGATCATCAAACTGATGGCGGCGCCGCCCACGAGCACGGTGTGGTAAATGCGCTCCTCCCCGCCGGCCTCGCGGTAGAACGGCGCCGCCGTGGGGCCGAACCATGCGGCGCAGGCCCAACTCATGGGCAGCTGGGCGAGCCTTTCCCGAACGGCGAAACCGACTGGCAGCCCGAAGATGAAAATCTTCGAGGTGTCACAAGCCATGGCCGTGTAAGCGTAGAGACCGTTGGCTTGCAGGTCGCGGCGCACGGTCTGAGGTTGCGCGCGGAGGGCGCGATTAACCGCGTCCAGCGCCACAGCCGGTTTGCTTTCGAGCCGAAGCAGCACCGGGTGCTCGTTCCAAACGGACACCCCCACTCCGACGCAGGGGATGGAGCGGATGCCTTTCCTCTCCAGTTCAAGCATGAGCTGGTCCCACGCGGGTCCTTCGGCGGCCTGAAATTGGCCGGACTCGGCGCATTGGTCATAATCCCAGAATGTGTAATAAGCGGCCGCCGGCGTGGACTTGATGCGGAGTTGATAACGGTAATTGAAAGGGTTCCCAATGGCGTAAGCGGCTCCTTTGACCAGTTTCGCCTTGAGGAGCGGCCACTGGCAGGCGACCGCGCTCGGGGTGCCCTTCTTCATGCCTCGGCCCTATTCCAGGAGCTTGAGCGCGGCGGCGTCTTCCGCGAGGATTTGGTCTCGCTGCACAAGCTCATCCAGGCACCCGTTCCAGTCGATGCCTCCGCCGGTTTGGATCAGCTCCCGGATGCGGGCAGGCGTCAGGCCTTGGCCGTTGAGGTGGCTGGACAGAAGCATCTGAGCGAGCTCTTTGCTGCGGAACAGCGCTTCATAGCAAAGGACGCGCTTGGGGTCCGCTTCGCTGGTGTCCTTGGCCGGAATCAGATTCTGGGCGAGCACGCACAAGAGGTTGTTCGCGAGCATCTGCGCCACCAAACGCGAATCCGGTCCCGACTGGGCCAGAATACGATCAATGGCCTGATACGCGCTGGAGGCGTGCATCGTACCGATGATCAGGTGCCCGGTTTCGGCCGTGCTGATGACCGTGCGCATGGTATCGGCATCGCGGATTTCGCCGATGGCGATCACCTCCGGCTTCATGCGCAAGGCGTCCAGCACCCCTTTGGGATAACTGGCGCAATCGACCCCGACGCTGCGCTGCGTCACCATGGAGTAAGCCGACTGGCCCCGGTGCAGGCGCGGGGCCAGGACAAATTCGACCGGGTCTTCCAGGGTCACCACGTGGTATGGGTTGGCGTCAATCAGGTGCTGGATCATGGCCGCCAGCGTGGTGGACTTGCCGGCCCCGGTCGGCCCGGTGACCAGGATCAAACCCTTGGTGCGCTGCAACGTCTGCACCAGCTTGTCGTAGTGCTTCTGCTGGAGCCCCAGCTTGTCGAGGTCCAGCAGGTTCCGGTCGAGCACGCGCACGGTCAGTTCCGGCCCGGTGAGGGTGTTGACCAGGATGGCCCGGTAACGGCACTCGCGTTTGATGCCGTCGAGCGCACAGGAGAGCGTCCCGGAAAAGTGAAAAGACTCCCGGGCGGCCAGGGCCGCGTCGGCTTCTTTCCGCCGATGGTTGAGCAGGAACTGGAGCACGGCGTCCATCTTGTCCTGGTCGATCACCGGCGCGCCCCCGACCTCGTTGAAGAACCCCTGCCGGCGAATGAAGGGTTTGCGCCCCAGCGCCAGGTAGTAATCGTTCACGTCCGAAGTGATGACCAGGTTGAGGATGTCCCGGGCCTGGTCGGTGGCGTTGTCGAGCTGAAGGTTCGTGGGTGACAGGGAGATCATAAGCTATCGCTTGGGCGTTGCGGGTCTGTTGCCGGTCACGGGAACCGCCGCTTTGGGCTTCTCCACCAGGATCGGGATACCCAGGACCGTGGTGCGCCCGTCGGCCAGGAACACCGTGACACGCTTGTGCCCGACCGCCACGAGGTCCATTCCGCGATTCTTCCCGTCCCACATCTTGACCGTCCCGGCATGGCTGAGCGGGGTGAGGAGCAGCATCGCTAAGCAAATCAGATTCTTCATAGTTGGTTGAGCAAGGTCTGCAGTTTCTCCCGGTATTCCCGCTGGGGCCTGGGGTCCGGCAGAAAGGCGTTGGTGATTTCCAGGCCAAACACGGCGATTACGCGGCCCGTGCTGTCGACGACTTCTTCGCCGACGATCTGGCCGGCGATCGGGCGGACGAGAAACGTTTTCCCAAGCGCTCCCCGCTTCCAGGTTTCCTGGACCACCCCAAGCCGGTCGCGGGCGGCTGCGTTGTAGAGCCGCAGCCGCCCCACGCGGATCTGATGGAACACCTGCATTGGCGTTCCTTCGTAATGGATCTCAATTGTGGCGGCTTGCATTTGAAACCTTGGAACTCAGATACGCGAAGAACGCGTTCAGAAGCGCTTTGACCTCGGGCGGCAGCGCCCCGTATTCCATGCGCGTGTACCCGGTGGGCTCTTGCTGGGTCTCTTCCTCAGCAAGGTCTCCCCGGTCGGTGACCCGGACCTTCGCTGGCAGATAGAGGATCTCGCGCGCCGGCCCGCAGACAAAGAGGTTCTTGCGGGAGCGGCGCACCAGCACCACCAGGTTGCCGCACTTCAACTGCCGCAGGAGGTGGATGAGGTTCTCTTTGGCCCGGGTGCGCCGGACCGGCCGGTTGACCTGGATTTCTCCGGCCTCCCCGTAAAGCGCTGCTTCCAACCCTTGAATGGTTTTGTGGAGCACGTAGATTCGCACCTGGGGCGTTTGCTGCACTTCCGCGTAGGGGCGGCCCGGAAGCGGTGTCGGGCTGAGGGCAAGCCGCTTTTCGGTGACTCGAATTTCAACCGGGCCCTTGAGCGTTTGCAGAATGAGCGGTTCGAGCTCGGGGTGCTGCGCCAGCATTTCCTGGTAGCGCTGCTCCAGCGCCTCCAGATTCCGGAACATGCCGCAGGCGTTGGGCTTGCTCCGCAAGTCGACGTCGCCGCCCACGGTGGAGTTGATCACTTCCAGTGCGGGCGGCAACTGTGGCGGCTCCATTGTCACCCCCTCGACCTCCCCGACAGCGGTCTGGGTCAGGATTTGGGCGGCTCCTTCCTGCTGGCGCTCCTCGTTCAAGCACTGCAGGGACTGCATGAGGTTGTAGATGCGGTAAACCGGCGTCCCGTGCAGTTCCGTAATGTGCGGGCAGTCATAGCGCGTGGCCGCGGGGAGCTCGCATTTGGCGATCTGGGGCACCCCATCGGCGACCGATACGGTCGCCAGCTTGTCGCCGTCGATGAATTGTGTGGGCGCGATTTGCGGATTCTCATCGAGCAGCTCCTGCAACTCCTTCCTTACCCGGTGTTCGATGTCGTCGCTCATATTTTCATTTTAGGATCGGCGCCGAGGGTCGCGGCCCCTTTTTTGCGGTTTCCTCGATAAGCTGTTCAACCTGCCGGACGTGATAAGGGGCAAGCGCCATCACGTTGGTGTGCAGCCGGTCGTTATAGTAGTTGAACACCACGTAGGTCCCCGGCTCGGTGGGGCTGCAATAAATCGCCTGGGCGGGCCTCTGGAGGTAAAGCTCGAAGGATACGCGCGCGCCGCTCAGCTGCACCCGGCCGGGCCAGCCGAAGCGGTTGGTTAAATTGCGCATTTCAAGCATCACCCGGCCGGTGTTCTCAAATGCTTTCGGCCGGGAAAAGGTGGCCATCTGGGCGACCGGGTAGCGCCGGTAGAGTTCCTGCCAGAACCTTTCCTGCACCTGCAGTTGGGGTGCTTGGCCTGCGGCCAGGGAGGAAGCCAGCCCCACGCTGTTGATCTCCCCTTCGGAATCCTCGACGAGGATGAACAGGTCGAACCATGGATTGTAGAGCACGTCGGGCTGGACCGGCACGGATCCCATGACCAGGTAGGGCAGAAACACCGGCGAATAGAGTTCCTGGATCCGGTGCAGCAGCTGCAATCCATGCGGGGTGAAGGCTTCCTCCGGCGGTTTGTAAAGGCTCAGGATTTCGTGCCGATAGAGCCGTTGCGCCGCCCGGGTGTACTCGGCCTTGAGCTGCTGTTGGGTGAGGTTCCGGGGTGCCGGCATCAGCCACAGCAGCAGACATAAGGCGATGGCCAGGCCGCCGAGCGCGGACAGGAATATCTTAACCCGCTTTTTCATTTATCATCAATCTGGGTTGCCGGATTCCGGGGCGGACTGTCGGTGATGGGCGCATCCGCCAGCCCGCAGAGGGAGACCAATCGTCGACGAAAACTGGAGGTCGTAGCCCGTGCGGACCATGATGGCCCGCAGCTCTGCGGGGCTGACGTTGGGGGGCACCCGGTGGTCGAGGATCAGCTTTGTCAGTCTTCCGCTGATCCGGGCGTTTTCCTCGCGGCGCGCCGACCCGTTTGGGTCGGGCGGCACTAACGGCCAGTTCTCCGCCGAGCCAAACTGTTCTCGGATCCCAAGGACTTCTTTCAGGTAGGCTTCGGAGACGGGCAAAGTCGCTTCCTTTCCCGACAGGTGGTTTAGGTAGCAAAGGTGTTGAAGCACCTGGCTGACCGGCGACTTGAGCTTCAGGGGCTCCTTTTCCCATCGCCGCAGAATGGTCTGGCGCGTCTCCTTGAAGCTCTTGTTGAGTTTCTCGTAGAACATGCCGAGCAGACACTGGTTGACCCGCCAATCTTCACAGATGTTGTAGAGCACGAAGCGGTAATCGTCTGTTTGCAGATAAAAGGTGGCGATCGAGTGCATCGCCTCGTGCGCCGCCATGAATGGCCAGCATGGGGCTCCGAAGTCCCGGCTTCCCTCCCCGATATACAGGATTGAGGGAAGTTGGCCGGGCCGCGAGTCCACACCCCAGGTGTTGAAATTGGGCAGTGCCTGCACCTCCTTCAAGTTGTGTTCCGGGACGATGCCGGCCAGCCGCCGAATTGCTTCGAGGGTGTTCATGGTTACTGCCCTCGGTTCATTTAGAACTCAATCGCTTCCAGGCGACAAAACCGACCAGCGCGACGCAGACGATGATCCAGGTGATTAAAGACCGCCAACTCCCCTTTTTCTCCTCCGGCGGCTCAATCGCGGCGGCCACGGTGGCCGCTTTGGCGATCTCCGCTGGCTGGCTCCTGATAGGAGCCGGGGCTTCGAGCAACTTGTAGCGGGAGTCTGCGGCAACGATCCTCACCTTGGCCCCGGCATTTTGCGGCAGGAGCAGCCCCTTTTTTGCGGGCTCAAGCGGTTTAGCCGGGTTGCCGCGATCCCTGGCTTCATCGCGCGGGGCGCCTGGCAAGGGAATTCTGTTGAGAGGATTGGGAGACCCATAGCCGGTTCCATACCCCATCCCTCCTCCATAAATGCCTTCCGAACCGGCGCTGCCCGTTGGACTGGGGTTGTTTGTGGCGGGACTGCTGGCTGCACTCGGTTCGTCGTACTGGATGGTGACGTTCTGAGGGGAGACGATCACCAGGCTGACCGGTTGCCCGTACTGCCCATCGAAGCCGCGGAACTCAGTTTCCGGCAGCACGATGCCGCCTGGGAAACTGACCTGGAGCGCTTCCAAAGCGGGGACGCCTTGCCCGACCATAGGGACCTGGACTTGCCCGATCATGCGTTTGGGAACCAACACGATGGCGTTGGAATCGCCGACGCGGCTGAGGTAAACCGTATCGTAAGTCTGGTTGTCGACGCTGATCCAGCCGGGCGAAGTCCCCCAGCAGAAAGGGACGAACACCATTGCCGTCAGACACAGGCCCATTGCTCTCATTCTTCCATTTTAGGTTCGCCAGCTTCCGCTGCTACAGCGGCTGCGATGTTTATCGGAGGAAAGACCCGGTTGAACTGAACCTGTTTGCGGCGGGATGCAGGCAAAGTGCCTGGGCACTAAAATGGAGGGTATGGGAATTCTGTTTAACCAGAGCCGGCTCCGTGTCGGGTTCACTGTGATTGAGGTTGTTTCCGTCGTGGCGGTCATCCTGATTCTGGTCGGCATCATCACCATTCGTCTGGGGGATTTGCGCTCCTCGGCCTTGTCCGCTTCGGCTCGCGCCTTGGAGAAGGAGTTTTCCAAGGGAGTGGAGGAGTTGGCCTCTAATGGGGTCGATCTGGGTCCGCTGCAGAGCGCGGCGGCCGGCGGCACATTGGTTTCGCAGACGGGGTCGGACCCGAATTACATGTCGTTGCAGTCGGCGGTGTACCGTCTTTCCAGCCCAGCGGCGGCGAATCCTGCGTTGGTTTCGGGTGCGCTAACCCAGCTCAACACCTTGCTTTCCGTGCGGGGTTTCGGCTTGGTCAAGGGAGCGGTTGGCCCGGAGCTTTTGGCCGCTTTCAACGCGGATCTGGTGGTGGTTCGGGATTCCGGTCATTCCGTTCGCGGCGTGCATTTGCGCTTATCAAAGTCATAGACTTGATTGGTAACAAGCCAATCATCGAACATGAGCCCTAACACCATCTCGTTCGTGCGGCCGATCTATAGCGGCCCGGCGAGAAATAATTCCCGCTGCGTTGGTATCGGCATCGGCGGTGAAACCACAGTTCACGCATTCGAATCGGTCCCTAGTCTTGCGGTTGCCTTTGGCTACATGCCCGCAAGCCGGACAGCTCCGGCTGCTGTTTCTGGGATCCACGAACTTGATCGGGATGCCGTTAAGCCTGCACTTGTAAGCGATTTTGGACTGCAGGTCCGCAAAGGACCAGGAGTGCAGGATGCGCCGTTGAGCCTTGGAAGCCCTTATCCGACCACGGATGCCCTTGAGGTCTTCAAGGGCTATCCCGTGGCCGGTGCGTTTGGCCTCAGCGCAAATCTGTTTCGAAATTATGTGGTTTTGATGATGTATGAAGCGGGTTTCACGCCTTCGGAGGCGCTTCAGAACCCGCTTAGCAGAACGAGTGCATTTGGACTGAAGACGCTTGCGTTGCCGCCAACGTCGTTTCCTGATTCCGGCGACCTTTTGGGCCTCACCGTAAGTTCTGCCATCAGAATCCGCAGCAATATTGACGAGGCCCAGGTCTACCCCCAACCAATTCTCACACGGAGGGGTTTCCGTCTCGGGGAGGCTGACCGAGACAAGCAGGTAAAACGAACC